>Ga0310124_10003451_pt1 | contig 10623 bp, 10 predicted proteins | sample CB11b_AW_Bot5_MG_FD_203507 | JGI IMG/M metagenome (GOLD analysis project Ga0310124, IMG submission 203507) | Marine microbial communities from Western Arctic Ocean, Canada - CB11b_AW_Bot5 | ecosystem: Environmental > Aquatic > Marine > Oceanic | place: Canada: Western Arctic Ocean | collected...
TGGACGGGGCGAAACTCCGGTTGATAGGCAACTTGAAGCGGGAAGTCCCGGATGCGCGAGTCATCCAGGCGATGGAACGCGTACCCCAATGCACTGGTCAAAGCTTAAGGGGGGGAGATGCGCCTATGCGCCTCTTTACGAAGTCGGCAGATAGGGGAGCGACAAATGTTCCGCCATCTAAGGGCAACTGGCCATGATCTGTTGCGGCCATCTAGATTCGATCACGAGGAAGACTTCTCTAGCGAGAACGCCCTGCCTCCAATGGACCTACGGGCCAACGACGCCGAGATGCTACACGTTGTCGACTTTGCAGTAAGCGATTTCATGGAATTTGAAACAAACACAAGGGCAAAACGTGAAAAATACAGTGAGATTGCAGTTCGAGATTCCACAAGATAGGCTCCCGGCGCTTGACGCTCTGATGGAAGACGCCGGGATCAAGACGCGGACAGAGCTGTTCAACAACGCGATGAGTTTGCTCAAGTGGGCCGTCAGGCAGCGCAAGGACGGGCGAGTGATCGCTTCCATAGATTACGACGGCGACAGCTTTCGCGAGTTGGTGATGCCGATCCTAGAAGAGATTGAGCGGCCCCATACGGACTCCCGTGTGAGCGTCCCTTTGGCCCCACGCGCTTAGGCGACTCATGGCCCCTTGCCTAATGCGGAAACCTTGGTAATGGAGGTCGAGCGGGGCCGGGTCCAGTTTCGTGAGGAGACACCTGATGTAATTCAGGTAGACGCGTTGGCTGTTCAGGAGCACAAGCAAAGAATCCTGCTCCGCTATGCGATTGTCGCCGTCGTCCTCGCGCTGTACAGCGTCACGCTGTTAGGCACACTCGCACTTCTATATCTTGCCGGACTTGGGCACGTCTCATTCAGCGAAAAGGTATTGCTGTCCGTTGTCGCAGTTTTCGCAGGTGAGCTTGGGGTGGGGGCAATACTCATGCAGATTGTAAAGAACCTCTTTTCCAGCTCTTGACTATCGCTGGCATTTCCATAACAATGTAGCGGTAGATAAGCAGATTCAGCGGTCCTTTAAGTCAGTCCCGCGAGGCTGGCAAGGCGCGAAATAGCTACAGGTCTCGGGCCCGTTGGGGCGCGAGCCGAGTTTCGACCTCTTGTCAGCGATTGGCAAGAGGTTTTTTCTTGTCCAGGCCAATTCTCGAGTCAAGCGAGATCAGGCGAGCCCTAACCCGCATCGCCCACGAGGTCCTCGAGCATAACGGGGGCGCCTCGGACCTGGTGCTTGTCGGCGTGCACACACGGGGGGTGCCACTGGCCAGGCGCCTGTCGAGGCTGATCGAGGGGTTCGAGGGCCACGCCCCCCCCGTGGGCGCGCTGGATATCGGCCTCTACCGCGACGACATCTCCCGATCGAGGCCGCCGATGCGCCCGACGGACATCCCCACGCCTATCGCTGACCGGATCGTCGTGCTGGTGGACGACGTGCTCTTCACGGGCAGGACCATTCGCGCGGCCCTTGACGCACTCAACGACTTCGGGCGGCCCCGCCAGGTCCAGCTAGCCGCGCTTGTGGACCGGGGCCATCGGGAGCTCCCCATAAGACCCGACTACGTGGGCAAGAACGTACCAACCTCGCTGGACGAGAAGGTCCATGTCCTCCTGGAGGAGATCGACGGCTCGGACGAGGTACTGCTCTCCAGAGGGGGACAGTCATGACTCAAGCCGGCCCGCTGGAGCATAGCCGGGATTCGCCTCGCGCTGCGCCGCCGCCCCTGCAGGGACGCCGCCACGTGCTGGACCTCGACGATTTCACGCGCCGCGAGATAGAAGAGGTCATGCAGAACACCACCGCAATGATGGAGGTGCTGCGGCGGGACATCCGAAAGGTCCCGGTCCTTCGCGGCAAGACCATAGTTACGCTGTTCCAAGAGCCCAGCACGCGCACCCGCGTGTCCTTCGAGCAGGCGGGCAAGATACTGAGCGCCGACGTCATCAACGTATCGAGCAGCGGCAGCAGCTCGGAGAAGGGTGAGTCCCTGTACAACACGGCCCTGACCCTGCAGGCGATGAACGCCGACATCATCATTGTGCGCCACCCCCACGCCGGGTCTCCCCACTTTCTCTCCCGGCACCTGTCGGCGTCCGTGATCAACGCCGGTGACGGCTCCCACGCCCACCCCACGCAGACCCTGCTGGACATTTACACCATCCAGAGCCACCTGGGACGAATCGAGGGCCTGAAGGTGGTGATCGTCGGAGACATACTGTACAGCCGCGTCGCCCGGTCCAATCTCTGGGGCCTGACGAAGATGGGCGCGAACGTCGTGGTGTGCGCGCCGCCCACGCTCATGCCCCTGGATCTGGTCAACGGGTACCGGTCCGCCGAGGGCCACCCATTTGCCTCCATCCAGACGGAGATCAACGTCGAGCGGGCCATGCAGGGCGCCGACGTGGTGATGGCGCTGCGGCTCCAGCGCGAGCGTCAGAAGGCCGGGCACCTTCCGACGCTGCGTGAGTACTCCAGGACGTACGGCATCAACCAGAAGCGCCTGGAGCTGGCCAAGCCCGAGGTCTTGGTCATGCACCCGGGTCCTATGAACGAGGGCGTCGAGATCGACCCCGAGGTCGCCCACGGTGTACGGTCCGTCATCGAAGAGCAGGTCACCAACGGCGTCGCGGTACGAATGGCGCTGCTTTACGGGCTGATCACGCAGCCGCACGGCGCGACCTAACGGCGATCGAGAGCGGTCCCTTGCAGGCCGACGCACGACGTGGAAAGGAATACATGGACCCCATACTCATCAGGGGTGGACGGGTGATCGATCCCGCCCAGGGCATCGATCGGACGGCAGACCTGCTGCTGGCCGAGGGCGTCGTGCGAGGCGTGTACGGGCGGCGGGCGGCGGCGGCCGGCGCCAGGGTCATCGAGGCTGAGGGCATGGTCGTATGCCCCGGATTCATCGACCTGCACTGCCACCTGCGGGAGCCTGGCTTCGAGTACAAGGAAACCATCGCCACCGGGACCCTGGCGGCCGCCAGGGGCGGCTTCACCGCCGTCTGCGCCATGCCAAACACGGAGCCGGTAATAGACTCCCGGGCTCTCGTGGACTTCGTCCTGCGCAAGGCGCGAGAGGAGGCCTCCGTCCGGGTCATGGTCATCGGCGCGGTGACAAAGGGAAGCAAGGGCGCGGGCCTGGCGGAGATGGCCGAGCTTGCCGAGACGGGCGTGGTCGGCTTCAGCGACGACGGCCACCCCGTGGCCGACCCCAACGTCATGCGACAGGCGCTGAGCTATAGCTCGTCCCTCGGCCTGCCTATAATCAACCATTGCGAAGCGCCCGAGCTTTCCGCGGGCGGCGCCGCCAACGAGGGGTGGGTGGCCACCCGGCTGGGCCTCAAAGGCATCCCGAACGCGGCTGAGGAGATCATGGTCGCGCGGGACATCTCCCTCGCGCAGACCACCGGGGGGCGGCTGCACATCGCCCACGCGAGCACCGCGGGGACGATGGATCTTGTGCGGCAGGCCAAGGAGAGAGGCGTGAATGTTACGTGCGAGGCGACGCCGCACCACCTGACCCTGAGCGACGAGGCCCTGCTGGGACAAGAGGCCGGCGGGCAAGCGTTTTCGCCGCTGACCGGGTCCGCGTACGACACCAACGCCAAGGTGGCGCCGCCGCTGCGGGCCCGCTCCGACGTGGACGCGGTGGTCCAGGCGCTGAAGGACGGCGTCGTGGACCTCATAGCGACCGACCACGCGCCCCACAACCAGGTCGAGAAACTCTGCACCTTCGAGGAGGCGGCCAGCGGCATCAGCGTGCTCGAGACCGCCCTGGGGTCGCTCATGTCACTGGTCCACACCATGGACCTGCCCCTGCCGCTCCTGATCGACAGGTTGACGGCCGCGCCGGCGCGCTTCCTCGGCGTCGAGCTGGGCACGCTCAAGCCGGGCGCGACCGCCGACGTGACCATCTTCGACCCCGACGCCGAGTGGGTCGTGGACGCCTCCACCTTCGCCTCCAAGGGCAAAAATACGCCGCTGGACGGCACGACCCTCAAGGGCCAGGTCGTGGCGACCATCGTTGGGGGCGTGGTGAAGTACGAGGAGGCAAACGCTGCAAGTGCAGAGTAATCCCGCATCCCTGATCCTCGAAGACGGCTCGGTGTATCGCGGCCGGGCCTTTGGCGCGGAGACGGAGGCGTTCGGCGAGGTAGTCTTCAACACCTCCATGACCGGCTACCAGGAGATGCTCACCGACCCCTCCTACGCCGGCCAGATCGTCATGCCCACCTACCCGCTCATCGGCAACTACGGCATCAACGACCGCGATTTCGAGTCCCGCAGGGTCCAGGTGGCGGGGTTCGTGGTGCGGGAGCACAGCCCCCGCCCCAGTCACTCGCTGAGCACGTCCACCCTCGACGAGTTCCTTCGCGCCCAGGGCGTCTCCGGTATCTCCGGCGTGGACACTCGCGCCATCACCCGCAGGTTGCGCACCCGCGGCGTGATGATGGGCACGATCACCACGGACCAGTCGCCCGAGAGGGCGCTTGCCCGTCTCCGGGACCGGCCCGGCTACGGCGAAGTCGATTTCGTCGCGCGGGTGAGCACGCCGGAGCCATACGATTGGACCCAGTCCACACCGGGGACGGACCCCCCGGAGGCGGGAAGGCGGATCGTCGTCGATGACTTCGGCCTGAAATACAACATTCTGCGGATCCTGCGCTCCGCAGGATGCGAGGTCATCGCGATGCCGGCCGGGGCATCGGCCAAGGAGGTCCTTGCTCGCAAGCCGGACGGCGTGGTGCTGTCGCCCGGACCGGGGGACCCGGACCTGCTGGACCATGCGGTCGGCACGGCCCGCGGGATAGTGGGCAGGGTGCCGGTGCTCGGTATATGCCTGGGCAACCAGGTCCTGGCAAAGGCCCTCGGCGGGCGCACGTTCAAGCTGAAGTTCGGGCATCGCGGCGGCAACCACCCGGTCAAGGACCTGCGTACCGGCAGGGTGCACATCACCGCCCAGAACCACGGATACGCGGTGGACGCCGAAAGCCTTCCCCCGGAGCTGGAGGTGAGTCACGTCAACCTGAACGACGGCACCGTCGAGGGGCTGCGCCACGCGTCGCTGCCCGCCATGAGCATCCAGTACCACTCGGAGGCGTCTCCCGGCCCACTAGACAACGAGTACATATTCACGCAGTTCTTGGAGATGGTCGATGATGCGCGTGACTGATGATATTTTAGCGGTGCAGACATATGATGAGGTGATTTGATGTGGACCACTCTCGATATCGACGGCAAGCTGCTTGACGAGGTCGTGGAGGCCTCGGGGGAGAAGAGTAGAAGCAGGGCAGTCAACGCGATGCCCGACATGAACGGTGACAAGCTGGCTGCCGCCATCAAACTCGCGGCGCCGGCCACTCCGGTCATAGCGATTACGGGATTCGGGGACTTGATGGAGGCCGCCGGCGAACGCCGGGAGAAAGTCGACCTGGTGCTCAAGAAGCCCGTGACGCTGCGCTTGTTGAGAAAGGCGCTGGCTGAGGTAGCCGCACGATGAGCCAGGGCGTGATACCGGCGAAGGACATCTTACACGGGCCACGAAAGGTCCTCGTCATCGGCAGCGGACCCATCGTCATCGGGCAGGCTGCGGAGTTCGACTACGCCGGCACCCAGGCATGCAAGGCCCTGCGGGAAGAGGGCGTCACCACCGTCCTGGTCAACTCGAACCCCGCCACGATCATGACGGACGAGGGCATCGCCGACGTCGTCTACATCGAGCCGCTGACCGTCGAGGTCGTCACGCGGATCATTGAGGCAGAGCGGCCCGACGGCATTCTGCCAACTCTGGGTGGCCAGACAGGGCTGAACCTGGCCGTGGACCTGGCCGACGCGGGCGTCCTGGACAAATACGGCGTGCGCCTTCTGGGAACGGCGCTGACCGCCATCCGGAGCGCCGAGGACCGAGACCTGTTTCGCCGGCTGCTCCTGGACATCTCGGAACCCGTACCTCCCAGCGCCACCGTCGATTCTGTGGAGACCGCGATCGTAGAGGCCGGGCGCCTCGGGCTGCCCCTTGTGGTCCGCCCGGCCTACACCCTCGGCGGCACGGGAGGCGGCATCGCCACGACCTGGCCGGAGCTCGAAACCATAGCCGCCGGCGGCCTGGCGGCCAGCCCGATCCGCCAGGTGCTCCTGGAGAAATCCCTGGTGGGCTGGAAGGAGGTCGAGTACGAGGTAATGCGGGACGCGGCGGACAACTGCATCACCGTGTGCAACATGGAGAACATTGACCCCATGGGTGTGCACACCGGCGACAGCATCGTCGTGGCACCCAGCCAGACGCTTTCGGACAAAGAGTACCAGATGCTCCGCAGCGCCAGCCTCAACATCATCAGGGCGTTGGGCATCGAGGGCGGCTGCAACGTCCAGTTCGCCCTGGAGCCGGGGGGCGTCGTCGGGGCCACGCTCCCTGGCGGAGGGCGCGCCGAGAGCCCGTACTACGTGATCGAAGTTAACCCCAGGGTAAGCCGGAGTTCCGCCCTCGCCAGCAAGGCGACCGGGTATCCCATCGCCCGCGTGGCAGCGAAGATAGCCGTGGGCAGGCGGCTGGACGAGATCCCAAACGCCGTCACACAAAAAACGATGGCCGCCTTCGAGCCCGCGCTGGACTACTGCGTGGTCAAGATACCCCGCTGGCCTTTCGACAAGTTCCCTGCCGGGGACCGGCGGATCGGCACCCAGATGAAGGCCACCGGCGAGGTGATGGCGATCGACCGATCCTTCGAGGCGGCCTTCCAGAAGGCGGTGCGGTCCCTGGAGATCACCAGCCGCTCCCTGCTATGGGAGGACCCGGATTGGACGAGCGACTCGGAGTCCCTCATGGAGAGGCTCCCCCTCTACGCAAACGACGAGCGGTTGTGGGTCCTCCTGGCCGCCCTGCGGCGGGGCATCACGCCCGAGCATCTGTCGGAGGTGACCGGCATCGACCCCTGGTTCACCCGGGCATTCGAGAATATCGCGTCAATGGAGCACAGCCTCCTGTCGGAGACGCTGACGCCCGAACGGCTCCGGGAGGCCAAGAGGCTTGGCTTCTCCGACGACAACGTCGGCATCCTCTCGGACAGAACCGGCGAGGAGGTCCGCCGGCTGCGCCACGGCTGGGACATCCGCCCCGTGTTCAAAATGGTGGACACCTGCGCGGCGGAGTTCGAGGCCCGGACGCCCTACTTCTACAGCACATACGAGCAGGAGAACGAGGCCGAGCCCCTGGCGGGGGAAAAGGCCGTGGTCGTGGGCAGCGGCCCGATCCGTATCGGGCAGGGCATCGAGTTCGACTACTGTTCGGTCCACGCCGCCTGGGCGCTGCAGGAACGGGGCATTCGGAGCGTCATGGTCAACTCCAATCCGGAGACCGTCTCAACGGACTTCGATACAAGCGATCGGTTGTATTTCGAGCCGCTGGATGAGGAGAGCGTCCGGGACATCATCGAAAACGAGACTGTCACGTCCGGCGAGGCGCACACCCCGCCATCGACCGTCGTCCAGTTCGGGGGGCAGACGGCGATAAATCTATCGCAGTCGCTGGACGCAACCGGGCTGCCGATTCTCGGCTCCACGGCCGAGTCCATCGACACCGCCTCGGACCGCCACCTGTTCGAGGAGTTCCTGGCCACGGTGGGGATCCCCAACCCGCCCGGCGCGGCGGTGGCGGACCTGGAACAGGCGAGAAGGGTCGCCGAGGCCATCGGATACCCCGTCCTGGTCCGTCCAAGCTACGTGCTCGGGGGCAGGGCGATGGAGATCGTACAGAACCCCCAGGAGCTGGCCAAGTACATGGCCGAGGCGCTGTCAGCCGGCGAGGGGCGCCGGGTGCTAATCGACAAGTACTTCGAGGGGCGGGAGGTTGAGGTGGACGCCGTCTGCGACGGGCAGTCGGTCCTGATTCCCGGCATCATGGAGCACGTCGAGCGGGCCGGGGTCCACAGCGGAGACTCGACGGCCATATATCCGGGCCTGACGCTCACCGAAGCCGAGGTCGACACCATTGTGGACTACACCACCCGCATCGGCCTATCGCTCCAGGTGCGGGGCCTCATGAACATCCAGTACGTGGTCCTCGGAGGGTCCGCCTATCGGAGTCCGGGAGCGCCGAGCGCCGACGCGCCCGGCGCCGGGTCCGAGGTGTTCGTCCTGGAAGTCAATCCGAGGTCAAGCCGGACCATCCCGTTCATCTCCAAAGTAACCGGGGTGCCCATGGTCAAGCTCGCGGTCAACGCCATGCTGGGCAGGACGCTGAAGGAGCAGGGCTACGAGGGCGGCCTGTGGAAAAAACAGAAGCTGGTTGCGGTAAAGGCGCCCGTATTCTCGATGTCAAAGCTGGTGGGCGTGGACACGTACCTGGGGCCGGAGATGAAATCCACTGGCGAAGTGATGGGGATCGACTACGAGTTCAGGCCCGCCCTGGCCAAGGCGCTCATGGCGGCGGGCCTGATGTTGCCGCCCCAGGGGGCGATTCTGGTAAGTTTGTCAGACCGCACGAAGGCCGATTCGGTCTCGATGATAGAGGCGTTGGCGGAGGCGGGCTACGACCTGTACGCCACACCGGGCACAGCCGCGATGATAAGAAATATGGGCATCCCAGTCGTCGAAGTCCCATATCTCCAAAGTGAGAAGCATCCCGACGTGGTGGACGTCATAGTGGATGGTACGGTCGACGCCGTGGTGAACACGGTTACGGGCGACATGGCCACGCTGCAGGACGGGTTCGAGATCAGGCGCACCGCGGCCGAGAAGCGCATCCCGTGCTTCACGTCCCTGGACACGGCCCGCGCCGCGGTGGAGAGCCTGGCCAGCGGCGACACCGGATACAACGTCAAGCCGCTGCCGGTGTACAGAGAGGGGCGGTAGGGTCCGGTTCCCCTACGCCCAGCGATTGCGGAGCGCCATCGTGAGCGCCACGAGCAGCGCCGGCGCGAGCACCGCCATCCAGTCCCAGTGCACGGCACGGCCGAATAGCGGGTTGACCGTCGCACTGATCGCTATGCCCACACCCACTACCGCGACGCTGAACAGAATCGAGGCCGTCCAGCCTCTCTTGGCGGCGGCGGCCTTCCCGCGTTCAGGTTCCTTGCCGTCTCTCGGACCACTCCCCATATCCATTCTCCCTGGTATTCATCGATAGCGGCCCGGCGCGGCCACCGCTGCAACTCTACGTGGACTTGGATGCCGCATTTCTCATGGCGATGCCCGGCGCATGGCCAACGTGGTTGACCGGGCAATCCGGCGCTGCTACACTCGGCCCCGCCTGGGGCGCGACACCCACCCCCCCGGCGGACGGCCATGCAAAAGGAGCAGGAGCTGTGGAACCACTGCGCGGCGGATGGAGTGTCGCAGATGGGCGGCCGGTCCTCGCCTCAGGGTACGAGATCAAGTTCGGCCATGGCCTCCTCCACCGGGAGAGCACTGGCTGGCCACGTTACGTCGCCGTCACCACACCCAGCGCCTACGCGGCGGCGCTCCCCTTCCTGGCCCGCGATCCCGAAGCCGTGGGCTACGTGACGTGGCTGGACTGGGCGCACTTGGACCAGGTCGCGGATTCCCTGCCCGGCGATGCCGAACTGGTTGTCGGGCTCGGCGGCGGCATGGCGATCGACGCGTCAAAATACATCGCCCTCAGGAAAGGACTCCCGCTGGTGCTGGCGCCCACCCTGGTCTCGACCGGCGCGATCATCCACGGCAACGTGGCCCGGTGGGAGGGCCGGCGGATCATCGGCGGCAAGGACTCATGGCCGTGGAAGGACTTCGACGCCATCCTTGTGGACTACGACGTGGTCCTGGAGGCCCCGGATCATCTGAACACGGCCGGCCTGGGGGACGTGCTCTGCGGGTTTTCGGGCATTGCGGAGTGGACGCACAACGCAGGGCTGGGCATCGGAGAGGCCTTTAGCAAGTCCGCGGTCGCAGCCACCGTGGAGCATCATAACCATATCGTCACCCAGTTCCCCAAGACCCTCTCCCGCAAGAGGGCGCTGACCCCTGAGAGCGTCCGGTTCATCATGACTGCGATCCAGGAGCGCGACGCCAAATCGGTCAGACATCCCGCGGCGGTTGGCGCGGACCACACCCTGTGGATGGCGATGGAGGAGGTCAACGACAGGGGATACGTCCACGGCGAGATGGTCGCGCTCGCGGCTGTCATAATCGCCTGGCGCTGCGGCGAGAGCCCGGATACACTCCCAGGGTGGCTCGATGTATGCCGCGTCAGGCGGCGCCCCGGCGAGATGGGCCTGAGCAAGGCCGAGCTGAACCGAGGGCTGGAGATCGCCCCGGCATATATCTCGGACCGGGCCGCGGCCGGGACAACGCCGTCGATTCTCAGCAGGGAGCCGATCACGGGCAAGAGCTTTGACGAGTTGTGGGACTTCTTGGAGACGACCCAAGACCACCAAAACAAATGATCGCACCGCAAAAGCCTCCACATGTCTTAGAACTATCCCGGAACTAACGCCGCCCTGTAGCTATTATCAAGCATAGCCGCTGTTCATTCATTGGCTGTATTCCGCACCGTACCGCCCCGCATGGGCGATCAAACAGCTCGATTTGGACCCGATACGGCCCCATCGTCTCGCCCCGTCTATACAGGCATCGCGTGATCTGCGCGC
>Ga0310124_10003453_pt1 | contig 10619 bp, 7 predicted proteins | sample CB11b_AW_Bot5_MG_FD_203507 | JGI IMG/M metagenome (GOLD analysis project Ga0310124, IMG submission 203507) | Marine microbial communities from Western Arctic Ocean, Canada - CB11b_AW_Bot5 | ecosystem: Environmental > Aquatic > Marine > Oceanic | place: Canada: Western Arctic Ocean | collected...
TTGGCCGGTACGTAGGGCCGTTTGGCGGCGACTTTTTCGTCGAGCGTGGCACCGAGACCGGGCTGATCGGGGATCAGGGCGTAGCCATCCTTGAAGACCGGCCCGGCGCCTCGGAAGAGGTCCTGGAAGAACTGGGTGGGAGGTCGGCTGATTTCCTGGATCGCGAAGTTGGGTGCCGTGGTATCGACGTGAAGCGAGGCGAGGGTACTGACGCTGCTTTGCGGGTTGTGAGGTGCCAGCTGGATCCGGTACGCCTCGGCGATCGTCGCGATCTTCTTGAGTTCGAGGATCCCGCCGCAGTGGACGACATCGGGCTGAACGTAGTCGACCAGGTGCCGGGCACAGATCGGAGCGAACCCGTACTTGGTAAACAGCCGTTCGCCGGTCGCCAGTGGCACTCGGGTCTTTTGCCTGAGGTGGGCCAGTTCGTCGACGTCCTCGATCTGGGTCGCTTCTTCGACGAAGTACGGGTGAAACGGTTCGGCCCGGGCACAGAACTCGACGGCCATCGGCGGGGTGGGGAATCCGTGCAGGTCGATGAGGATCCGGAAATCGGGGCCGACGGCTTCGCGGACCGCCTTGAGTCGATCGATGGCGTCGCGGACATCACGTGAGGGGTCGACGACGAGGCCACGCGGTCTGAGGAACCCGCCCTTGGCGGCGGTCCATCCCTCGGCCTTGGCCGCCGCCCAGTTCTTGGCGTAGTCGGCCGGAGTGGTCCCCCCGGCGTGGACATACATCTGCATCCGGTGTCGGGCTCGTCCTCCGAGCAGTTTCCAGACCGGCAGTCCGACGGCCTGACCGAGGATATCCCAGAGTGCGATTTCGACGGCGCTGATGGCGGAGTTGAGGATGGGTCCGCCGCGCCAGCGTGGCCAGCGATACATCGCCTGCCAGTGCATCTCGATATCGGTCGGGTCCTGCCCCAGCAGGTATCTCTTGTGTTCCAGGATCGCCTGTTCGACGGTCTTGGCCTTGCTGGTGATCGAGCCTTCCCCGAGACCGACGAGTCCGTGGTTGGTCAGCACCTTGACGTAGACGTAGTTCTTGTTGCCCGAGTTGACGATGAAGGTCTTGAGGTCGGTGATCTTGAGTTTGTCCTTGCGGGCCTTTTTCTGTGCGGCGGCCAGCGGGCTGTCGGGTCCGGTGAGCCCGGTGAGTCCCGAGGCGGCTGCTGCGGCGGCACAGTGGAGCAGATCACGGCGGTTGAGTTGGCGGACGGACATGGCGGCGTTTCCTGGAGGGGCCTTGAGGATGAGAATCCGAGACGCCGCCAGCTTCGACGATGCCGCAGCCGGTTACAAACGCGGGTGGAGACAGCGAGGTCTCGGTCGGCGTCGGCCGGCGGCCAGTGGCTCAGGAGGTCTCTTCGACGGCGAACCCGTGCTGCTTCTGGTGGTGCGGCCCGTCGAAGTGCTGGGTGCTCTTGAAGAGTTCGACTCGACCGTCGCCGGCGGCCTCCTGGACACCGGCTCGCAGCTCGTTCAACCGACTCTCATCCAGCGGCCGGAATCCTCGGCCGACCCGCAGTGCCTGATCGAGATCCCGGCGGATGCGGATGCCGAGCACCTGCGAGGAGACCGGTTGCGAGAGCGAGTACTGGATGCACTCTTCGGCACTCGCCAGCCCGGCCTCGGGGATCGCTCCGTCGGTCCCACCGGGGCTGCCGGCGAGAGTCTTCATGCCGATCACGCCGATGCCGCGTTCGAGACAGACGGGGACAACCTGTTTCTGAAAGCTGCGGAAGAAGTGGTCGCAGATGTTGATCGGCATCTGGGCGGTGTCCCAATCATGGGGCTGGCCGATCATCTCGAGATGGATGCGGGGGTCCTTGTGTCCGGTGAAGCCGATGTAGCGGATCTTGCCCGCGGCCTGGGCTTCGAGTGCGGCCTTGAGTCCTCCCTGTTCGAAGACCCACCGCGGGTCGTTGTCGTAGTTGATCTCGTGAAACTGCCAGAGGTCGATGTGGTCGGTCTGGAGTCGTTTGAGGCTGTCGTGGAGGTTGGAGAGAGTGCCGTCGTAGTCTCGCTCGCAGTTCTTGGTCATCAGGAAGACCTTGTCGCGGCGGTCGGCGATGGCGCGGCCCATCAGTTCTTCGGCGTATCCGTCGTGATAGTCCCAGGCGTTGTCGAAGAAGGTCAGGCCCTCATCGATCGCCTCGTGCATCATCCCGATCGCTTCGGGTTCTCCGTCGACCTTGCCGCACTGGCCGATGTGCCAGCCGCCCAGGCCCAGGATCGAGACTTTCTGGCCGGTCGTGCCCAGGGGCCTGGTGGGCAGTCCCTGGCCGGTGTCCTGTTGTGACGCGAGGAGTGTTGCGGCGGGATCGGATCCGGTCGGCTCACGGTCGTCGGGAGTTTCAGGTCCGGTGGATGTGTCGGTCATGGCAGCTCGCGGCTGGTGTTTGGGTGTCGGTCTTCGGGCTTCGGTTTTGCGGGATGATAACAAACGCTGAGTGCGACTGGCAGATCCTTCGTGGTGGTGGCTAGGATCGGTCGAGAGACGACCTGAAGGGGATCGAGGATGTTGCGTCCTGGCAAACTGTCGAGGCTGGCCCTGGCGTGGCTGGCAATGGGGACCTGCGAATCACCTGGTGCCGACGATTCTTCGGCCGCGGCGATCCGGTCGCACCTGAAGACTCGTGGCCTGACGGTGTCGCGGGCCACGGCCGGTTCTTCAGGCGATAGCCTGGAGATCGGCATACAGCTGGACGTGGTCTACTCGGTCAACGGTGATCGCAAGCTGACGGCCGACGTGTTTGTGCCTCGAGGGAAACCCAAGCGGCCTCGTCCGGCGGTCCTGGTGGTTCACGGAGGCGGCTGGCTGAAGGGCGACAAGGCGAAGTTCCACAACATCTCGGTCGCCCTGGCGCGACGCGGCTACGTGGCCGTTGCCATCAGTTACCGATTGGGCGGCGAGGCGAAGTTCCCGGCGGCGGTGCACGATTGCAACGCGGCGACGCGTTGGTTGAGGTCGCAGGCGAAGCGGTACGGAGTCGATCCGAATCGAATCGCCGCGGTGGGCGGATCGGCGGGCGGACACCTGGTCGGCCTGATGGCCGCGGCACCGCACGTGGCACAGCTGCAGGGCGAGGGTGGGAATCCGGGAGTGTCGAGCGCGCTGCAGGCGGCGGTGGTGCTGGCCGGCCCGATGCAACTGACCACGGGATCGGTGGCTCGAAAGTCGCGAGAGCAGCCGGCGAGTTCCAATGCCCACAAGTGGTTCGGCAAGACGCTGGATGAGGCCCCCGGGTTGTACAAGCTGGGTGCCCCGTTCACGCACTTCTCACCCCGCACACCGCCGATGCTGTTCTTGCGCGGCCAATACGATGCGGTGGCGGCCAATACCGAGGCTCGTGCCCGGCTGGCCCGGCACAAGGTGTCGACTCGCGCCCGGGTCTACTACCGCGGTCGACACGGCTGCTGGCACCAGCACCCGTGGTTCGACGTGATGGTTGAGGAGATCGATGAGTTCTTGGCCGAGCACCTGGGAGATCCGACCCCGGGCCAGTTGATCCGCTGGAGGGGGGCCTGGTTGCAGCAGGAGGGTGTGGAGGTGTTCCGTGGTGACGACCGGGTCGAGTTGGTCGTGGGGGTCCGGCCCGGCAACGGTGTGCTGAAGTTGCCTCGATTGAACAACCCGGTCAAGAGTGTCGAGATCGTCAACGCCGAGCTGCCGAGGGGTGTGAAGCGCAAGCTGCAGATTGCTCCGAAACCGACGCACTGGGAAATCCGCCTGCCCCGTCTGGCACGGGTCTCGGCACCGCGAATCCGCCTGATCACGGTTGGCCGACCGTGGAGTTCGCGGCTACCGAAGGTGGTGGCTCCGCTGAATGCCGACTCGAACCTGATCACGCTGGCGGCTCATGATGCGATCGTCGTCGGCAAGAACCTGAGATACGAGCCTCAACCTCACAAGAACACCGTCGGCTACTGGTCTCGTGTCGAGGACTGGTGCTGGTGGAGTGTCTACGTCGAGCGGCCGGGTCGATACGAGGTGGGTGTGCTGCAGGGGTGTGGCAAGGGTCATGGAGGCAGCCGGGTCTCGGTGCGGATCGCCAAGCAGGAGCTGGCCTTCACGGTCGAGGACACCGGAGGGTTCCAGGCCTTTCGCCAGCGGTCGATCGGAACGGTGACGATTCCCCGGGCGGGTCTGTATCGCCTGGAGATCCGGCCGATCACCAAGAAGAGTGTGGCGGTGATGGATATTCGCCAGGCGCACTTGAAGTGGACCGGTCCGGTGAAGGAGGCTGCGGTGTCTACTCGGGGCGGATCACCGGCACTTTTCTCCACCCGCTGAAACTCTCGGTGTACTCTCGGATCGAGAAGCACCAGACGACGAGTTTCTTGCCCTTGAGGTTGTCTCTGCGTCTGAGCAGCGAGATCCTGGTGGCGGTGGCTCCCGAGCCGCGGACTCCGACCAGGTCGACCGGGATGCCGAGTCCGGCGGCGATGTGGTCGGGCAGTCCGGCCCCTGCGGCGTGGAGTGTCGGGTCGTGAAAGACCAGGGTGTGGCTGTCGCCGATGACCAGAACGGGGCTGCTGCGTGAGATGGGTGTGGGGATGGGTCGGCGGCGGTTGTTGGGTTTGCCGAGGAACGTCAGTCGCAGGGTTTCGCGGATCGGCTTGTCGGGGTTGATCAGCCGGGCCAGGTCACCGGTGATGGTGACTGGTGCGGTGAGGGAGTCGGAGTTGAGTCGGGGGAGTTTCTTGAGCCAGGCGGGGTCATCGAGGTTTGCGAGGATGGCGGCGGCGGCCAGCGCGGCGCCGCGGCCGGACCAGTGGGTGTCGGTCTTGCAGTAGAGCGGTCCTCGAGGATCGTCTCGTTTGGCGAGGAAGCCCGGCAGCAGGTCGACGACCTCGACTCCCCGTCGTTTTAGCATCGCGTGGAATTTCTGCTGGTGAATGTCCAGGCGTGGTGGTGGGGCGGGTTTTTTTGTGTCGCGGGAGGGGGCGGCGAAGTTCTTGTCGAGTCGTTCGGGGTAGACACAACACTTGGCGGGGACCGGGACGACGAGTAGCCGGATACCGGCCGCCTTGAGTTGGCTGTGGAAGTCGACGATCGGTTCCAGCGGGTCGGCGTAGCGTTTGTTGCTGGCCCGGGTGACCCCTTGGGCGTGCTGGCCCCAGAATGGCCCGACGGAGAGCGTCCGCAGTTCGGGCACGAAGAACAGCCAGCCGTCGTTGCCTGCGAGGGCCGTGAGTTCTCGCTCTTTGGCCGAGTCGACTTTTGAGCGGAGGGCCTGGTGAACTCGTGTTACGAATCCAGCCTTCGCCGTGGGTTCTACGGCAACCGCCGTCGTCGCCATCAGTGCTGTGGCGGCGAGCAGGAGGGCGGCCGGGATGAGCGGTAGGAGCCGGTGGGTCATTGAGGATCTGCCCAGTAGGTCGGCAGGTCGACCAGCCTGAAGTCGGGGTCGTCGAGCTCGATGCGGTTCAGTCGACCGTACTTCTGCTGGACGGTTGTCCACGGGATGAGCCTCAGGGTCAAGGTGTCTCCGGGTTTCAGGCGTGAGGCTGCGGTCAGGCGGTTGTCCTTCATGCCCATCGAGAAGATGACGAATTCTCCTCCGGTGGGACCCGAGGCATGCAGCGAGAGGACGGCGTCGCGGTAAGGGACAGTGCCGGGGGTGGGGACTCCGGAGGTGGCCAGTATGGTGCATTGGAATTTGAGTGAGTCCTGCTGTGTCTGCGGTGTCTGCGGAGTGGGGCGACGGGGTTTGGCCGGAAGCGGGATCAGCGGCCAGTCGCCGGAGGTCAATTCGCGGACGGCGAACTGCCAGACGAGGATCCTGGTGTTTTCCAGTCGCCGGGTCTCGCGGGCCAGTTGCCGTCTGGTGGCGTGGGCCCCATCGGCGTTGCGTGCGAGGGAATCGACGGGTCGCTGCAGGTGCCAGGCAAGTTGCTCGGCGAATCCCGCCGATTGGCCAAAGCCCATTGCGTTATAGGAGTAGATGTTGGTGTAGCTGTCGCCGAGTACGAGTACCGGGGCAGTCGGATCGGGTTGCCAGTGTTGGAGGTCGGAGGAGAGCACCTGCTGGATCGTGACGGTTTCGGGTTCGAAGAGTTTCGAGTCGGGACCCAGTCGCATCATCTTCAGCAGCTCGCCCTGCCCGGTCACTTCCCTCGGCTGGCGGACCCACGTCGGCCTGGTTGGTGAGTTGGGCAGGCTGTTCAGTTGGCCGAGTGCGACGGCCAGTGCCTCGGCAACCGCCTCCATCGCCTCGGGCCGCCAATGCGTGTCGGTGGCCAGGAACTGGTCGGTGTGGTCGCGTCTACGTCGCTCCAGCAGAACCGGCAGCGGATCGAACACGGTGATGTTGGCGGCGTTGAGCGTGTCGACGAATTCGGGCCACGAGCGATTGTGCAGTGGCCCGGTGTTGTCTTGTCCGCCGAAGCGTTCCGGGTGCACCATGGCCTTGGTCGGAGTGGGGACGAGCACGAGCTGGATGTTGCGCAGTTCGAGTTGCCTGGCGAAGTCGAGGATGGCGGGCCTGGGGTCGGGGTGTCGGCGCGCCGAGAATTCGAGGCCTCCTCGCTGTCGACGTGCGAGCACCTTGGGGTCCAGGAACCCGGGTCCGATGCTGTAGTCGAGGTCGGGTCGGTAGAACAGCCAGCCGTCGCGTCCGATCCAGGCCTCTTCGGTGCCCCACCCCGCGATGCGGGCCAGCCAGTTACGAGTTGGGCCCAGCAGGTTGTTCGTGACGATCGAGTCGTCTTCGAGAGAGGTCTCGAACCGCCTGATTTCTGAGAGCAATTCGGCGTTGGCCGCCAGGGTCTTGTGTCCGATGTTGCCCTGGGCCTGTGACCAGCCGTGCAGGGCGACGGAGGGCGCGGTGAGGATATCGGCGGCCGATGGCCACGGCGTATTCCGTTCTTTGGCCGAGTAGGCTCGCAATTCCCCCGCCCATTGCAGCAGCGGCACCGTGATCAAGGTGACGGCGAATGCGACCACCAGCGCCCGGGCCACGCCGGGAGTGATCTCGGTGGTCCCGAGCTCGGTGGCAGCCTGTTCTTCTCGAGTGGTGGGCATTGGCATCGAGGATGATCGCGGGAAGGCGATCAGAAGATGAAGTAGATGAACGGGTTGAACGACTGGGTGGCCAGCAGCAGCAGCGAGATTCCCAGGAGTCCGATCAGCATCGCGGCGCGTGGTGCGGTGATCCGGCGGGTCCAGTCCCAGCTCTGGGGAGCCGTCCAGGTGACGACCGCGGCGATGGCCAGCCAGCCCAGCAGCCAGGGTTGGTGGGTCATGCCCGAGAGCAGCGTGGCCTGGGCGGCGGTATCGGGATCGGCGAGTCCGACCAGCGAGGCGAGGAAGCTGGCGGCGTGTGAGATCGAATCGGAGCGGAAGAAGACCCAGCCGATGGCGACGATGGTGAAGGTGATCGCGACCCGCAGGGGCCGGGGGAAGCGGTGGTAGAGGCTCTGCTTGCCGAGTGCTCGTTCGACGATGAGTGCACCTCCGTGGAGTACTCCCCAGGCGACAAACGTCCAGGCGGCTCCGTGCCAGAGTCCTCCCAGGAGCATGACCATGGCGAGGTTGATGTAGGTCCGGGAGGGGCCCTTGCGGTTGCCGCCGAGTGGGAGATAGAGGTAGTCGCGGAGCCAGTTGGAGAGCGAGAGGTGCCAGCGGCGCCAGAACTCGGTGATCGAGGCAGAGCGGTAGGGCGAGTCGAAGTTCTTGGGGAACGTGAAGCCCAGCATCAGGCCCAGTCCGATCGCCATGTCGCTGTAGCCGCTGAAGTCGAAGTAGATCTGGAACGAGTAGCCCAGGAGTCCGATCCAGGCGTCCAGGCAGCTGCGGCTTGAGGCTTCGAAGACGACATCGGCGAGCAGTCCGCAGGAGTTGGCCAGCAGGACTTTCTTGGCCAGTCCCAGGCAGAACAGTGCGGTGCCGCGGGCGATCTTTTCGAGCGTGTGCGTGCGGTCTTCGAGCTGCCGGGCCACCTCGTGGAAGCGGATGATCGGCCCGGCGACCAGTTGGGGGAACATCGAGACGTAGCAGGCAAAGTCGATGGGGTTACGGATCGCTTTGGCGTGGCCGCGGTAGACGTCGATCGTGTAGCTCATCGACTGAAACGTGTAGAAGCTGATCCCCAGCGGCAGGGTGATGCGGAAGAAGCTGTCCCACTGCCAGGCGGGGGCACCGAGGGAGGTGACCAGTGCGTTGAAGGAGTCGACGCCGAAGTTGAAGTACTTGAAGAAGCCCAGCAGCGAGAGGTTGGTGACGATCGAGACGACCAGTGCCGTTTTTCGGCGGCGGCTGTGTGGCGTCGCCGCTTGGTGCAGGTTCGCCGAGATGACTCGACCGCAGGCGTAGTCGACGGCGGTCGAGAAGGCCATCAGGACGACGAACAGCGGGTTGGCCCAGCCGTAGAAGAGGTAGCTGAGGGCGGTCAGCAGCAGGTGTCGGCATCGCGGGGGCGCAGCGTAGTAAAGCAGCAGCACCAGCGGCAGGAAGTAGAAGACGAAGAGGTGCGAGCTGAAGACCACGGCGAGGACCCGGGGAAGCGGGTGGGTTGAGAGTCCAAGAGAAAGCAATCGGAGGAGACTCGCAAGCGAACGCGGCGGTGGTGTGTCGATGTTGTCGGTGACAGGTTGCGAGTTGGCGGTGTAGGATGCGGTGGAAGGTCGCGGGTCAGACCAGGGAGTCGCTGCAATGAGACGAGTGCTTGTTGTGCTGTTGGCCGGCCTGCTGGTTGCCTCGAGCGCCCTGGCACAGGATGCCGGTGACAAGGCCGCGAAGAAGTTCGAGCGGAAGTCGGAGAAGGCTGGTCAGAAGACCGAGTCGGCCCGTGAGCGTCTCAATCGTCGCTTCAAAGAGGCGTCGCCGCCGGTGGGCGAGTTGCTGCCCGACGTGTCTGGTTACACCGCCGACGGGAAGCCGGTGAGCCTGCGGGGTCTGAAGGGCGATTTCAAGGTGCTGGTCTTCGGCTGCCTGACCTGACCTCCCTTCCTGAGAAAGGTCTCCGGTCTGGAGGCCGTCCGCAACGATTACGAGTCGCGTGGCGTCCGCTTCTACTATGTCTACAAGGCCCTGGCTCATCCCGAGACCAACGGCTACATCCGCCCCTACACGCTCGAGGAGCGGTTGGCTCATGTGAAGGAAGCCCAGAGGACCCTGGGTTCGAAGTTCACCTGGATCTGTGACGCGATCGACAACCCGATCAAGCACGCGATGGGGAATGCGCCCAACAGCGAGTTCGTGATCGACGGCGAGGGCAAGTTGTTGAGGAAGCGGTCATGGAGTGATGCGGCGGCGTTGCGTGCGGATCTCGAGGAGTTGGTCGGCGTGGTGGAAAACCCGACCGACCCGGCCGTCCTCGAGCTCGACAAGCAGCCGCCGCCCAAGGCGGCAGCCAGGGGGGTTCTGAAGCGGATCAAGTTACCCGGGGGCCTGAGGGCGCTGGTGATCGAGCCGAAGATCGAGGCGGGGGCCGAAGCCCAGCCGTTTTATGCCAAGCTGCGGGCCGAGGCGGACGCCGAATTGCTGTCCGGTGGCAAGGGACAACTCTACATCCGGTTCATGATGGATCCGCTGTACCACGTGCACTGGAACAACCTTGTCGAACCGATTCGCGTTTCGTTTGTCACGACGTCCCGCGGAGAGCAGCCGGCCCTGGACGGGCGGGTGAAGCCGGCCGAGTGGACCGGGCCGAAGGTGAAGCAGCCGGCTGATATCGACCCGCGAGAATTCCTGGCAACGGTCGACCTCGGCGAGTCGCGTGAGTCTCTGAAGCTGGTCGTGAAGTACTTTGCCTGCAACGACGAGGAGGGCTGGTGCCGCCCGGTGACTCAGACTTATACCGTGCACCTGCGAGCCGATCGCGACGGCGGGTGGGCCTCGGGTCGGCGACCTGGTGGCAATCGAGGCGGACGCCGTCCCGGAGCGGGTTCTCGAGGTGACCTGGCTGGGCGACCTGGATTTGGCGGAAGACCTGGCTTTGGCGGCCGGCCCGGCTTCGGTGGCCGTCCTGGTCCCGGCGGCCGGCCCGGATTTGGTCCTCCATCACAGCGTGGCCCGTCGACGGCGGTGTTTGGTCGAGTGAGCAAGCTGGACGTGAAGGGTGGTCGTTTGCTGGTTGAGATTCGCGGGGGTGGCAAGCAGGCGGTGCGGATCAGCGAGACGACCCGGATCGAGCGGAACCGGAAGCCTGCTGAGCTGTCGGACCTGCGGAGTGGAGACCGGATCGTGGTGAAGCATGCCCCGGTGGAATCGGGTCCGGTGACCGCCACGACGATCCTGTCGCGGGGAAAGTGACCTTTTTGTGCGGCGGGGCCTTTGGGCTGGGGTCGGCCCACGCATTCGCGTATCCTGAAGGGATGGAGCGTCGCGTCGAATATCTTCGAGGGCTGACTGCCCGCGGTGTCTTGCTCGGGTGTGCCGTGCTGGTGGCCGGTTGGGTGGGATCGGGAACGGGATCGGTGCTGGCCGAGGAGGCCGCGGGGCGGATCGCTTTTGCCACCGACGTGGTACCGATCCTGACGAAGCTGGGTTGCAACAGCGGAGGTTGCCACGGCAAGTCGACGGGTCAGAACGGGTTCAAGCTGTCGCTGCTGGGATTCGTGCCGTCGTTCGACCACGAGTCGATGGTGAAGGAGGCTCGGGGCCGCCGG
>Ga0310124_10003454_pt1 | contig 10618 bp, 6 predicted proteins | sample CB11b_AW_Bot5_MG_FD_203507 | JGI IMG/M metagenome (GOLD analysis project Ga0310124, IMG submission 203507) | Marine microbial communities from Western Arctic Ocean, Canada - CB11b_AW_Bot5 | ecosystem: Environmental > Aquatic > Marine > Oceanic | place: Canada: Western Arctic Ocean | collected...
AAACAAGCTGCAGGTCACCCGGCCTCGCCACGATCAGCCACTGCCATCATGCCCCCCCCGAAACACATCCTCGTAGAAGGCGCCCGCCAGCACAACCTGAAAAACCTCAACCTGCGCCTGCCGCTGAACGAACTGACCGTCGTCACCGGCGTCAGCGGTTCCGGTAAATCGTCGCTCGCTTTCGACACGATTTACTCGGAAGGACAACGCCGCTACGTCGAGACCTTCTCGCCGTACGCCCGGCAGTTTCTCGAGCGCATGGACAAGCCGCAGGTCGATCGTATCGACGGTATTCCGCCGGCGATCGCGATCGACCAGACCAATCCTGTGCGTACGTCGCGATCTACTGTCGGTACGATGACGGAGCTCAACGATCACCTCAAGCTCCTGTTCGCCCGCGCCGCCAAACTCTATTGCAGTTCCTGCGGCACCGGGGTCCGGCGCGATGCACCCGAAGCAATAGCCGGCACCATCGTCGAAATTGCCGACGGCGACAAAGACATAGTCTATAGCGTCATCACCTTTCCGGTCACAGTGCCCGACAATTTCACCGAGGCAGAGATCCTCGAGATCCTCGAGCGCCAAGGCTATACACGGGTCTGGAAGAAAAAGGGCAGCCGCCTCGATGTTGTGCAGGATCGGATCAAGCTGGGCACGAAAAGTCGCAGCCGTGTCGTCGAAGCTGTCGAGACAGCACTCGCACACGGTCAGGGGCATATGACCGCCTGGCTGCTGTCGGGGACGCGCAAGACAATCGAGACCACGCGGTTCTCCGCCGACCTGCACTGCGCCGAATGTGACATCCATTACCGGGATGCCACGCCAAATTGGTTCTCCTTCAATTCCCCAGCCGGCGCCTGCGAGACCTGCCGCGGCTTCGGCCGCGTCATTGGCGTCGACTTCAACCTGGTCATATCCGATGAATCCCGGACGCTGGCAGAGGGCGCCGTCAAGGTGTTTCAGTCCAAAAGCTACATGCAATGCCAGGACGACCTGTTGCGGTTTGCCGAGATGTACGACATTTCCGTTGACACGCCCTGGTGTGAACTTTCCGATGCCGATCGTCAGTGGGTTCTCGAGGGTGAAGGCAGCGCCAGCGACGGCGTCTGGTACGGCGTTCGCGGCTTCTTCGACTGGCTCGAGAGAAAGGCCTACAAGATGCACATCCGCGTGCTGCTGTCGCGCTACCGTGCCTACCACAAATGCACCGTCTGCAAGGGTGCCCGGATCAAGCCCGAGCCCCTGCTCTGGCGCCTCGGCGACAATGTGATCCGTGGAGAATTGCCGGGCCTCAATGTCCATGAACTGATGGTGTTGCCAATCGAACGCTGCAACCGTTACTTCGAAGATTTCGATCTGGGCAAGGCCCACGACGAAGCGACCACGATGCTACTGGACGAAATCCGCGTGCGCCTGCGCTACCTGGTCGATGTCGGACTCGGCTACCTCACGCTTGACCGCCAGTCGCGCACGCTGAGCGGCGGGGAAGTCCAGCGTATCAACCTGACCACCGCACTGGGCACCTCTTTAGTCAACGCATTGTTTGTGCTCGACGAGCCCAGCATCGGCTTGCACCCGCGCGATGTCCAGCGTCTGATTCGCGTGCTCCACCGTCTGCGCGATGCCGGCAACACACTACTGGTTGTCGAGCACGACGCGGACGTCATCCGCGCCGCCGACCGTGTCCTCGACATGGGCCCCGGACCTGGTGAACACGGGGGAGACATTGTCTTTTTCGGCACCCGCAGCGATCTGCTTGTCAGCAATGATTCGCTCACCGCCAAATACCTGCGCCATGAACGCAAAGTTTCGGATCCAGCCACGAACGCGATACAACGGGTCGACAAGAAAACGCCCTGCATAGAGGTTCTCGGTGCCGCCGAACACAACCTCAAGAACATTGACATCGCGCTGCCGCTAAATCGACTGGTATGCATTACCGGTGTGAGCGGTTCCGGCAAATCGACACTGCTGCAAGACGTCTGCTACAACGCACTGCGCAAGATCAAAGGCAAACCCGTCGACACGCCGGGCGCTCATCACGAGATCATCGGGCATGAACTTATCGACGATGTCGTTCTCGTCGACCAGTCGCCGATCGGCAAAACCGCACGATCAAATCCGGCCAGCTACGTCGGCGCCCTCGACGCCATTCGTAAACTCTTCGCGCGCACACCGCTGGCCCGTGAACGCAAGTACACGCCGGGTGCCTTCAGTTTCAATTCCGGCACCGGTCGTTGTCCGACGTGCAGCGGCAACGGCTTCGAACATATCGAAATGCAGTTCCTGAGCGACGTTTACTTGCGTTGCGTGGATTGTGACGGCAAACGCTATCGCGACGAGATCCTCGAGGTCATGCTGACCGGCACAAACGGACCGATCGCGGGCAAGTCGATCAGCGATGTTCTCGGCATGACCGTTTCCGAGGCATGCGATTATTTCGCCGGCCATCAGGACGTCCTGCGAGGGCTGTCACCACTTAACGCCGTCGGCCTCGGTTATGTCAAACTCGGCCAACCCGTGCCGACGCTCAGCGGCGGTGAGGCGCAGCGGCTTAAACTGGCGGGTCACCTGGCACAGACGACGGGGCGTAAAAAGCGAACGAGAGGCAACCTGCTGCTGTTCGACGAGCCGACGACCGGCCTCCATTTCGACGATGTCGCGACGTTGCTCACGGCTCTGCGCACGCTTCTGGATAACGGCCATTCCGTCGTGCTCATCGAACATCATCTCGATGTCATTCAGGCAGCGGACTGGGTCGTCGATCTAGGACCCGAAGGTGGTGGCGCCGGTGGTGAACTCATCTGCGCCGGGCCACCGAAAGCAGTTGCTGCCTGTGAGCGCAGCCACACGGGTAAAGCACTTCTGCAGGCGTACCACGATGGTAAACCGACCAGCCATTTGCCGCTGGGCGAAGCGCCGGCGCCGTATGTCGTCAAGAAAACTGACCACATCTGCATCAATAACGCCCGCGAACACAACCTCAAGAACATCAACATAAAGATTCCCCGCGAGACCTTCACAGTGATCACCGGTATCAGTGGCAGCGGTAAGAGCACGATTGCCTTTGACATTCTTTTCGGTGAAGGTCAACGGCGTTATCTCGAATCGATCAACGCCTATGCCCGGCAGTTCGTGCAGCCGGCGTCGCGGCCGGACGTCGATTCGATTTCCGGCATCCCACCGACCGTGGCCATCGAGCAACGGACCAGCCGCGGCGGCATCAAGAGTACCGTCGCAACCGTTACCGAGATCTACCACTTTCTCCGGCTGCTCTTCGTCAAGCTCGGCGTGCAGCACTGCCCGGATTGTGATATTGCTATCGAGCCGCAGTCACCCGACGTCGTGCGGGCGCGGATCATGAAAGGGTTTGCCGGCCGCAGGATCCTGGTACTGGCACCGCTGGTCGTGGCGCGCAAGGGGTACTACACCGATCTCGCCGAATGGGCCGGCGGCAAAGGCTACGAACACCTCCGGGTCGACGGCGAGATGGTGCCGACCGCGGAGTGGCCTCGGCTCGACCGGTATAAGGAACACGACATTGAGCTGCCGGTCGGTGAATGCCAGGTCGAAGCGCGCCGGGAGAAGGACCTTCAGGAATTGCTGACGACCGCTCTGGCAGTCGGCAAAGGAATTGTCTACGTCGTCGCAGCGCCGAATACTCGCAACAAACGACGCCCGGCACCGAAGATATTCTCGACCGTCCACGCCTGTCCCCAGTGTGGCCGCAGTTTCGACCATCTCGATCCCCGGCTGTTTTCCTACAATTCACGCCATGGCTGGTGCAGCTCATGCTTCGGCACCGGCATGGCGTTGTCCGGTTTCGACGAGGACCTCACCGGTGAAGAACGCAAATGGCGTAGCCATCGTGCCGGCGAAAACGCCGCGGTTTGCGGGGCGTGCGACGGCCGACGACTGCGGCCGGAAGCCTTGGCCGTGCGCTTCGACGGTCAATCCATTGACTGGTTCACGGGCATGTCCGTCGGCGAGGCGGCGGACGGCTTCAATGACCTGACCCTCAAGAACCGTGACGCCGCAGTCGCCCGTGACATCCTGGACGAGCTGCGCTCGCGCCTCGCCTTTCTCGTGCACGTCGGCCTGCCATACCTTTCCCTTGACCGTGCCGCTCCGACGCTGAGCGGCGGAGAGGCACAACGTATCCGCCTGGCAGCGCAGCTTGGGTCGAATCTGCGCGGCGTCTGCTATATCCTTGACGAACCGACCATCGGCCTCCACGCCCGCGACAACATGATGCTGCTCGACACACTGCACGAGCTGAAGCAGAAGGGCAACACAGTCGTTGTCGTCGAGCACGATGAAGACACCATCCGGCGCGCCGATCACATCATCGATATCGGTCCCGGCGCCGGGATCAACGGTGGCGAGGTCGTCGCTGTCGGCACCGTCGGACAACTCAAACGCAACAAGAAATCCGTCACAGGTCATTTCCTGCGAAAGCCGCTTCAGCATCCTCTGGTTGTCAACGATCGCCGACATGCCTCGATCGCCAGGGGCGACTGTCTGCAGGTCAGGCGCGCCTCGCTGCACAACTTGAAAAACATCAACATCCGCATCCCGCTGGGACGGTTGATCTGCGTCACCGGTGTCAGCGGCAGTGGCAAGAGTACGCTGGTGCGGCACGTGTTGCAGAGTAATCTGCACGGCATCGTGCAGCAACGCGGTAAAGGTCGGAGAAAGAAGGCGAAAAACAACGATCTGATCGGCTGCGCCGGCATCGAGGGCGCCGATGGCATCGGCCGTGTGCTCGAAGTCGACCAGACACCGATCGGCAAGACGCCACGCTCGTGCCCTGCGACCTATGTCGGTATCTGGGACCGCATCCGCCGCCTGTTCGCGGAAACGCCGGACGCCCGCATGCGTGGCTACACCAACAGCCGCTTCTCCTTCAACGTCGCCGAAGGACGCTGTCCCGACTGTGCAGGACAGGGCATGCAGCGGATCGAGATGAGCTTCCTACCGAATGTTACGGTGTCCTGTGACACCTGCGGCGGTAATCGCTTCACGACCGAGACATTGAGCATCCGGTTCAAGGACAGGAACGTTGCGGAAGTTCTGAACATGAGCATCGACGAAGCCGTCGAGTTTTTCTCTGCACACCGCAATGTGCATCATGCGCTGCAATTGTTGCAGGATGTTGGTCTGGGGTATCTGAAACTGGGCCAACAGAGTCCGACGCTCAGCGGTGGCGAGGCGCAACGCATCAAACTGGTCACGGAGCTGGCGAAAACGGGCGGGCGGACTGCGGGACACACGCTGTATGTCCTGGACGAGCCAACGATCGGCCTGCACATGGCCGACGTTGAGAAGTTGATACACGTCCTGCATCGTCTGGTGGATGCAGGCAACACGGTTGTCCTGGTCGAGCATAACCTCGACATTATCGCCGAGGCCGATTGGCTGATCGACCTGGGGCCTGAAGGTGGCAACGGCGGCGGCGAGATCGTCGCCCAGGGATCGCCGGAGAAGGTGGCCGAAAAGACCGGCCGCTCGCACACCGCCGAGTTCCTGGCACCGTTTCTGGCATCGAGAGGCAGGCCTGGAGCTCCATCCTTTCAACGGAAGACGGGCAATAATTGAAATAACTAGCGGGTCGCTTCATTCGAAATATGCGCGCATAGGGCAGTAGGTGTATAATGGCCAACGACGGTCGCAAGACCACCGAGCAAAGTCCCGTGCTACTCGAAATCCGACTGTCGCGGCAATAGGTTAACGTGCGATGGCACACGTTGACAAATCATGGGACCACCAGCAGCTGCGGGCTGCATCGTTAGACCCCGGGGAAGCCCATGTGTGGTATGTCGACACCGACACGGCCGGATGGCCGCTCGAGGATCTCGCGACACTGCTGTCGCAGAACGAGACCACACGGGTCGACCGCTTCAAATTCGATCATCTGAAGCGGCGATACACGATTTCGCATGGTGTTCTCCGGCAACTTCTAAGTCGATACACGGATACAGCGCCGAATCAGTTGCAGTTTGTGCACAATCAAAATGACAAGCCGTCGCTGGCCTGTGGTTCGGTACAATTCAACATCTCCCATTCCCGCCACGAGACATTGCTGGCATTCACTGCAACGCAGACGATCGGCGTCGACCTGGAGATTGTCAGGGACAGCGTGTCCTGTCTCGATATTGCCCGACGTTTTTTCTCCGCCGTCGAGGTTGGCGTGTTGGCCGCGACACCGGAAGCCGAACAGCGATCGACTTTTTTTCGCTGCTGGACGCGCAAGGAAGCCTACGTCAAGGCCAGGGGTGACGGTATTGCTGCGGCAGCGAGCACATTTACTGTTTCCCTCGAACCGGATCGACCGTCATTGATTGACGGCATAGATAACGACCTCGATTGGACGCTTACCAATCTGCCGGAGATCGAATCGTTCAAGTCGGCGCTGTGTGTCCGCGGCAGCGTCGATCGTGTTCGCTGCTTTGCGCTATTGCCGTGACGACCTGGAGAAGATGCGAATGAAGCTCAGTGTCATCGTCCCGACGCACAATCGCCCGGAGTCCCTGGGCCGGACGCTGGCGGCGTTGTCGTCACAGACGATCGACCGTGACGCTTTCGAAGTCATCGTGGTGGATGACGGATCAACGATGGAAAATCGGACAGCCGGCGAGGCGATCACCGCAGAGTACGGGTTTACCTGTATTGCCCAACAACAAGCCGGTCTTGCTGCGGCACGGAACGCAGGCGCCGAGCGCGCGACTGGCCGTGTCCTTTATTTCCTCGACGACGATGTCGTACCGCAACAGGACGCACTCGACGAACTGCTGCAGTGGCATGAGCGCACCGACAAGCCGGTCGCGGTGCTCGGTTCCCTGCCCTTTCCGGAGGAGATTCGCAGGAACCCGTTCATCTGGTACCTGGACCACTGCTGCCACTACGAACCATTCCGCCATCCGGAGAAGTATCCCGGTGGCAAGCCACTGCCGCCAATGAACGGAAATTCCTCGATCGACCGTGAGACTTTTTTCGAGCTTGGCAAGTACGACGAGCAGTTCCGCCAGTACGGTGCGGAGGACAACGAGCTGGGCATCCGGGTGATGGAGGCGGGCATCGAGGCGCTGTACAACGAAAGGGTCGTCGGTCATCACTATCATCTTAAAGGCTTCGAGGACTACTGCGGGGACCAGGAGAAGGCGGGCGAGTCGATCATCCGGCTGTATCGCAAGTATCCGGTGATTAAAGACCACAAGAATATCGACGTGATGATCGCACCGTTCAGCGAGCTGCCGCTGCGCAAGAAGATACGCCGACTGATCATGCAGGCAACGCTGGCGCTGCCGGCGGTGCTGTGGGCACCGCGCTGTTTCATCCAACTGTTCGGGCACTGCTACGGCATGCGGCTGCTGCTGGCGCCGGCTTATCTCTGGGTTTCACACTATCACTATGCCGTAGGCATGCAGCGCGGGCTGGAACAGACATGAGACAGCCGCCCATCCTGATGTATCACTGGTTCCGGCGTAGCAGCGAACTGTCACAGAGCCGTTCGCCGCAGTTTGAAATCACACCCGATCTTTTCGAGCGGCAAATGACGTGCCTGCGCCGGCGCGGCTACGAATCGGTTTCCCTGTCGGAGATGTTTGGCGGCAGGGCACTGCCGCAGAAACCAATCGTCATCACGTTCGACGACGGCACGCTGGATTTCTGGGAGTTCGGTCGACCGATCCTGCAGGCCTGCGGGTTCACTGCGACACTGTTCGTGGTAACACAATATGTGGGGACCGAAAGCAGTTGGGAGGCGGATGTCGGCGAACCATCCCGACCGCTGATGGACTGGGACCAGCTCCGCGCGCTGGCGGCGGCGGGCTATGAGATCGGCTCGCACACGCATACCCATCGAGAGTTGCCCCGACTTACCGACGATGAGGTTGCCGGTGAACTACGTGAGTCACAAGCAATCCTCGAAGCAGAACTGGGCGCGCCGCCGACATGGCTGGCTTACCCGCGCGGCCGCTATAGTTCATCCCACAAAGCCGCAGCAGCAACGGCCGGTTACCATGGTGCCTGCGCCATAGCGCTGAAGTACCGCGACCTGGGTTACGGTGATCGATACGAACTCAAACGGATGACCATCAAGGGTACAGAATCGATGACCCGATTTCGCCTCCGCCTGCTGGCGGCACACTTTGTGCGCTATAACGATTCAGTCGACCACGGTTTACAATCAATCGACTGACGTTTACCTTTGCTACGCTTACAGTTACGTTTAACGCCACGGGGTGTGGCTGACATGGCCGAAAGCGAACAGACAGGCGACAACATGCAGGCGAACGCGCGCCGGGTAATCTCGTTTGTGCTGCCGGTGTACAACGAAGAAGGAAACTTGCCGGCATTGTATGAGAAAATCACTGCAGCCGTAACCAAGTTGTCAGACGATTATGAACTGCTGTTTGTCGACGACGGCAGCACAGACGGGTCGCTGCAGACACTCGAGACTCTACAGGCGAACGACAAGCGCATTTCAATTATCCAACTGCGCCGCAATTTCGGCAAGGCTGCCGCATACAACGCCGGATTCGAGCACACGAGCGGCGATATCGTAATCACGATGGACACCGACCTGCAGGACGATCCGGATGAAATACCCCTGTTCATCGAGCAAATCGACCGCGGTTTCGACATGGTCTGCGGCTGGAAACACAAGGGCAAGGGCTCGATGGAAAAATCCCTGCCGTCGAAATTATTCAATCGTGTAGTCCGCGCAGTCACAGGTATTTCGCTGCACGATTTCAATTGCCCGTTCAAGGCCTATCGCCGCGAGGTGCTGGATGAAATCGACGTGTACGGCGAGCTGCACCGCTACATACCGGTGCTGGCAGTATCGCGCGGCTTCACAATCACCGAGGTAAAAATAAAGAATATGCCGCGCACTTGCGGTGAGTCGAAGTACGGATTTGAACGGTATATGCGCGGCATGCTCGATCTGCTGACAGTGCTGTTCATCACGCGATTCGCGAAACGCCCGCTGCACTTGCTGGGCCTCGCCGGTCTGATTTTCTGCTCGACAGGCTTTGCCATCCTGTCGTTCCTGCTCGGTGCGCACGTGCTCTACAATTTCGATGTTCTCACCGACCCCACCTGGAATATTCACAACCGCCCGATGCTGACTCTGGGACTGTTGTTGCTGATTATGGGTGCACAGTTTTTCTCGATCGGCCTGCTCGCCGAGCTGCTGATCACCATGAACGCGTCCAGCAGCAACGGATATTCCGTCAAGAAAATCCGGAAACGCTCCTGATGTCGACACCCGCGCGCCCCCTGCGAATTGCTGTCATCGGGCTCACCCATCCATTCCGCGGCGGCATTGCACATTACACCACCGTGCTATGCCGAGCCCTGGGAGCCAAGCACACGACCCAGCTGTTTGCCCTCAAGCGCCAGTATCCCGGGCTGCTGTTTCCGGGGTCGACGCAACTGGACAATTCCGACCGTCCGATCGAAATCGATCACCAGCCTTGCCTCGATTCACTCAACCCTTTTTCGTGGTTTGGAACGTATCGCCGCATCCGGGACTTCCAGCCGGACCTGCTGTTGATCTCCTGGTGGCATCCGTTTTTGGCGCCGGCTTTTGGCAGTGTGGCCCGACTGTGCCGGCGATTCGCCCGCATCCCCGTTTGTTTTCTGTGTCATAACGCACTGCCGCACGAGCGATCGTGGATCGATAACGTGCTGCTGCGTTACGCGTACAGCACTGCTGCCGCATTCATCGCCCATTCCCAGGAAGACGCCGACAATCTGCAACTCTTCCGACCGGACGCCGATGTTCGGAAGAATCCCCATCCGGCATATGACGAATTCGGCGCCGATACCGCTCCGACGCAGGCTGCGGCACGCGAAGAACTGGGCCTGACAGGCAAGCGCGTCCTGCTGTTCTTCGGTTTTATCAGAGCGTACAAGGGGTTGCAGTACCTGCTCGAAGCCATCGAAAAACTGCCGGCGACGGATGCCTATCACTTACTGGTCGTCGGCGAATTTTACGAGCCGGCGTCCGACTATCCGGCTCTCGCCGGGTTGGTGTCGGAGAATCGCCTGACACTGGTCGACCGCTATGTCGCCAACGAGGAGGTGTCGAAGTTTTTCGCGGCAGCCGACCTGCTGGTGGTACCCTACGTGACGGCAACCCAGAGCGGGGTGATCCAGATCGCGTACAGCTTCGATGTTCCGGTCATCGCCACGCGTGTCGGCGGCCTGCCGGAAGTTGTCGACGACGGCGCCACGGGCTTTTTGGTATCGCCGCGAAGCAGCGATGCACTGGTGACGGCGATTCAGAAGTATTACGCGGCGGACCCGGCGACGTTCCGCCGCGGTATCGAGACAGCCCGCCACCTGTACTCGTGGGATCGCATGGTATCAACCGTCGAGGCAGTCGCTGAAGCAGTTCAGAACCCGCCCCCTTAGCCCGCCCAAATGGGCTATTCAGGCGCTGTCAATGCCCGGCTATTCGAGTGAACGCAACGTCGCGCCCAGCATCGGTAACGACCGAAATTTTCTGCCGAAACCGTTTGCCGAGAACGAACTGGTGGAAAAGATATACGGTGTCCTCCATGAACAGACGCCGGTCCTGCCTTGAAGGTTAGTGGATTTTGCCGTATAA
>Ga0310124_10003457_pt1 | contig 10612 bp, 9 predicted proteins | sample CB11b_AW_Bot5_MG_FD_203507 | JGI IMG/M metagenome (GOLD analysis project Ga0310124, IMG submission 203507) | Marine microbial communities from Western Arctic Ocean, Canada - CB11b_AW_Bot5 | ecosystem: Environmental > Aquatic > Marine > Oceanic | place: Canada: Western Arctic Ocean | collected...
ACGTCGATCGAAAAAGCGAGCCCGACGGTTGGCAACCGGACATCGACATGGCGCGGCAAAATTACTCCCGTCTCCGGATTCTCGTGGTGCCCGCTGCTGATCGCCGAGGCGACTGTTTGCCCCTGGGCGTCCAGCAGATGTTGTTCGAGGATCCAGCCAAACGTATCGTGCACGACCAGAATTCGTTGGATGTCACCCCCGGGTGATGGGATCAGGGAACGGACTTCGAGCCTTCCCGCGCCGACAGGCACAGGGCCGCTGTGCTGCGCCGTGGGCTCCAGCGAGACGACCCCCAGTGCTTCGCCGAGCCACTCCGGCGGAACAGGCAGCACTTGCCGCGCGGCACTCGTCGCAAACTGATCGTGTTTGCAATGATAAACCGCCGGCGGCTGATTACGCTTGACCCACAGCCAAAAATGATCCTCGTTGCTGCCAATGTCCATTTCGGCGCCCGTCAGACCCAATTCCGCCCGCAGGCGAAACCGCCGCGGGCGCTGCAGGGCGAGATCGGCGCGCAGGGCCGGCGCCCCCTCCACATTCAAGGTCGCCCCGGTAGCCTGCAGACTGGATACGAGAGAACTGTTTGCATTGATCACCTGCGCGATCTGATCCAGGCTCGGGTAGCTCGCAAAAACTGGAACTGGCGGGGCGGGAGCGCGGCGCCGAGGACAACTCGCCCCACCCGCAGCCATGGCGGTGATCAGGGACAGCAGCAACATGATGTGAGGACGAAACATCCAGCTTCCTTGCCGAGATACGTCGGTTACGCGGCCTTGGCGAACAACAGTTGAGCTAACTCTGTCTGAATTTCACTGATGCGTTTTTCGCCAGGGTGAAACACGTTCACCTGGTATTCCTTATCATTCCTGGGGCAGTACAGCACCAGCACTTCGCCGCCGGACTCGTCGTGCTCCGATTCCTCCAACCGCAGCACCCGGCGTCGAATCATCAACAAGCCCAATACGTAGCGAATATCGTTGCGCTCCGGTTGCTGTGCGAGCTGCTCGAAATAGTGAAGCATCACGTCGTTCGGCGCCCAATGCAGTTTCCGCGCGGAAGGGTCGGGCATTTGCGACTTCCACCATCCGAGCGCGTTATCCGGCGGCCCTTTCCACGCCTGCACGCTGAAGTCGTGCCGCACGACCTGAGCGCGCTCGGGAACCAGGACGGAGAAAAATGGCTCCCCCGCCTGCAACTCCCGGTCCGTGCCGTGACAGCGACGGGTGCAACGTTGTACTTCGTATTCAAACATTTCCCGGCAGTGGCCGAACGGATCCCCCTTAAGGCCGATGGGCGCGGGATCGTACGTGAATCTCGCGTTCACCTCAATACGCAGTGAAAAACCGGTCGGCCGTCCCGTCCGGGCCGATTTTGAACTGTACCCGGTTGGCACACCGCGGACAGTGGCCGATGTACGCCGTGCCGTCCGCGTTGGGATAAACCCGTGCATAGACCGAGCAGCAGGCGAAATGAACGCCTAAGAATCGTGCCGTCTCACCGGCGGAGTCAGCAGGCGGGGGAGTCTGGGGGTAGCTGGTCAGGTCCAATCGTTTGCCGACCATGTTTCCTGATTCTCCGTTGCGAATCGATTACCTATCCTCACTGTAGCTTTCACCACTGAACGGTCGGGACGGTACCGTCGTTTGGCGGAAAAAAAAGAGCGATTTGCTCTTGTTTACGTGCTCCGCCGTGCCAGTTTGCCCGTCACTTGACCGAACCATCCAGCGCAGATACAGTCAATATCAGGGAGCTCAGACATTCGCCTTGAATCGCGGACCTAATAAATGAAGCCGTACGACCTGCTACCGCTACTATTGCTAGCGCTTGCCAATGGCAGGCCGTAGGGTTCGTGCGTCGTAATATGTGGACAAACCGAACCCCGAGGCCTGGTAAACCGGCCCCGGGGTTTTTTTAGCGAAAGGCGCGGCGACGATGGCCTCTTCACGCTCGATCAAGATCTTCGACACGACGCTCCGCGATGGCGAGCAGTCGCCCGGCGCGAGCATGAATCTTCCCGAAAAACTGGAAATCGCTCAGGCCTTGGTGGACCTGGGCGTGGACATTATCGAGGCCGGCTTTCCGATTGCCTCACCTGGCGATTTCGCGGCGGTGCGTGAGATCAGCACGAGCATTCGCGGCGCCACGATTTGCGGCCTGGCCCGTTGCGCCGACGGGGACATCGACCGGGCCTGGGAAGCCTTGAAGCCCGCCACGGACGCCCGCATCCACGTGTTCCTCGCGACCAGTGCCATCCACCGCGAGTTTAAACTGAAAATGTCCCGTGACGAAATCATTGAGCGAGCCATTAAGGGAGTGCAGCGGGCTGTGGGGTACTGTGACAACGTCGAGTTTTCTCCGGAAGATGCGGCACGGACGGAAACCGATTTCCTTTGCGACGTTGTGGAGCAAGCGATCTCAGCCGGCGCAACGACGGTGAACATCCCCGACACGGTCGGCTACGCGACTCCGGTCCACATGGGACGCGTCATCAAGACGCTGGTGGACCGCGTGCCGAATATTGACCAGGCTGTGATCAGCGTCCATTGCCATAATGACCTGGGACTCGCCGTAGCGAACAGCCTGGCGGCCGTGGAGAATGGCGCCGGACAGGTTGAATGTACTGTTAACGGTATCGGCGAGCGGGCCGGGAACTGCTCGCTGGAGGAGATCGTGATGGCGCTCAGAACGCGGGGCGATTATTACGGCGCGGATACCGACGTCAACAGTGAGCGGCTTGTTCCTACCAGTAGGCTCGTCTCCAGCATCACCGGAATCAACGTCCAGCGGAACAAGGCGATCGTCGGACGGAACGCGTTCGCGCACGAAGCAGGGATCCATCAGGACGGCATGCTGAAGGAGCGGACGACATACGAAATCATGAGGCCAGAGGACGTGGGATTTGCCAAGACCGACCTTGTGCTGGGCAAGCACAGCGGTCGGGCTGCATTGGCCGATCGTGCGCGAGCGCTGGGATTCAATCTGAATGGCGAACAACTTCACTCGGTCTTTGAAGAATTCAAAAAGGTTGCCGATAAGAAAAAAGAAATCTACGATGGCGACCTGTTGGCGTTGATCCGCCAGCAGTATCACGACGTACCCGAGGAGTGGACGCTGGTGGCGTTTCACGTTTCGGCTGGTACGGATGAAAAGCCCCGCGCACGGTTGACGTTAAGGCGCGGTGACGAAGAATTCACTGAAGAAACGACCCAGGGCGACGGGCCAATCGACGCCGCTTTCTGGGCGACGGAAATGATTACCGGAATCAAACTGGTCTGCAAGGATTACCAGGTCCGCAGTTCGACCGTCGGCCGGGACGCGTTGGGCGAAGTGAATATCGATGTCGAATTCCAGGGCCAAACCTACCGTGGGCGAGGTGTTTCCACGGACACGGTCGAAGCCACCGTCAAAGCGATCCTGAACGCCGTCAACCGAATCCTGTTAACATGCTCTCGCGACTGAAGGCCCGCATCTTGCTCGCTGAGTGCACCGGCCGGGATATCTGGCCGGTCAATATCTGTCGTGACCGCGGCGTACCTGACACGTGGATCGACGAGTTGGCAGACTGCTTCGAGTCCGGTTTTGAGCGGGACTTGGACACGGTCTATCACGCTGACGCACCGGTGAATCAGTTCCACGGTGTCCAGGACCTTCACCTGGCCTATAAGCTTGCGGCGCTGCTCGGCGTGGACACCCAACAGTCAACATGCCTGGCGCTCGGCCGCACAGCCGAGGTGCGGGCGCTGCAGGAGGCGGCGGACGAGGTGTGAGCATGGGGCACGAAGCAGAAGGCATAGCCAAAAAGCTTCACCCACATCCAGCATCCCGCATCACCTGATGACGAACGCCAGTACGTAGAAAATCCAGCCTGTCACGGCCGTCATGACCATGCCTCCGGCCGCCAGGCGTGCCCACAGAACGTGTTGCCGGCTATGCTGGCCGGGCACAGGAGGGCGCGGAAATCTTCGCAGCGCCTGCACGATCACGACAACCCACAACACCGCCGTGGGGACCGCGAACAGCAGGTGGATCAGCAGACTGTAACCCACCACGCAGCTCCATTTGGCGCCGGGATCGAAGTAGTGCGAGGGTTCTGCCCTCAGCTCCCACTCGGTGAGCATTTGCATGTCAACTTCGAAGGCCGTCACGGCGACGAGCAGCAAAATGCCCTGAGCCAGCTGTAACTTCTTGTGCAATTCGTATTGCCGGCGATACCTGACCAGGTAAATGCTGAACGCCAGCACAGGCAGGATAGCGAACATCACCACGAATACCACGTCCAGCATCAGGGAACCGCGCGTCCCGAGAAATCCGTCAATGCCAGGGTATTGGTGGTCCATCTCGCATCCCGATTCGATCGGCCAAGGTCTAAATCACCGTCGGTGACTTAGCGACAGATTCTAGAGTATCGTGAATCGGAGGTTAAGGGTTGATCGCTGAGCGAGGATGAAAAAGTCAGCCCAATCGAAATGGAGTCCCAAACAGGGCTGAACTTTCGTCAACAAGTTGCCGCAATTTGCTCTCGTTTGCGCCCCTGAGTGCTACATTTCCCTGGAGCCTGATGTGTCCCCACGTCCTGCCTCCAGAACGCGGCACCTCGCCTGGATGGATCCCGAACTGTGCAAGTGCAGATCACGCGGAACGTAACGATATTCCTACCGGATACTAACGACAAACAAGAACGCTCCCGATTCCGCGCACAACGTACACAGCAAGGTGACCTAGGCTTCAAGAAAATAAGAACCATTTTCTGCGACTGGGCCTCCTCCACAAAATATGCCGGTCGGTCACGGGAACAGAGCAATTGACATGGGATTTCTCAAACAGTTCTTCAATAATGTCTTCCACGAAGGCTCCCAGGCGATGATTTCAGGCAGTTTTGAAAGGCTGTCGGAAGAAGAGCTGAAAACGCATCTGGGAGTGGTCCGTTACGGCGATTTTACGCTGACGGACGCGATTCGACCGTCTTACGACCTGAAGGTCAAACCGTGTCAGGGCTACCGGCACGACTTCTACGAAGATGGAGAGTCGAAGGCGAGAGTGCCGGTCGTGATGGCCGCGGCGTCGAGCGAAATCGTCTTCGAACTCTTTATGGAGATGATCGAACCCCTAGGCAACGTCGTGGACGTGGTATTGGAGACCAGCCACCATCACGACAGTTCCGGACATGCGGACCTATATCGCGAGCATATCGATATGCCGGTCCTGAAGAGTATGTTGTGGGATTATGAGGATTTGTTGATGAATGACGGTTGTACCGGAATTGCGGTGCTAAATCCGGGCATTCCCCAAGAGGTTCAGTTCGATGAGCATAAGCTGATCATCGCATACGGCGATCCGCTACCCGAGTTTGAGAACATTCTCGACGAGCAGTGCGTGCCTTGCTTTGACGACATGAAATTCATCACTGAGGCGGAGCATGTCCATTCTTCAAGCGACCAGTATGTCCAGCAATTCGAAGAGCTGAAAATGCGGCTGGGCATGGATTCGGCCGAAGTCTACTAAATCAGCGTCGCTGATTTCCCGCCTTTCGAGCGGGTCTCCCGCCTACGGCTCACAGGCGTCAGGATCGCAGTCGGCGAACATCGCCGTGATCAACGACCTTGCCAAAGCGCAGCGTGTCCTGGCCGAATCCATGGCCAATGGCTCGCCGCCCAGGAAGCGTCCCGCGTTCGCGCGGTAGCCAGGCCACTGCCGCACAGGGTGCCACGGGTGAGTGGTGCGCGCCTGCTCGGGCGGACTGGATGCCAGACGCTGAATGCTGGATGCTGGATATTTGTTGCGGGATGAACGATGTAGGATCCCGTTCCCCCGACCCCGCGTCGGGGGATGCAAGCAGTGCCAGATGCGGGTTGCCGGTTACCAGTGCGGGCTGCCTCCTTCGCAGGATCCGCCTGCTAGCTCTGAAACTTGCCTTGCGGCGGACAACTCAATCCGCGACACTCCTGCCCCGCGCGGTTTCGTCGGCGATGCTCAGGGGACGCCATGCGCCGATTTTCGCCGGTCGTGATTAACCCGGATTATACTTTCTTGCCTCTGTTCAGCGGTACACGGATGCCTGAACGCGTGGTTTCCCTGGCTTGCTACTCGACCGTGCTGACGGCGGCATTGCTTGCTGGTTGCCAGGGAGGCTGGTGGAATCACGGACCGATCGACGCACCGGACCCGACCCTGCCAGGGCCTGCTCCGCCAATTCAGAATCCGCTGTTCGTGCCGCACGTATCCGCCAGTAGCCACGAGTTTGTCTGGGATCAGATTGTCGATACCGTCGACGACTATTTCCGCATCGACGAAGAACAACGCACTCGACTGGTCGATAGAGTCTGGATCGGCGGACGCATCAACACGTTCCCGGAACCTGGTTCGACCTTGCTTGAACCGTGGCGCAGGGACTCGGCCGCGGGCTTTGAAAAGCTATACGCCACGTTGCAGTCCGTACGCCGTCACGCAAACATACAAGTGACACCCGACCAGCAGGGAATGCTGATCAATGTCGTCGTCTATAAGGAACTTGAAACGCTCGATCGACCGGAACATGCAACCGTAGGCACCTCAACGCGCCGGCATAACGACACCTTGACCAACGACCGGTTCGATGTGGATGTCCCGTTCACCGACCCCGACTTCGCCGGGTGGATCGCGCTCGGTCGAGATGCCCAACTCGAGGCCCGGATCATTGAACAAATCCACGGGCGGATATTTGCACGCTAAATCACCTTCGGTGATTTCTGAACAGCTACGGAGGTCATCGAGCTGGTTCTTCCGTTCCGAACGTTTACTTACTTGGACGTAGGTGCGTTCGTGACGGCCGCCGTCGATGCGGGTGCGGGAACACCAGCTGACGATCGGAACGCAGGTAGCTTGACCGTAAACGCGGTCCCTTTGCCGACCGTGCTCTCAACCCGGATGCGGCCTCCGTGCGCCTGGACAATATCCCTGCACGAACTGAGTCCCAAACCAGTCCCACCCTTGCCACTTTCGTCCGGACCTTGCTTGGTGGAATAGAACGAGTCAAAGATCTTTGGCAACTTTTCCGGCGGGATTCCGCTTCCGGTGTCGCGGACCTTCAGGTCGACAGTGTCCGTTTCGCGGTCGTGCACCAGACCGATCATGATCGTGCCACCGCCTGACATCGCCTGACGAGCGTTGATGAGAAGATTGAGTAGAATCTGCTGAATCTGATTCGCGTTGACGTGCGCCGGTGGCACACCTTCGAACTGTCTCTCAATCGAGATTTGATATTTGCTCATTTCACGTTCGAGCAATACCAATGAATCGTCAATCAGTCGAGCGATGTCCGTCGCCTCTCGACCTGCTGACCGGTTGCGGGCCATTCCCAGGATGCTGTTGGTTATCTTGGCCGCCCGCTCGCCCGCGGCAAGGATCTTCGTCAACGCCTTGTCACGCGTCGCCTCGTCCTTGTGCCGCAAGCCCATCTTCGCGTAGTTGATCACGGTCATCAGCACGTTGTTAAATTCGTGCGTTGTCGTGCTGACCAACTCGCCCAGCGCCGTCATCTTCTGGGCCTCGGCCAACTGCTGCTTGAGCTGCGCCACCTGGTCATCCAGGTTCGCTTCATTTCCGTTTGCCATAGCTGCCACGGTCCGCCTCTTTACGTTACTTGAAGTCCGTGATCGGAAAAGCCAGCGCCGAAACGGTCAATTTGACCTGTTTACCAAGTCGTCAACGGCCTCTCTGTTTTACCCGACATGAATGTCTTAACTCTTTGTCAGGTACTCATTTAGTTGCAGTGGTGGTATCGACGAATCAGTCTGGGAATCTGTATTCGAAGCGCGTATAATCGCGACCCAAGTGGACTCTACCCACCGGACTTGGCGAATTGGACAAGCTGGGATGCATGCAGTTGAACTTTTGGAGCAGGCGGAGAGAGTAGCCCAGCAGGTTGGCTATCGTTTGCGGCACGAATGGCTGGACGGCAACGGCGGTGGAGCCTGCATGTTCGGGGGTCAGAAATGGATCTTCATCGATCTGGCGCTAAACTCCTCCGATCAGCTGAACGTGGTAATCGAGGCGATTCAAGGCGACCCGGCAGCCGAATCGGCCGCAGCGGCAGGCGAGCTGCGACAACTGCTGTTAGCGAGGAAGACTACGATCTGACTCACCTCTTTCCCGCTCAAGCTCCATCCCGATAGAGCCCTTGTGCCTCAATATACTTCTCCACCGCACGAGGCGTCTGGTAACGGATACTTTGCCCCGCAGCCACGCGACGCCGAATCTCCGTGCTACTCAGTTCCAGCGACGGCATGGTCACACGCGCGGCACGGATCTCGTCCAAACGCTCGGGCGTGACGAATGCTTCGAGCCCACCGAAGTCCAGATTCGACTGGTCGGGCCGGGCGACTGCGACGGGGGTTGCCAGGCGACAAATCTCGCCGGGGTTCCGCCAATTCGGCAGGTCGTCCAGCGAGTCACCTCCGATCAGGAAGAACAGCTCGGCGGACGAATCCGCCGCATGTATCGTGCTGAGCGTATCCACCGAGTAGCACACCCCGCCCTGCTCTACTTCCAGCAGTGATACTTGCATCGCGGCGTGGCCTGCTACCGCCAACTTCAGCATTTCCACTCGGTGCTCCGCGTCGGCCAGTTGGCGACCCTGTTTGTGAGGCGGGACGGCAGCCGGCAACAACCAGACCTGGTCCAGCTCACGTTGTTCGCGGCACAGCTCTGCCAGCAGCAGATGGCCGAAGTGCACGGGGTCGAAGGTACCGCCAAAGATTCCGAGTCGCATGGTGGTGAGTGATGAGGGGTGAGGGGTCGTTGATGATCGTCAATAGCTTTGCATCGGCTGAACTGCTGCCTTCGGTCTTCGCACTTCGGTAACACCTTAGCAGTATGCAGCAGAGCCCGCGAATTACGCGAATAATCGCGAATTTTGAACTACATGAAAGCTATGTCACTCCTGTTCTACATTCGCGTTTATTCGCGGGCACTCCTCTGCGTGCGGCCGATCACGCAGCTGCGATTGGCTAAGGTGATACGGACTTCTGCCTTCTGCCTTTTACCTTCGGTCTTCGGTCTTCGAACTTCCGCACTTCGAATTCCGCACTCTCCATCCCACCCCATACCTCCCCACCGTCTCGGCTGACTGCTATCGTAACGGTGTAACCGCGGCACTGCCACTCGGTCTGTTCAAATCGCCACTTGGTTCCCTGCAAGCATGTCTGACAACCAGCCAAAGCTGTTTGATACCGAGCCGGCTCCCTGGGAATTCGACGACGCCTCAATGCATCGCGTCGCCAGCATCGTCCTGCCCACGGGCCCGCCGGGCCCTTTTGATTATGTGGTTCCAACTCACCTTACGGAACTGGCGGAGCCCGGCCGACGCGTGAAGGTCCCCTTCGGTCGCGGCGACCGCACGGTGGTGGGGTATTGCGTGGGTATCGAAGATCGGCCCGTTGCCGGTCGTCGTCTCAAGCAGCTGAAAACGGTGCTCGACAGCCGGCAGTTGATCACGACTTCAATGCTGGCGATGACCCGCTGGATGTCAGAACATTACTTGTGCAGTTGGGGCGCCGTGCTGGAAGCGGTCGTCCCGGCAGCCGTCCGTTCGCGCGCCGGTACGCGGGAAGTCACGCTATTGAGCGTGCCGAACAATGTGGTGGCTCGGCTGACGCAATTGAAGCTGCCGCGGAAACAGGCGCGCGCGCTGCGCTGCCTGGCGTCATCCTCAACCCCACTCACGCCGAAGCAACTGGCCGAGGCGGCCGAGTGCACGCTGGCCCCCATCCAGGGGCTGCGTGCCAAAGGTCTGGTGGTCAGCGAAACAGAACGACGTACGCAGGGGGAACAGGAAGAGGTGGTGGTCGAGCGAACGAAGCCGCTGGATTTGAACCCACAACAGCAGCAGGCGTTGGATGCCATCCTGGACCCTTTGGGGGCTCGTCAGCACGCGACGATTCTGATGCACGGCGTAACGGGTAGTGGCAAAACGGAGGTTTACATTCGCGCGATTGAAGAGGTTGTCAGCTTTGGACGCCAGGCAATCGTCCTGGTTCCGGAGATCAGTCTGACCCCGCAAACATGCCAGCGATTCCGCTCACGCTTCGACAGCGTGGCGGTGCTACACAGCAACATTACGGACGCGCACCGTCACCATCAATGGAGTCGAATCGCCCGCGGCGATGTCCAGGTAGTCGTTGGCGCCCGCAGTGCGGTCTTCGCGCCGGCTCCGCATTTGGGGCTGATCGTGCTAGACGAAGAGCACGACGCTTCATTCAAACAGGACATCGCGCCGCGTTACCATGCCCGCGAAGTCGCGCAGTACCGCGCAGACACAGAAAATGTCCCCTTGATACTCGGTTCGGCCACGCCGTCGCTGGAAAGCTGGAACCGGGCCGAGTCCGGCGCGTACAAGCTAGTCTCGCTGCCCAACCGAGTGCTCGACAGGCCGCTTCCCCGGGTGGATGCGATCGATCTGCGATTGGAATACCGCGAGCGGAAGAGCCGGGGAGCCATTAGTCGCGGTTTGCACCAGGGCATGGACGACGCGTTGCGGGCCGGCGGCCAGGTGATCCTGCTGCTCAACCGTCGCGGTTATTCGACCCACATTCAATGCCCTGCTTGCGGTGAAGTGGTCGTCTGTCCGGACTGCGAT
>Ga0310124_10003459_pt1 | contig 10611 bp, 7 predicted proteins | sample CB11b_AW_Bot5_MG_FD_203507 | JGI IMG/M metagenome (GOLD analysis project Ga0310124, IMG submission 203507) | Marine microbial communities from Western Arctic Ocean, Canada - CB11b_AW_Bot5 | ecosystem: Environmental > Aquatic > Marine > Oceanic | place: Canada: Western Arctic Ocean | collected...
AGGGCCAGGCCCGTACCTTCCGACAACACTCCTCGCTGGTCACCGCCAAGGACCACGACTGGGTCGCCTCGTCCGGAGTCAGTGGCCTGCAGAACCTGACCATCCGACTCGACAAGAACGCCAAGACGCCCAAGTCCTACACCGTGCGGTTGCACTTCTGCGAACCCGATGACGTCAAGCCGGGCCAGAGAGTCTTTGACGTGCGGCTTTCAGGCAAGTCGGTGCTCGAGGAGTTCGATGTGATCGCCACCAGCGGCAATCGGTACAAGGCGGTCGTCCGCGAATTCAAGAAGGTGTCGGCGACGACCGAGTTGACCATCGACCTGGTGCCGCGGACCGGATCACCGATTCTCAATGGGGTCGAGATCGTCGTCGAGGAATAAGGCAGGTGATGGTCAAGCGGGCAATCGGCAAGCTAGACTGGACGGTTCGAGACCGCCAGGTCGGTCGCGAACCGTTCCCGCCCTCCGGTCCACTTGGCGAATCCTCATCATGAACCGTCCTGGCCGCCTGACAGTCTTCCTGCCAATCCTGCCAATCCTGCCGATCCTGCCGATCCTGCCGATCCTGCCGATCATCCTGCCGATCATCCTGGCCACCGCCCTGGGCCTGATCGCCCTCGAGTCGACCTCGGCCCAGGACGCCGCCGCACCCGCCACGAGCCTGGTCTACCCGCTGGATGTCTCCGTCGCCGCAGACGCCAAGACGCTCTACCTGGTCGACCGCAAGCTGCCGGGACTGTGGAAGGCCGCAGCGGACGGATCCCTCGCGGTGCTCTACCCGGCCAAGAAAAAGTTCCGTACGCCGCTGAATGCCGTTCGCTGCATCACCGGCGATGGCAAGGGTGGACTGCTGGTCGGCGATTCGGGAACCCGCGAAGTCTATCGAGTCACACTCGATGGCAAGGCCACTCCACTCACAAAAGGAGGCATCGGCATCGCGATGGGAATCGCAGTCGGTGGAGATGGGACCATCTTTGTCAGTGACCTGGAACTGCAGAGGATCTGGTCGGTGCCCGCCGCCGGAGGAACACCCAAGCAATTTGCCGTGCTGCCGGCTCCCCGGGGCATGACCTTCGATAAAAACGGCCAACTGTGGGTCGTCTCGGGTGGACCCAGGAACCAACTCGTCAAGATCGCCGCCGATGGCAAGATTACGCCCGTCGTCAAGAGCCGCACGTTCATCTATCCCAACGACGTCGCCGTCGCCGAAGATGGCACCGCCTACGTCAGCGATGGATACGCCGATTGCATCTGGAAAGTGGCCGCCGATGGCAAGGCAACCAAGTGGGTCCAGGGCAAACCGCTCGATAACCCCGTCGGCCTCGATTGGCAGGGCAAAAACCTGCTCGTGGTCGATTCCCGTGCCAAACAACTGTTCAGCATCACGCCCGACGCCAAGCTCACCGCCGTCAAACTCGGCAAGTGATCCCCCGCTACACCTTGACTGGCTTGCCCAACCGGTAACTCCGACCAACACGTCGCCCGACGTCCCTGCAGCCTGTTGACCCTGCCGAAAAACCGGTCCTATACTCGAATTGAGCCCCCCAACACTGGGCTCTTCGAGTGCGTACATGGGAATGCACACGGTAACGCCACAAGTCTCACGCTCACGCTCACCTCAAAACCAAGCCCAACCGGCCACGGACATGAGCACCTCCAACCTCCAGCACACCGAGAGGTCGACGCGGCGACGCTGGCACCGGATGCTGGCCGTCGCCGGAATCCTGCTGCTGGGCGCAGAACTCTCGCAGGCACGGGCCAGTTGCGGTGACTACCTGCACAACGGCTCCACCACATCCGAATCGACCCGGGCCGGATCACCCCAGGCAACGCTTCCGTCTCCGTGCGAACACGGTCGCTGCGACAGTGACCCGATACCAACCCCGCTCCCGCCGGCAACTCCGCCCAATACGCCGACAGATGATGTGACCGATGTCGAGTGGACTCGTCGAGGACACTCACACCCCCAGACCTGCCGTCTCGATCGAGACATGGTCGACCCGACCCGGCCCGGTCACCCCGCCCGCATCGACCGGCCGCCTCGCGGCTGAAGCGCATCCGATGCGACACGGCCGTCTCGCCTCTCGCTGACTGCGAAACAGCGAATCGAAACCGGCAGTTGGTCTCTGACCACCGTCGCTCAACGCAGCAGCCGCTCGCACCGCGACCCGCTGCTCGCAACCGCGACTCCCCACTCAACCGGGATCCCGTCTCGATGTCCGAACACGATCAACAACCAACACCGCAGCCACCGCCTAGAGACACCGAAGCGGCGCTGCCGGCCGAGACGGCCGCTGCCCCCAGAAAGCTCTACGTCCGCGCCGTCACGCCGGGACTCAGAAAGTTGCTGTGGGTGGTCTTCGTGCTGGTCGCGCTCCTGGGAGCCAACTCAGCCTACCTGAGCGCGATTGCCGGTATGCAGTGGGTCACGGGCGAGGTCTACCAGACACACTTCTACTTCCTGATGCTGCTGGGTCACATCGTGGGCGGGCTGTTGCTGGTGCTGCCCCTGGTCCTCTTCGGCAGCCTGCACATCCGCAACGCCTACAACCGCCGCAACCGCCGAGCGGTCCGGGTCGGCTACGTGCTGTTTGCCGTTTCGATCGCGGTGCTGCTGACCGGTTTCGCGCTGGTGCGAGTCGAAAACGTCATCGATCTCAAGCACCCGCTCGGCCGCAGCGTCGTCTACTGGCTGCACGTGGCCCTGCCGCTCTTGGCCGGGTGGCTGTACTGGCTGCACCGGCTGGCCGGGCCGCGGATCAAGTGGCACATCGGCGGGCGGATCGCCGCAGTCGCCGGTGTCGCCGTCATCGCCATGGTCCTCATGCACTCCCAGGACCCCAGGCAGTGGAACGTCGTGGGGTCCGAAGAGGGAGTGAAGTACTTCGAGCCGTCGCTGGCACGGACCACCAGCGGCAAGTTCATCCCCCGCGAAGCACTCATGATGGACAGCTACTGCAAGAAGTGTCACCCCGACACGCACGCCGCCTGGTCCGACAGCGTCCACCGCTTCAGCTCGTTCAACAACGCCGCCTACCTGCCCAGTGTCCGCGAAACACGCAAGGTCTCCTTCGAACACGACGGCAACGTCAAGGCCTCACGCTGGTGTGCCGGCTGCCACGACCCGGTGCCGTTCTTCAGCGGAGCCTTCGACGCAAAAAACTACGACGACGTCAACGACCCCACCGCGCACGCCGGGATCACCTGCACCGTCTGCCACGCGATCACACATATCAACAGCAATCGAGGCAACTCGGACTACACCATCGAAGAACCCCTGCACTACCCCTTCGCCTACAGCGACAACGCGGTCCTGCAGTGGATCAACAACCAGCTGGTCAAGGCCAAGCCCGACTTCCACAAGAAGACGTTCCTGAAACCGCACCACAAGACAACCGAGTTCTGCAGCGTCTGCCACAAGGTGCACCTGCCGCTGGCACTCAACAAGTTCAAGACCATCGCCGGCAACAGCTACCAGAAACACTTCATCCGCGGCCAGAACCACTACGACGCCTTCCTGCTCTCGGGACTGGGACACGGAGCCTCGAGCTTCTACTACCCGCCCAGGGCCGAGACCAACTGCAACCGCTGCCACATGCCCACGGTCGCTTCGAACGACTTCGGAGCCAGGCCATTCGGTGAGACCGGACAACTGGGCATCCACAATCACCTCTTCCCCGGTGCTAACACCGGCATCGCCTGGTTCCGCGACCGACCCGAGATCATCGCCGCTCAACAGGAATTCCTGGCAGGCACGATGCGAGTCGACCTGTTCAGCATCCGCGAAGGACTCTCGCTGGTCGGCAAGCAACACGCGCCCCTCAGACCCACCGTCCCAACTCTCAAGCCCGGGGCCAGCTACCTGATGGATGCCGTCATCCGCACCGTCAAGCTCGGACACCTCTTCACCCAGGGCACCGTCGACTCGAACGAGGTCTGGCTCGAGGTGACCGTGAGCTCCGGCGGGAAAGTGATCGGCGCCAGTGGCCACTTCGACAGCGACCGCGAGGTCGACCCGTGGTCGCACTTCGTCAACGTCTTCCTGCTGGATGTCAACGGCCGACGCATCGATCGACGCAACCCGCAGGACATCTTCACGCCGCTCTACAATCACCAGATCCCGCCCGGCGCCGGACAAGTCGTTCACTACAAGCTGGTGCTGCCCAAACAACTCCAGGGACCGGTCACCGTCGAAGTGAAACTCAATTACCGGAAATTCGACAAGCAGTACACCGACTTCATGGCCAGGAACCGCAAGGCGGGAGACCGGGACATCCGCGGGCTGGATCCGCAGACCGGACTGCTGCCCAACCTGCTGCCCGTCACCGTCCTGGCCGTCGACCGCGTGACATTTCCCATACAGGGCGATGACACCACCGTCAGCAACCAGCCGTCGGAGATCAAGACGTGGATCAGGTGGAACGACTACGGCATCGGACTGTTCCTCAAGGGGAAAGACGAATTGAGACAGGCGAGCGACGCGTTTGCCGAGGTCGAGAAGCTGGGACGATACGACGGGCCGCTGAACCTCGCCCGGACGATGTTCCGCGAAGGACGACTTTCCGAGGCGGCCGAGGCACTCGCCCGGGCCTCAAAACACTCCGACCCGCCGCCGCCAGCCTGGACCATCGCCTGGCTCTCGGGACTCGTCGCCAAGGATCTCAACCAGCTCGAACGGGCACAGAACAACTTCCAGAGCGTGCTCGAGGATCGGACACCCGAGATGGTCAAGCGAGGCTTTGACTTCAGCAAGGACTACCGGGTGATCAACCTGCTCGGTCAGACCTACTTCGACAGAGCACGACAACTCAGAGACGACGATGTCGCCGTTCAGAGAAAAGCCTTCCTGGAAAAAGCCGTCGAGACCTTCCAGAAGACTCTCGTGATCGACTCCGAAAACGTCACAGCACACTACAACCTGCAGCAGCTGTTTCGAGAACTCGGCGACAACACCAGGGCACAACACCACGCCGCACTGCACGCCCGCTTCAAACCCGACGACAACGCCCGCGACCTCGCCGTGGGACGTGCCAAGGCACACTACCCCGCCGCCAACGCCGCGTCCGAAGAACCCGCGTTCTACGAACTGCAACGAAAGGGGGCGCCCGGACTGACGGCCAATAGACGCAAAACCACGACTCCCGATCAGACTCGCACCACCACGACCACCACCACGCGGAAGAAGACACCGACTGGAGCGGACGAATGAACGAACCTCTGGATCATCCCGACGACCCTGTGGCCTCGGACCAGGACACCGCACCCCCGCAGGACCAAGCCGCCGAACCGTCTCCCGATTACGACTACGACACCGAGGAACGAGACGACACGGTCATCGCCTCGGCTCTCAAGAAGTCGCTCGCCGTTTTCGGGATCGCCGCGGTGCTGATCGCCGGAGTCGTCCTCGCCCAGGGGTACTTTGGCGAGGGTGAGGAGGTGGCGACCGAGAGAGCTCCGCTGGAAGTGCCGACTGTCCCCAAGCGGCCCGATGCCGAAATCCCCCGGGTCACGTTTTCCGACATCACCGCTGAAGCCGGCATCGACTTCGTTCACGAAAACGGGGCCTACGGCGACAAGCTGCTGCCCGAAACGATGGGAGGCGGCTGCGCGTTTCTCGATTTCGACAGCGACGGCGACCAGGACCTGCTGCTGGTCAATTCGAGGCGCTGGGACTGGGATACCCGGCCCAAGCCCAAACAGCCCGCGCGGCTGGCCCTGTATGCCAACGACGGAACCGGACACTTCAGCAACGTCACCGAAACCTGGGGCCTCGCCGTGTCGCTGTACGGCATGGGAGCCGCCGTGGGCGACTTCGACAACGACGGACACCCCGACCTGTTCATCTCCGCCGTCGGTCACAACCGGCTGTTCCGAAACACCGGCAAGACCTTTGTAGACGTCACCAAGCAGGCCCGGGTGGCCGGAGCCGACACCGCCTGGAGCTCCAGTTGCGGGTTCTTCGACGCCGACTCCGACGGGGACCTCGACCTGTTCGTCTGCAACTACGTCGGCTGGAGCAAGGACTTCGATCTCGCCCAGAACTTCACGCTCGATGGCACGCTGCGTGCCTACGGCCAGCCGCAGAAGTTCCCCGGCAGCGCCCCCTACCTCTACCTCAACAACGGCGACGGGACCTTTGACGACGTCACCCAGAAGGCGGGAATCGAAGTCCGCAACGACGGGACCAACGTGAAACTGGCCAAGTCGCTGGGGGTCGCCTTCGCCGATCTCAACGGCGATGGCCACGTCGACCTGGTCGTCGCCAATGATACCGTTCGCAACTTCCTGTTCCTGGGCAACGGAGACGGCACGTTCCGAGAAGAAGGCCGGCAGTCGGGAATCGCGTTTGATTCCAACGGCAACGCCCGGGGCGCGATGGGGATCGACATCGGCCGCTTCCGCAACTCCGATGTCCTGGGCATCGCCATCGGCAACTTCGCCAACGAAACCACCGCTCTGTATGTCCGCCGGACACTCGCCGATCAGCTGCCGGTGTTCCAGGATGAAGCCGTCTCCAATGGCATCGCTCCACCCACTCGACCCGAACTGACCTTCGGAGTCTTCTTCTTCGACAGCGATCTCGATGGACGACTCGATATCTTCGCCGCCAACGGACACCTCGAAGCCGACATCAACCTCGTGCAGTCAAGCCAGCACTACCAGCAACCGCCTCAATTGCTCTGGAACTGCGGACCGCAACACGAAAACGAATTCGTGGCACTCGAACCGAAGCAGTGCGGCAAGGACTTCGTCAGGCCGATGGTCGGGCGAGGTGCCAGCTTCGCCGATATCGACGGCGACGGAGACCTCGATCTGCTGATCACCTCCGTCGGAGGCCGACCCAGGCTGCTGAGAAACGACCAGGAACTCGGACACCACTGGCTCAGGGTCAAGCTGACCGGGACCAACGGAGTCAATCGCAGCGCGATCGGTGCCTGGGTCGACGTGCACACCGCCGCGGGAACCCGCAGCCTGCAGGTCATGCCCACCCGCAGCTACCTCTCGCAGGCCGAACTCCCCGTCACGTTTGGGCTGGGCGAAATCGATGCCGTCGAGAAGGTGGTCGTTCGCTGGCCCAACGGCACCACGCAGGAAGTCGCCGGGCCCGAGGTCGATTCGCTGATCGCAATCACCCAGGCCGAATCCGCGGCCGCCGCGAAGGAGAAATGACACCCATGACCACCACACCCAGGATCGCGTGGGTCGAAGACGATCAGGCCAGTGGTGAAGTGGCCGACGTCTACCAGGCATGGCGCGAACAGAATCCCGACCGAGAGGCGATGCCCGAGATTCTCAAGTGCTTCTCGGCTCGACCCGATTTCCTCGCACAGGTCATGCAGGCCTCGTACGGACTCCACTTCACCGACGGACACCTCGATCGACGGCACAAGGAGGCCATCGCGACCTATGTCTCGGCCCTGAATCGGTGCGAATACTGAACCGACGCCCACGCCTATTTCCTGCAGTTGCAGGATGAAGACAACTCGGTCGTCGAAACACTCGAGTCCGGTGACCTCCAGCTCGACCAGCTCGACCTGAAGCAGCAACGGCTGCTGGAATTCGTCAAGCAACTCACTCTCGAACCGGCCGAAACAACCGATGACCAGGTGGATGCTCTGCGCGAGACCGGCTGGAGCGACGCGGAGATCGCCGAGGCCGTCTACGTCACGGCACTCTTCGCGTTCTTCAACCGCGTGGCCGACGCCTTCGGACTGCAGAGCCCCGGCTACCGAGAACAGGAAACCCCACCCGCCCAATTCCAGTAAAGGGACTGGCTCCCGTGGTGCCTGTCCCCCCCCCACCCAGCTCTCACCCCACCCCTACAACAACTCGCGAATCGGCTCGCCGTCGGTCAGGATCGGAACCGGGCGACCAGTGTTGTCGTAGAAGTGATGATCGCTGTTGATGCCGAAGCGGTTGTAGACGGTCGAGAGCAGGCAGTTGCTGTTCATCACCCGCCGTACCGGGTCCTCGCCTCGTGAATTGGTCGCTCCGACCACCTGGCCCATATTCAGGCCGCCACCGGAGAGAAAGATGCTCATCGAACGGGCCCAGTGATCGCGGCCGGGTCGCTTGGTCGCCTTGTCCTGGTGACGAATCTTCGGTGTGCGTCCAAACTCGCCGCAGAAAATGAACAGCACCTTCTCGTTGAGACCTCGATCGTAGAGATCATTGATCAGGGCGGGGACCGCCTGGTCGAACACCGGCATCCGCTCGCGGTACGCCTTGAAGATGTCGGCGTTGACGCTGTGATCGTCCCAGTTGCTGGTCCGCCCGTTTTCCTTCTTCAGCCGGAACGTGGCCTGCATCTGCACGAACCGCACGCCGTGCTCGACCAGCCGACGTGACAGCAGCAGGCTGCGGCCCCAGTGCGTGTCGCCGTACCGCTGGCGAACACTCTCGGATTCCTTCGTCAGGTCAAACGCCCGAGCGGTCCGCGAGCTGGTCAGCATCGCCACCGCCCGGCGGCGGAACTTGTCGAGTGCGTCCATCGAACCGGTTCGATCCAGTTCGCGACGGAAGACGTCGAATTCGGACAACAGAGAATTGCGTTTGCGGAGCGAGGCCAGAGCGGTGTCTCGAGCAGAGAGCTGGCCGTCCTTGGCACCGAACAGCGGCACCGGGTCATATCGGTTGGCGCCGCTGGACGTGATCGACTTGGAGTTGGGCATGAACGCCCTGTAGGCGGCTCCCAGGTAGGCCGGGCCACCGCCGTAGAACTTCGTGTTGGCCACGAACAACGGGATGTCCTGGACCTGGTCCTCCAACTGCTTGGCCACCACCGAACCCAGCTCGGGGTACTCGGCATCGGCCGGATTGGCCGCCTTGGGGGTATAGCCGCTGAGAAATCGGCAGGTGCCCCCGGAATGCTCGTTGCGGTTGTGGAACAGGCTGCGGACGATCGAGAACTTCTCGGCCATCCCCGCCAAGTTCGGCAACAGCTCGCAGATGTCCAGCCCCGGCACGTTGGTCGAGATCGGCTGGAAGTCGCCACGGTACTCCGAGGGAGCCTCCGGCTTCATGTCGAAGGTCTCGAGATGACTCGGACCTCCGTTGGCCCAGAAGAGAATCACCGAGAAGTCCTTGTCGAGTGCCTCGCCGGCCGCCTCGGCCGCCAGCACACCGGCCAAATCCGGCGAGAGTCCACTCGAAAGAGCACCCAGCGACAGGCCACCGATCTTCAGAAAGCTGCGACGGTCGATCGGGCCGTGGCAACGGGTCGAGGATCGAGCCATGAGTCGGTGTCCAATGAGACGGCAGTGGCCAGGGCCGCTAGTGATTGTACTGGAATTCCTTGGTGTTGATCAGCGCCCACATCAGGTTGCTGTAGGCAGTCTTGGCATCGGTCTCAGAATCGATGTACTTGACCGCCTTTTCCACTTCCCGGGCCGTGGCCGGCCGCGACAGGACCAGCAGGAACAAACGGCGAACCCGGGACGGATGATCGCCGTCACCCGATGACAGACTCGCAGCCGAACTCTTCGCATCGAAGATCTTGCCCAGCAGGAAGCCGTCGTTGAGTGCGAACAGCGCCTGAGACAAGCTGGGATCGGCCGTCCGCTCGCACTCGCAGGCACTCTCGCGAGGCGGCCGACCAAACAGCTTCAGGAACTGGTTCGAATAGCCCTCGTCGGGCAACTGCATCGCTCGAGTGCCGTTGGGGAGACCACCGTAGGAGGTCGGTCGCGATGTGACCTGGTCGATCGAATCCAGCAGCATCTCGGCCGATAGCCTCTGAGGGTAAAACCGCGAGTGCCCCTGGGTCTCGTCGAGGTTGTCGAGGTTGGCCGATGATTCGAGTTGATAGGTCGTGCTGCTGGTGATCAGCTGCAGCACGTGACGCATATCAAAGCCGCTGGCAACGAACTCGCTCGCCAATGCGTTCAACAACGCCGGATTGGTCGCCGGGTTGGTCACCCGCAGGTCGTCGATCGGTTCCACCAGGCCGCGGCCGAAACAGTGAGCCCACATGCGATTGACAAACGCGCGGGCGAAATACGGGTTCTCGGGCGCCGCCATCCAGTCGACCAGCTTCCCTCGAGGATCGGCGTAGGGTGGCACGTCCAACTCCGGGCCTCCCAACCCGTGAGGCCTGACCACCTCGCCGGTGACCGGGTGCCTGACACTGCCGGTGGCCTTGATCAGGATCGTCTCGTTGGCCCGACGCTCGGCCACACCCGACCCCTCGCGACGGTCAACTCGAGTGAAGAACGCCGCCAGGCCGTAGTAATCCGACTGAGTGAAGTTCTCGAACGGGTGATGGTGACAACGTGCACAGCCGATGCGCAATCCCAGGAAGACCTGGGCGGTATCGTCGACATAGCGGTCCAGGTAACGCACCTCCGCGTACCACTGAGCCGGAGGCGACACGCTGACATTGCCGGTGGCCGTCAGGATCTTCCGCACGAAACGGTCGTAGGGCATCCCCCCGGCGATCGCGTTGCGGATCCAGCGATGGAACGTGATCGTACCTGCCACGCGGTCCTTCTGACCTCGACGCTTGTTCCTCAATAACGCCGACCACTTCTGTGCAAACGTGTCGGCGTACTCGGGTGAATTCAACAATCGACCCACCAGCTTCGCTCGCTTGTTCGCAGCACCAACGGCC
>Ga0310124_10003460_pt1 | contig 10609 bp, 7 predicted proteins | sample CB11b_AW_Bot5_MG_FD_203507 | JGI IMG/M metagenome (GOLD analysis project Ga0310124, IMG submission 203507) | Marine microbial communities from Western Arctic Ocean, Canada - CB11b_AW_Bot5 | ecosystem: Environmental > Aquatic > Marine > Oceanic | place: Canada: Western Arctic Ocean | collected...
AACTACCGTGAGCGAGCAGGTAAAAAGCTCGCGTCGCCGGGTTAGTTTCGTTATCAAACCAGGCGTAAGCGCCAACGCCATGGCCGTCCGGAGCAGCGACTTCATCGCGATAATCCTCATCACTGCCAGCCTCCATGAGCCAATCGATCACCATCAGGCCATCACCCACCTCCCGAAATCCGGTTGCCTTGTCAAGGAACGACCCTTTCGAGATACCGGTCATCCATTGTTGGGGATTTTTTTTGGGAATGATTGCTGCGAGTTCGTCTGTTTCGATCTTAATTCCCGTTTCGGTCTCCGTCACAACGACCCAGGAATGGACATCGTTGGACTGGGCAAAAACAACCGGGTGGATCGCACACAGCAGCATTGCTGTCAGCCATTTCGACCGGCACTTGGACTTCATTGTGGCTCCATCCCCCGCAGTGGGAAATTCGAGTAGGAAGTTTATGAAAACGTCTAGAACAGAAGACAATTGTTACTGATCTTAAATCCGAACACAACTCATCCTTGGCCAGCCGGAGTGTGCGCAGCAATGCATCCCAGCATTTCAAGCTATTTCCCCTGGCTGATCTCCGTTATGGTTGGGGTAAGCCGTCTGGCAACGGCCAGGAGGCCTATTTGTTTGAAACAACTTTCGTTTGGAGGTCTCCCATGAATTGGCAAACGGTTCTATGGGTACTGGCTATTGTCATGCTGACCGGTTGCAATCCGCGCCCGACACCTCACCAGAACAAACAACCGCTTACAAAACAGCCCGTTAACGATTCCGTTAGCTCGTCATCATCTTACCCTGCCGAGATCATCGAAACCTCGGTTTATTACACCGGCGGTCCTCAGCAAGGCCGCCCTCCTGAAGGTGAGTTTATAAAAGGAACCCGCGTGCAGGTCCTGGAAAATGCCGGCAGTTATTCGATCGTGCGATCCGCAGCCGGGATCGAAGCCTACGTATCGACTGGCGCCATCAACCCTGCGCCCGAAAAAACCACCGACTGATCCACGCTAGTCAAGTTTTTTCCACGCAATCGGTCCGTTACCGGCTTGCGGGCGACACCTTGAAAATCGACCTGAAACCGGGGTAAGCACCGGGGTGATTTCTCCCTCTTAAAATGTGACAATGGCCGTCGTATGAAAAGGCTATTTGCTAAAAAGTGGTCGTGCTAAAACATCCGGAGACGTAGATGAATCCCCAACAAGAATTTGACTTTGACCAACTGCCCCAAGGCACCAAACAGGTGTACCGCATGACGGTCAACATGCCCGAAGTACCTGATCTTGTCGACACGATTGCAATGATCTCTGGCGATCAGACGCGTCGAAACAGTGTTCAAAGTGTCGTTGATAGCGCCTTTCAAGACGGCACACTTTCCATCCCTGTCCTTGCGGCGCGTGGATCCCGTCCAGGAAAGACGTTGGTAACCACTGCGGGAGTTCACGGTGATGAGTACGAAGGCATGGAAGCGATTCATCGGACCTTCGAAGCGCTCGATCCTGCCTCGATGACCGGCTCGTTTATCGCCGTTCCTGTTGTCACCTTGCCCGCTTATTGGATGGCATGTCGAGTCAATCCGCTGGACGGGCGCAACATGGCAAGGGTTTTTCCTGGCTCGCCTGATGGAAGTGCAAGCGACCGCCTGGCCGCGCGGCTTCTCGACCGGGTCCTCCGCCACGCCAGCCTCTACATTGATCTTCACAGTGCCGGTCGTGGTTCTCACTGGGTGACAATGTGCGGGTTCAGCAACCATGGCCACCAGGCGGACACGGCCCGCGCGGCCGCCAGGTGTTTCGGGGCGCCGGTCATCTGGGAACATCCTCACGATCCCGAGTCGATCGGTCGTACGCTCACGGCGACCAACGACCTGGGAATTCCGTCACTCTATACCGAAGCCTATGGCGGCGGTCACGCACGACCCGTTGATATCGACTGTTACACCCAGGGTGTGGCCAATCTATTGCATTTCCTGGAGATTGCCAAATTGCCGGCAGCCGGGCTGAACGAACCCTACCAACCGGTGGAAATATGTGGATCGGGAGATACTGACAAATCACTCAGTGCTTCCCAACCGGGCCTCTTCTGGCCACTGGTCGAACCGGGCGATCGTATTAAAACAGGTCAAAAAATTGCCTACCTTCGAAATCTTTCAGGAACGATCGTCGAAGAAATCGTTAGTCCACAAGACGCTTTTGTGGTCGGCATCCGAGCCACACCACGTATTTTCGCTGGAGATAACCTGTTTATCCTCACCTGACCTGAAACGGGAAACATTGGCCACAGGATTTTTAACCGTGAATACGCATTTAACATCCTCTCACATTTTTCTATAATTTAAATGAGACAACGTACACAACGTTCTGTCCTGTAAAGAGTAGAGAAACCTTGACACCTATCGTCTTCACCATTTGTTTGCTCGTCGGACCGGCCTCGGACAATGAGACTGCTGCTTGGAATTCAATCCTCGAATCCCGCCGGCAAATCTGGAGTCTGCAGCCTGTCCAAAATCCCCCGACTCCCTTGATCAATGATCGGACCTGGTCAGCGGGTCCCGTGGATCGTTTTGTTCTTGCCCAACTGGAGAAGGCAAAACTCTCACCGGCTGCCCCGGCAGATCGTCGCGTACTGATCCGGCGACTCTCGATTGGATTGACCGGGTTGCTGCCAAGCGCCTACGAGGTCACTCACTTCATCGATGATCAATCGCCAAATGCGTATGAGAAACTGGTTGATCGCCTGCTTGCTTCCCCGCATTTCGGTGAGCGCTGGGCACGACACTGGATGGATGTCGTCCGCTTCGGTGAAACCCATGGACACGAGTGGAACTTCGAGATTCGCGGCGCCTGGCGCTATCGCGATTACCTGATCCGTGCCTTCAACCAAGACGTTCCCTACGACCAACTGGTCCTTGAACACTTGGCTGGTGACCTGCTGGCTGAACCACGGCAAAATGACCATGACCAGATTAACGAGTCGCTGATTGGCACAACGTTCTACCGTTTCGGCGAAGTGGGCCATGATAACTGTCTCCAATTCCGCGAATTGAGTCTCGACGTCGTCGACAACCAAATCGATACGATCGGCAAGGCATTTCAGGCAATGACCGTGGCGTGTGCCAGGTGTCATGATCACAAGCTCGATCCGGTATCGATGCAGGATTACTATGCACTCAACGGCATCTTAAGTAGTTCGCGCAATGTAACCCGAACGATTGATCTCCCCACCGCGAACCATGAATTACTGGCAAAGTTAGAGCTGCTCAAAGCAGAGATTCATAACGAGCTTCAAGCGGTGTGGTTAGAAGAGGCCACCGAAGTGGGCCTTTATCTTCGAGCTGCACAAGCTATGCGGGACGAGTCCACGAAAAGTGACCAACTCGCAAAGGTGCTTGAGGAAGATCGTGTTTCACACTGGACGGTGGCGTTGGGCGTCTTTGATGGTGAGGAACCCGCAGCAGGCGATCCATCATGGGAGCATCCACTCTACGTATGGCACTCGTTGCTCGGAAATCCGTCTCGTGACCGGGAAGATCTGGGAAATCAATGGCCGGAGTTATTCAAAAAGTACGACCAGGAACGTCAAGAGCGCCAGGCCTTCAACGCTGAAAACTTTGTCGAATTTAGCGATTTTCGTGCCGGCGATATCGCGCCGTGGCACATCGAAGGACTCGGTCTCATTCGCGGCAGCAGCCCCAGCGGCAATCTGGCTATCGCCTGGGAGGGTGACTCGATCATCGAGTCGGTACTCCCCCAAGGGATCGTTACCAACAGCCTGACCAATCGGCTAAACGGTGCCTTGCGTTCGCCATTTCTTCCCAAGGACAAGAAGTTTCTCAGCCTGCAAGTTGCCGGATCCAATAGTGTCATCCGCACGGTCTTCGACAACTGCCATCTGGGCGTGACTCACACGTTGGTCGACAACCACGAAGTGAAGTGGTTCAAAGTCTCAACTGAAAGCCAATACCCCGAAAGTAAAGTTTATGCGGAAGTGGTCACCAAGCTCGACTACCAGTGTTATCCGGAACTGAGCAAGGGCAAGAAAATTGGCGCCGAGGATCGCCGGTCCTCGTTCGCTATTACCCAGGCAGTTTTTCACGATTGTGAAGAAACGCCTCGTCACGAACTGAACCACATCGGGCGACTTTTTTCCCCGACAATTTCTCCGTCGACGACAACCGCAACAGTAACATCCGCCGATGCTGTCCTGGATCGTTATGCCATGGCGATCGAACAAGCGATTAAGAGTCAAGTCAACGGTAGTGCATCGGAAGACGACATTCGCTGGCTCAGTTGGTTGCTGAAGCATCGTCTTCTCACCAACTCAATCGATGCAACGCCCCGTCTGAGCGAACTCGTTGCCAGCTATCGTGAAGTTGAAGAACAAATCCCACCACCGAGGATTGTCTACGCAGTAGCCGATCTGGCTGACGGTTTCCACGCTCCGCTCAGAGAACGCGGTGATCCCTATGTCCTGGGCAAAGTGGTGAAGCGCCGCTATGTCGAAGTTCTCTCAAGCTCGGACCAGACGATCGAAGGACCACGAAGTGGTCGGCTGGAGGTGGCACAAACCATCGCCAGCGAGAAAAATCCCCTGACTGCGCGAGTCATGGTCAATCGCCTCTGGCATCACGCCTTCGGGACAGGGATCGTCGGTACCCCGGACGATTTCGGGAGCATTGGGGACCGGCCTTCGCATCCGAAGTTGATGGATTATTTGGCGTGGCGATTTGTCAAGGTTGACCGGTGGTCGGTCAAAAACATGATCCGCTCGCTTGTACAAAGTAATACCTTTCGGATGTCGAGTGTGGTCTCCCAACGGAATCAACAGACAGATCCGAACAATCGATGGTTGCACCACTATCCCTTGCGACGACTGGAAGCCGAGGTCATTCGCGATGGGATTCTCATGGTCTCGGGACGACTTGATCGGTCCCTCTATGGCGAGAGCATCGACCCCTATCGTTTGAAAGAGCGTGCACATCGCCGCTTGTTTTCCGGTCCCCTCGACGGTGCTGGACGTCGTAGCATCTACACAAAAATGACATTGAGCGAGGAACCCCCTTTCCTGGCAACCTTCAATCAGCCCGAGCCCAAGACAACGCGAGGACAACGCGATATCACAAGCGGGCCAGCCCAGGCACTGAGTCTATTAAACGATCCGTTCGTTAATCAACAGGCGGATCATTGGGGCCAGCGTCTCGCCGCAAGTGGTACCACGTCCATCCGATCACGGATTGAATACATGTTCCAGGTAGCCTTGGGACGCGCACCGGATCGTCATGAAACCGACCAATTCGAACAATTCGTGCAAAGGCTGACCCAGCTTCACTCGGTACCGAAAGAGGAATTACTGGTTAACACAACCATCTGGCGCGACACGGCCCATACCGTATTCAACATGAAAGAATTCATTTACACTCGTTAAACAACGATGAACACAAACTTTCCTCAATCAAGAAAATCGTGGTGTGGCTGCACTGGCCACTACCCTGACGGTGGCACGCGCCGTGAGATGCTGAAGCATTCGTGCAATGGGTTTGGCATGTTAGCCCTGTCCGCTCTGATGACCGAAAAGAGCTACGGCGCGCACCAGTCACTGCAAATTCCGCATCACCAACCAACGGCGAAAAACGTCATCTTCCTGTTTCAGGACGGTGGCGTTTCCCACGTTGACAGCTTTGATCCCAAGCCCAAATTAACCGAACTCGACGGCGAAAAAATCGAGATCGACAATCGTGAAAATGGTGCTTATTTTGGCGAGCGAATCTGGCTGGGAAGTCCATGGAAGTTTCAACGCCACGGTGAATCAGGAATCCCCGTCAGCGAACTCTTTCCTCACATCGCCAGTTGTATCGACGACATCGCCGTGATCCGTTCTACCAAGTCGGACTTTCCGTTGCACTCAAGGGGAAATCTTCTCCTCCATACAGGAAGCAACTCTGCGGGAAGTCCCAGCCTCGGTTCATGGGTGAATTATGGCCTGGGAAGTGAGAATGAGAATCTCCCTGGCTTTGTCGTCCTGCACAGTGGTTTCAACGTCGCCAGTGGCTTAGAGAATTTTTCCCACGGTGTGTTGCCGGCCAAATATCACGCAACGCTTGCCCAGACAGAAGGCGTACCGATCGAAAACATCACGCCGGCCAGCCAGACTGCTGGTGTTCAACGGGCAAAGCTCGACCTGCTAGGGAATGTTGATCGTCAATTCTCCACAACACAAGGGAGCGTCGACTCCATTGATTCGGCAATCAACAACTACGAACTTGCCTACCGCATGCAATCGCTCGTTCCTGACGTTGTCGATCTCAGCTCTGAAACCGCTGCGACCAAAAAACTCTATGGCATTGATTCCACGCACAAACCAAAAAGGAACTATGGAATCGAATGTCTTCGTGCGCGACGCTTGATCGAGTCGGGCGTCCGTTTCGTCGAAGTCATCTGCCCCAACATCCAGGGCCCCACAGGCACGTGGGATCAGCATGGTAATTTAAAACGCGACCACGAACACAATGCCTCGAATACCGATCAGGCAATTGCAGGTTTAATCAACGACCTCAAGGGGCGCGGCTTGTTTGACGAGACGCTCATCGTTTGGGCAGGAGAGTTTGGCCGAACGCCACATCGTTCAGCACCGGATAGTCGCGACCATCATCCAACGGGCTTTACCGTATGGCTGACGGGCGGTGGCATCAAGGGCGGTACGATTCACGGAGCCACCGATGAGTTCGGGATGCACGCCGTCGAGGACATCGTTTCGATTCACGACCTGCATGCGACCATTCTCCATCTTCTCGGGCTCGATCACGAACGTCTTACTTTTCGCTCAGGCGGACGGGATTTGCGACTTACCGAAGTCTACGGAAACGTGATCGACAATATCATTGCCTAAAAGTATCATTGCCTGAAAGTTTGTTGCAGACAGATGCTGTTTGATTTGACGTTCCTTACTCCGACTTGCTGCTGGTCCAGATCGTCGAATCCTCACGCGTGGAACTGTCTTGACAAACAAGTTCCATCGTGATTGGTTCTCAAGGTTCTTCGTTGCCTGTCTTTTGCGAACGCTGCGGTGCTTCGCGTGGCATTAACTTGAAATTGGGAAGCGTGTGATGGGACAAATTCCAAAAACCTTCGTAACGCCCGTCATCTTCGTCATAGTCGAGCACTGACCAGGAAATGCCCATCGTTTGACCCTCTTCCATTTTGTGTCGTGCACTGAATTCAGGGCCTCGAAAACTGGCGTAGTTAAATGGTGTGATCGAAAACTCCAAGTACAGCACGCCCGCCTCCTTGTAGTCAAAATCGTATTGATAGGCATGTTCTGCCCAGGGTTTTTCAATCAACCACTGCTGCGTTCCCCATACCCAGGCCCAGGCCTTGCCGTCCGCCGGCGGAGTAAATATATGATAATTTTGTGCGGTCGTACTTTTTAGACGTTTCTCTGATTCCGCATCAACATCATCAAATGAATGGTACCGACCGCCAGAATGATCCGCATCCACCACCACCTCAAAAATGTCCCCCCGCGCAAAGTTAAAATTATGCATATCGTCAAAAACTTTGTAGAGAAAGTACAGCCGATTGGTCGTCGGACTCCACCCGACTTTCACCTCGACTGCAAGATCCTCGGGATCCATGTTTTTTCCTTTGCCCATCACCGTATCCATCAGGTGAGAGCCATCAATCAAGTATTCGCCAGACACGTTTTCCCAATCCCGCGGATCACCATCGATCACAGGTAATTGACTGGCCGAAAATTGGTACACTGGATAGGTTACTCCCTTGGGATGATGGCCCCACGCAATCACAGCTGGAAACCCCAGCAACATCAGTAAAACTATCCATTTCTTCATGGCTAATCACTTCCCGAAAAATTTTCTGAAAAACGATGGGCGACAATGAACGATTGATGATCGACCGCTATTTTCGATACCACGCTATGATTGTACATGATAACAACCTGATTCGGCTTGGAAAGCTATCAAAGAACTTCTGTCAACCGCTGGCGTTCGTACTGATATCCGGCTATGACTGACAGAGGTAAGCCTTGTCGACAGCGTCGTTCAAAACACCGGGCACAGGCTGGTCGTGTAAAAGTGCACGGGTGATCAGAATTTGTTTACTTTAGGACACCTGACAGTTTCGACACTATCCGGGTGGGCATCGGCTGCCGACTTTCGTACTCATCATCGAGATCGTTTATGGTGACAACACTCACTCTGGCATTTCTTATCATGCCGATCGGCATCAACGATACGCACAGCAGCTGCCGCGTCATCGAAAACGGCCACGGTCCCGGACGAGACATGGTTGTCGTCGACTGGAAAACCGTCAGCGGCGACAACGCCGGAGAGGTTCATGTGCCGGTAACGGGCAAGGGACGCACGGGTCCGGTCATGATTCGACTGCAGGCCATGGAGGTCCTACCCACACGCCACGAGTGGGACACGCGGGAGTGGCAGTGGTGGAAAAATGCGCCCTTTGATCCAGATCAAATGCGTCCCCGGGAAGTCTCGGTGACCACTGGCGGCGCGGATGTCGTCCCCGGCGGAGTTCGCGTGTGGTCACGCTACCTTTGCGACGGAATCGAAACGACGCAAGAGTGGTTTTTTACTGACCTGGAGCATCCTGACTTTGCGGTCTACGATTGCTTAACAACCGTGAAAAATCGTCGTCCCCAACAACTCGAAGAATATGGACAGTTCTTCGCCTGTTACACGCTGCTTAACGGCGCCCAGGCGAAAAAAGACGAGGCTGCAGGCCACTTCTACATCAGTCACCAGGGCAACCTTGTCAATTATCGTGATGTGGGCAGCATTCACTTGGAGTATTACGTCACGCAGGCCGGTTCCTTGTTCGATCGTTTGGGATACATCCCCCACTGCCCGCGCGGTGGGGGAAAGGTAAAAGACCGCTGGAAGTATCCCGTTTCCATCTCACTGCCCAGCCCTCGTGAATTTCGCCACATGGTTCTCACCGAGCAGGCACATACCGCAGCAATCGCCCAGGGAATGTACGGCATCGCCCAGGATTACTTGATTTATCCAACCGATGGAATTCTCGAAGTGGACGGGGTTTTCTCTGTCCATATTCGCCACCTGTTGGTTCGAATCCCAGCCCAGGAGCTTCTCCAACGGGTTGATGATTTGTGGTCCGAGTTTACAAACGATCACGTCCGGGTCCACGGCTTGAGTCGACCGGTGACAACGGATGAATCGGATCACTAACTTCGATCTGTTATCTGTGGCGGGTTCTCAATGGCCAGATTCAAACCCTGGGGACAGCCCCAGGGTAACAAACGGTTTTAAAATTCTGATGGAAGGGACAGAATACCCCCACCATTTCCCAGCGGGAGTTCGTTTGATAGACTGGTGACACCGTCTTGCACGGATCTCCAATCTAGAAAACCCTTGGTAATCACCATGATGAAATCTTGGCCCAATGTCGTTTCTTACGGCTGGTCGGGAACCCTGTGGATCGTGACAATTTGTTTCGCCTTGACACTGGGGGCCCCTTTCACCTTCGCCCAAACAGAAACACAGGTACCCAACTGGGTTACCTATCCGGAAAAAGAATGGACTAAAATCACGCCAAAGCAGGCCGGGCTGGACATTGAGAAATTCGCAACCCTACTTTCCAATTCAGAGGTGCACGAAGGTGGGTGGGGCGGGGTTAAGGTCAACAGCGACCAGTGGGGCGCAGTGCTCACGCGAGGTGGTTATCTGGTCCACACGTGGGGCGATCCGACCTATAAATATCAATCGGCTTCTTTAGGCAAATGTCTCACGCGATTCCTGTTTGGCTTGACCGTCGAAACCGGACGCCTCAAACCTGACGATCCCATTTTCAAAACTTGGACCGGACAGGACCAGCTTTCCCACCCGCACAAGTATCTGGACACCGATCACCATCGTGAGATCACCTGGCAACATCTGCTGGAACATCAAGGCGGTTTTGTCCTGGAGAGCGCGCACCACTGGCGCAGCAAAAGCGTGTTCCATGCCAAGATTCCCGCTGGCGTACGTTGGACGGGTGATCCGTTGTTTGACAACTACTCCCATAATCAGCCGGGAACGGTAACGCGATACTCCAGCGGTGGTTATTGGCGATTGGGTCAAGCACTCACGGCATTGTGGGACCAGGACTTGAAAGACGTTCTCGATCAACACCTGTTCCGCCACCTGAATATCCCTGCCGATCGTTGGGATTGGACACCCGGCCAAATTGTTTATGAAACAAAGGATTTCTACCCGGCCATTCCCCACTACGGTCATTACCTGGGACCGCCTTACAAGATCAACGGCCACATCGTTCGTGGTGGTCCTGGTTGGATCGTGATGAGCTCAGAAGACCTGGCGCGTTTTGGATTGCTCATCGCTACGGGTGGAATTTGGCAGAAACAACGGCTGATCGGTACCCAGTGGCTCCGCGGCCATGCGGGTCTCAACATTCACGTCGTGGCTGGCGACCCCCAATCCATGGTCAGCATTGCCAAAATCAACACCCTTGGATTTCCCTGGGGTCGCAAGGTCGGAACGCGAGGGAATTTTTCTTTCCCCAAAGATTTAATTGTGGGACCCGTCACCGGCCCGCAATGAATCTTTTGCCGCTGGTGTCTACAGCG
>Ga0310124_10003461_pt1 | contig 10608 bp, 7 predicted proteins | sample CB11b_AW_Bot5_MG_FD_203507 | JGI IMG/M metagenome (GOLD analysis project Ga0310124, IMG submission 203507) | Marine microbial communities from Western Arctic Ocean, Canada - CB11b_AW_Bot5 | ecosystem: Environmental > Aquatic > Marine > Oceanic | place: Canada: Western Arctic Ocean | collected...
ACAACAATCTTCAGAAAATGAAGAGAAGCCGTTGCTGTGTGTGGGGCGATGGTAGAATCCGAGCCGGTGGCCAGAGGTGTTCATTGGCCAAAGTCCAACTGGGAAATCCCGGGACTCAGATGTTTGTCGATCGCAACACGACAATCACATCCCCAGCACCGCGTCGGCGACGCGCAGTCGCTGTTCGTCGCCATTGACTGCCAGGCCCCTGAGGCGGCGGCGGATCCTGCCGGCGGCGTGGCGACAGTAGCCGCGACCGACGATCAGATCGCGCTCGACCGTTCGATCGGAACCGTCACCGTTCGCGGATTCCAGCATCGCCTGAAGCCTGCTGATCACCGCGGCCATGGCGACCATTTCGATGACCGACCAGGCCACTCGCTGTTGCAACATCTGCTGGTCGAGGATTCTCTGTCGATGGACGGCAAGTGTCTTGCTCACGGAGCGTGCCAGGCGACGCGTCAGGCGCGCCAGCGTCCGGCCCTCCGCGGCGAGCCGCGGATGCAGCCCGCTGACCCGGGGACCGATGACGACGTCGCGCCACTCGTGGCCGGCGAAGCTTGTGAGACGGCCGAAGTTTCCGATCGGGTGCCGCAGGTCGTGAATGACCTGCTCAAACTGCTCGCCGACGCCTTTCATTCCCATCAACGCGACGAATGAAGTCATCACTTCGGTAGCGCCTTCCACGATCCGGTTGATGCGGGCGTCGCGCAGCATTCGCTCCAGCCCCTTCTCCCGCATGTATCCCTCGCCGCCAAACAGCTGCACGGCGTCGTCGATCACGTGCCACGACGCTTCGGAGCAGAACAGCTTGCAGATGGCCGTCTCGAGCATGAGGTCGCGCTCGTGGCGATCGACCAGCCCGGCGCAAAGATACGTCAAGGCGTCCATGGCGAAGGTCAGCTCGGCCATCCGGGCGATCTTCTGCTTGGTCAACTCGAACTCCGCCAGGGTCCGACCGAACTGCCGGCGATTCAGGACGTGCTCCACGGACAGGTCCAGTGCGACCTTGGCGCCACCCAGACAGCCGGCACTGAGCGTGCAGCGGCCGTAGTCCAGCACCGTGAGGGCGACTTTCAAGCCGCGCCCCGGCTCGCCGAGGATGTTCTGGCGCGGCACGCGCATCTGCGTGAAGCGCAGCGTCGCCTGCCACGTGCCCCGGATGCCGCATTTGCTGTGGTTCTTGTGGACGACCTCGAAGCCCGGCATGTCGGGCGTGACGATGAACGCGGTAATCTTGTCGCGGGTCTTTCCGTTGTCCTCGATTGCCGTACGGGCCATGACGGTCATCATGCCGGCCTGTGCGCCGTTGGTGATGAACTTTTTCTGTCCGTCGAGGATCCAGGTTTCGCCGTCGTCGCTGATCCGGGCACGGGTTTGAACATTGGCCGCGTCCGAACCGGCTTCGGGTTCGGTCAGCGCAAACGCGGCGATCTGACGGCCCGCCGCCAGTTCAGGCAGCCACCGGCGCTTCTGCTGCTCGGTACCGTTGAGCACGACCGCCTTGAGTCCGATGGATTGGTGCGCGCCGAGAAACACGGCCGTGGACGCGCACGTCCGCGCGACGCGTTCCAGCACGCGACAGTACGCGGTATGGCTCAAGCCGCCGCCGCCGTACTCGCGCGGCACCGTCATCCCCATGGCCCCGATCTTGCCCAGCTCACTGATGGCCCGCTGCGGAATCGCTTCCTGCGCGTCGATGAGGTCCGGGTCGACATGCGTGTCAAGTACGTGTTCCAGGCGCGCGATCATCTCGTTGGTACGGGCGGCTTCGTCGGCGTCCTGCGTCGGGTAGGGAATTAGCTTGTCCAGGCGGAGCCGGCCGAAGAACAGCGACCGCGCGAAACCCGGGTCGGTCAGGGGACCGCCGTCCATGAGGTCCTTGGCTTTCTCCATCTGCTCGGCGTGATGTTTCGCGATCTTGATCATGGTGTCGTCGCCTTCCGAACGGGCTGGCGCGATCCAGAAGTCGCCGCCGGCCGGTCGTCGATTGGGTCGGCCGTTGCGGCCCGGTGGTCGGCAATGGCCTGCAATGGCAGCCTGGAATCGGCCACGTGAATCAAGGAATCCACCGGCGCGAAACGCGGGCCGTGTTCCTCAGCCAAATTCTGGAGGTCCGCGACGAGGCTGGCCAGGCCGTACGTCTCGGCGAAACGGATCAACCCGCCGCGGAACGGGGCCAGGCCCAGGCCCAGCACGGTGGCCAGATCGATCGTCGCCGTCGAGTGGGTGACGCCTTCGTCCAACAGTCGCGCCGCCTCGTTGACCATCGGAAGTACGAGGCGCCGGTCGATGTCGATCGCATCGGTGGTCGTGGCCTCGCGCCCATTGGAGATCAACTCGAGCAACTCGCGATGAACCTGTGGGCGCCCTCTGCGCCGGTACACATAGAAGCCGCGGCCAGTCTTGCGGCCGAGCCAGCCACGTTCGATGACCTGGTCAATCCCATCGGGCACGACGATGTGGTCACCGAGCGTGGCCCGCAGCGACTCGAGAATGTGGCCGGTCACGTCAAGACCGACCTGGTCGAGCAGCTCGAACGGGCCCATGGGCATGCCCCAGGCTTTCATCGCGTGATCGATCATTTCGATCGAGACACCTTGTGATGCCAGGACCATTGCCTCGGCCAGGTAGGGGATCAGGACGCGGTTGACCAGGAAGCCCGGGCCATCGGCGACCAGGATCGGCGTCTTGCCCAGGCGCATCGCCAACTCTGCACCTGCAGCCAGCACCCGCTCGTCGCTGTGCCGACTGTGCACGACTTCCACCAGCGGCATCTTTGCAACAGGATTGAAGAAGTGCAGGCCGATGACGCGACCGGGGCAATCGGTTGCCTCGGCGATCCGGCGAATACTCAGCGAGCTCGTGTTGGAAGCCAGAACCGCATCGAGGCGCGTCTGGCGGTCAAGTTCCTCGAACACCTTGCGCTTGACGCTCATCGTCTCGGCGACCGCTTCGATGACCAGGTCGGCGCGCCGCAATCCGGTGTAATGGCTGGTGGGCGAGACCCTGTCCATGGCCTGCTGGGCTTGAAGTGGGCTGATGCGGCATGACTTGACGTCGTGGTCCAGGCTCTTCCTGATTCGGCGCAGTGCCGCGCCGACCGCGTCTGCGTTGATCTCCACGAGGCGCACGGCGATACCGGATCGCGCCAGCGAGTGAGCAATCTCTGCGCCCATCGTGCCGCCGCCAATGACCGCGGCGTGCTGAATCTGCGCGGACGAGCCCGATCCATCTTGTTCAAGCAAGTGGCGAACCGATTTCTGGGCGTCATGCCGCAGGAAGAACAGCCGCATCAGGTTTCGGCACGCATCGGTCTGTGCCAGGCGACTGACGGCCTGACGCTCGGCGCGCAGACCGGCGTCGACTCCGCGCCTGCACGCCGTGCTCGCCGTGTCGATCAGCGCATCAACCGCGGGGTAGTTGCCGAACGTCTTTGCGGCGGCCCTGCGGCGTGCCACCGCACAGACCGCGGCGCTCCACGGAGCCAGCGCCCGGCCATGCCGTGCCACCAGGGCGGAGCCGCGTCGTGGCAACGAGACGCCGGCCCAGCGACGCGCCGCGGCCGCAAGCGCCTCGGGGCGAACGACGTCGTCGACGAACTGCGCCTTGCGGGCGCGGCGAGGCGACATCGTCGCGCCGGACAGCAGCAGCGGCAGGGCGCGACCCGGACCCAGCATTCGTGTGAGGCGCGTCGTGCCGCCCCAGGCGGGAATGATGCCCAGCTTGATCTCGGGCAGGCCGATGTTGATCGAACCGCGATCGGCCGCGACGCGCCAGGTGCAGGCCAGCGCCAACTCCAGCCCGCCGCCGAGGCAGTGGCCGTTGATCGCCGCGACGGTCACCATCGGCAGCCGGCTGATCAGATTGATGACGCGCTGGCCCTGTTCGATGAATCGCTCCGTGGCCTCGGTGTCCATTCGTGCTAGCTCGAACAGGTCGGCACCGGCGAGGAACGAATCGGGTTTCGCGGACGTGAAGACGACCCCGGTGGGTTGCGACCCGTTATCGCTCTTGGTCAGCGATTCGATCAGTGCTTCCAACTCGCCCAGTGACGTCGGCGACAGCGTGTTGGTCGACTTCTCGGCCTGGTCGAATCGGACGGTCAGAACGCCGTGTTCGTCGGTCTCGGTGTGCAGTGTCGTGACCATGGTCATCTCCTCCGCTCCACGAGCATCGCGGCTCCCTGGCCGCCGGCGACGCAGAGACTTGCGATGCCCAGCGCCGCATCGCGACGGCGCAGCTCGAGCAACAGGTTCAACACGATCCGGGCGCCGGTAGCGCCCACGGGGTGTCCCAGGGCAATCGCGCCGCCGTTGACGTTGAGTCGTTGCGGGTCAAGATCGCCCAGCGCCCGCCGCCGGCCGAGGTGTTCGCGGCAGAACCGGTCGCTGCTCATGGCCCGAAGGCACGCGAGGACCTGGGCCGCGAACGCCTCGTTGATCTCGATCAGATCGATATCGGCGAGGTCGTGGCCGGTCATGCGCAGCACGTGGTCGATCGCGTGCACGGGGCCGAGGCCCATGTGCGCCGGATCGAGGGCGGCCACCGCGTAGGCGCGGATGTGACCGAGGATTTCGTATCCCTCCGCGCGAGCGAGATCGGCGTCGGCGAGCAGCACGCACGCGGCGCCGTCCGTCACCTGGCAGCAATTGCCGACCGTGACGGTTCCATCCGCCCTGTCGAAGATCGGCCGCAGCTTCGCGAGTGCTTCGTCGCTCTGGTTGGCGCGCGGGCCGACATCGGCCGTCACTGGGTCGAAACGCCTCGGCGCGTAGACGGGTGTGAGCTGATCGTCGAATCGATCACTTTGGGCGGCCTGTGTGGCCCGGCGATGTGACCGCAGTGCGAAGTCGTCCTGCTCGCGTCGGCTGATCGCGAACTCGTGGGCAAGCACCTCGGCCGTCTTGCCCATGATCATGCCGCACAGCGGGTCGGTCAGACCCAACTCGCCTCCCCACACGGGACGCAGGTGCCTGGGGCGCAGCGTCGCGAGGACGGCGAGCTTCTGCCACCACTTGCGGCTCCTGGCCAGGCTCGCCATCGGCTCGAGCGTCTCGGTGGGCAGCAGGAACGGAATGGTGCTCATCGACTCGGCCCCGGCGGCCAGGGCGAGACGGGCGTCGCCGTGGCCGACGCGCGCCGCGGCCTGTGCGATCGCCTCCATGCCCGAAGCGCAGTTGCGCTGGACCGTCAGTGCCGGCACATGCGCCGGGATGCCCGCTCGCATCGCGGCGACGCGGGCCGGGTTGGCGGCGTCGGCGGGCATGACGACGTTGCCGAGCGTCACCTCGTCCACATCCTGGGGCGGGCACCCGACGCGGTAGAGGGTCTCCTGCATCACCACCCGACTCAGTTCGGTCAGGTGGACGTTCCGCATCGGGCCGCCCGCCTTCGTGAACGGTGTGCGCACGCCGCCAAGCACGGCCACGCTCGCGTTGTCCGAGTGCCATGCAACCATCACGCGTGCTCCTTGCCGTTGCCGCGGGGCGTTCCGCCGTTCTTGGCCGGGTGCGGCGCCGCTTTGTCTGCGGCACCTTGGACGTTCGAGTCGGCATCGTCTCGCAGCCGGTATTTCTGAAGCTTGCCCAGCGATGTGCGCGGCAGAGACTCTACAACCTTGACGCGGCGCGGCACCTCGTAGAACGCCAGGTGCCTGCGACAGTGAGTTCGAAGATCGTCCCGAAGGGCATCGTCATCAACGGTGTTGGGTTCCAGGACGACAATCGCGACGACGATCTCGGTCTTGACCGCGTCGGGTCGCCCGATGACGGCGGCGTCGACGACCTTCGGGTGTTGCTTCAGGACGCATTCCACCTTGCCCGGGTAGACCTTGAGTCCGCCGCAGTTGATCATGTCCTTGCACCGGTCGAGCACGTGGAAGTACCCGTCGTCGTCGACGCGGACGACGTCCCCCGTGCGCAACCACGTGCGTCCCGTCGCGTCGGTCTTTAGTACGCGCTGCGATTCAGATGCGTTCTCAAAGTAGCCGGACATCACCTGGGGTCCGCTGATCCACAGTTCGCCCGCCGCGTCCGGTTCGGCGTCGCGCGTCGGATCGTCCGTGTCGACGATGCGGACGGCGGTGTCGGCGAGCGGCAGGCCGATCGAGCCGGGTCGCGGATCGGTTGTCGGATTCGCGTGCGTCACCGGCGCGGCTTCCGTCAGACCGTAACCCTGGGCGATCCGCGTCCCGGTGAGCCGCTCGAAGCGCTGCGAAGTCTCGACCGTGAGTGGCGCGGCACCGCTGGTGACGACCGCCGATTGCACGGCTTCGATGACGTCCGGCCGCGGGTTCCTGTCCAGGGCGTCGCAGATCGGCTCGATGATCGCCGGCGCCAGGGGGATCACCGTGGGCCGGTTCGTCGCGATGGCGTCAAGAATCTGCGCGATGATCACGCGCGTCAGAGGCACCATCGCGGCCCCGTGGAACAGCGATGTGATCAGGCACGTCGTCAGACCGTATACGTGGAACATGGGAAGAACGGCCAGGATCCGGTCCTGACCCGCCTGGATGTGCACGCAGGACGAAATCTGCGTGGCGTTCGCCAGTAGATTGCGGTGCGACAGTTGTGCGACCTTGAGGCTTCCGGTGGTGCCCCCGGTGGGCTGCAACACCGCCGTCTGGTCGGGATCGGGGGCGACCGTGGGCGGACGGGACGGTGCCTCGGCCATCAGTTCCTCGATCGATCGGTCGTGGCCGTTGCGGCCGTTGCTCTGACGCGTCTGCCATAGTCGGGCCCGGTATCCAAGCCGCTTCCAGATCTTCTGATAGTCCTTGAGTGACACCCACAGCCGAGTAAGTTGGCGGTCGTCGTGCAACACCGCGGCCGTCAGGGATTCGATCGCGTCGATCCTCGTGAGCATGGGTGCCTGTAGGTCCAGACCGATCAACATCCGCGGGCGGGTCATGGCGCACAGCGATCGAAGGTCGTCGGCGCCCATCAACGGCCCGGCGTTGACCACGATCGCGCCGAGTTTCTGCACCGCCATGAAGCTGGTGACGAACTCGGGGCAGTTCGGCAGCGTCATCATCACGCGGTCGCCCTTGCCCACTCCCATCCGCGCCAATCCGGCGGCCAGGCGGTTGACGTCGCGCAACAGTTCGCCGTACGTCCACCGCGACTCGCCGTAGACGATCGCCGGGGCGTCGCCGAAGCGATCGGCCGTCTGGTCCAGGACTCTGCCCAGACTCGTCGTCGGGTAGTGCAGTGTCAGCTCCGGGTCACGCGGCGGCGTCGGCGCTGCACCCGGATCGATTGGCCCATCCTCTCGTCGCGTTCGGCGGCGCACCATGGACGGCAGCAGGCGTAGCGGCCGCTTCCACTGCTGGATCGCGTTGTGTATTCGAATCCGCATGCGTTCATCCACCTCTCACACCGTCGCGGGATCCGGCCCACGACAACCGTCGACCTGGCGAACCCCACGCGTTGCCACGCGGCGGCAGCGCACTCGACTGAGATGTTTCGCGTTCGGCACGATCGTTGGCGATCTCGCTGCCGGTGAGAAACGCGTGGATCAAGGGCAGGACGAAATCCGGGCGGTCGATGAACGGGTTGTGTCCCGCGTCAGGGATCAAGATGAATCGGCTGTCCCTGATCAGTGCTGCGGTCTTCCGCACGTAGCAACTTGGAATCAGGGAATCGAACTGACCGCTGAGGGCAAGCGTCGGCGCTGCGATGTGAAACTCATTCGGGTCGAAACGGCTTGACGCCAGGGCGTGCATCTGGCGACCGATGGCGCGCGCCGGGACACCCATCTTGCGCGTCAGGAGAATCCGCTCGTCGATGCGGCCCGGGTTGGCGTCGAAACAGGGCGGTCCGGCCCCAAGAATCTCGAATGTCCGTTCGAACATTGATTTTGGAAACCAGTGCAGCGTGTGGCCGACCAGTCGGCTCATCTCGCGCAGGTAAGGCGTGAAGTCGTGGGTCGCCGCAACGATCACGAGCCGGTGGATTCTGTCAGGATGCTCCACCGCAAAACATTGCGCGATGACGCCGCCCAGAGACAACCCCATCACATGGGCGCGTTCCAATTGCAAATGGTCGAACAGTTCCAGCAGGTCCGCGCTGTAATCGCGAACCGTACGGGGCTGGCGTTTGGCCGAGGATCGCCCGATCCCGCGATTGTCGGGACAGATCACCGAGAATGATTCAGATAGGAAGTCCGCCGATGTGCGCCATATCTCACTGGTAACGCCGAGCCCGGGAATCAAAACGACCGGCTGCCCCGTGCCGTACACCTCGTAGTGCATTCTCACGTCCGTGAGATCCGCGATGGGCATTCCTGGTCCTTTCCAGACACACTGGCGGCTCGGTCGACATCTCCATTCGGCAGTAATCCGGTGTGCTCAACTGTGGGCGGCTCCTGTAGTTCCTACGTCGCCGCAGCCGGCATTGTTCACGAATATCGGTCCCTCAGAGATGTCCGTAGCGCTGCGGCAGGCCACATTCTCTATCCTCGCGCGGCCATGTGACGACATCCTCCTCCAGGGAAGAGTTCCGCCATGAACCATGCCATACCGTTACGGCGAGTCAAACGGAATAACGGATAAATGTTGCAAACGGTTCCACTGTGCCAGTCGCTATTAGTTACCACCGGCGGCGCAGGTTGGCCAGATTGGCTGAACAGCCATTTCGACGTCTGGCGCTTCCGTGCACGGCGTGTGGAAGTTCCTAAAATGTGATGTGAATCGAGGAGATGCGCATGGCCGGTCACAGCAAATGGGCAAACATCAAGCACCGCAAGGCGCGGCAGGATGCGCGGCGCGGCAGCGCCTGGAGCAAGTGCGCCAGGGCGATCATCGTCGCGGCGAAAAACGGCGGGGGCGACCCGGCCTCCAATCTCACGTTGCGCTACGCCGTGGAAGAGGCCAAGGCTGCCAACATGCCCAAGGACACGATTGCCAACGCGATCAAGAAGGGCACGGGTGAGCTGGCCGGCGAGAGTTACGAGAGCGCGATCTACGAGGGGTACGGTCCCGGCGGTGTGGCCGTTCTGATGGAAATCCTTACCAACAACCGCAATCGTACGGCCGGCGAGGTTCGAAAGATATTCGATAAGGGCGGCGGTAATCTGGGATCGAGCGGCTGCGTCGCGTACATCTTTCACCCGAAGGGGCAGGTCCTCGTGGGCAAGAGTGACGCCGACGAAGAGAAAATTTTGCAGTGCGTGCTCGATGCCGGCGCCGACGATGTGGTCGATGACGGCGACTTCTGGCAGATCGTGTGCGATCCGGCTGACTTCATCGCCGTGAAGGATGCGGTCGAGGCCGCCGAGATCCCGATCGAGTCGGCAACCATGACGCGCATACCCAGCACCACCGTGGCCACCGCGGGCAACGACGCACGAAAGCTCCTGGGCATGATCGAGGTTCTCGAAGACCACGACGACGTCCAGAAGGTGTACGCCAACTTCGAGATCCCCGACGAAGTCATGGCATCCATCGAATAGTGACTCGCTACACGGTGCATTTCTCGGGTCAGGTCCAGGGCGTCGGTTTTCGGTTTGCGACAGTCAGGCTGGCTGCGAGCCAACCGGTCTGCGGATACGTGCAGAACCTGCCGGACGGCAGGGTCAGAATGGTTGCCGAGGGCGAGGACGACGCGCTCGATCGTCTGGTGACCACCGTACAGGAGCGAATGAAAGAGCATGTCGACGATACGCTGATCGAACGGGGCGCCGCCACGGGCGAATTCGGCCGTCCCGGCGTCGATCGATTGGGGATAAGAAGGTAGCTTTCACGACGCAACATCCGGTTGCCGGTGGCTATTTCACATCACAAGGCAGGTACGTAAACTGCGTTCCATGAGCGAGCCCGAACATCGCGATGAGATCGAGATGGCCGCATGGCGCCGAAAGCTGCACGAGATCATCTTCGAGGCCGACACGGTCGCCGGCAAAGCCTTTGATGTCATCCTTCTGATAGCGATCGTGTTGAGCATCGTGATCGTAATGCTGGAGAGCGTTACGAGCATCCGCGAGCAGCACCAGAGCATTCTCCTTGCGGCCGAATGGACGTTTACCGTGCTGTTCACACTGGAGTACGCATTGCGACTCTTGTGCGTTCGGTTGCCCCGAAGTTACGCGATCAGCTTTTTCGGGGTCGTGGACCTACTGGCCATTCTGCCCACCTACGCCAGCCTCTTTCTGCCCCGATCGCAGCATTTGCTGGTGATTCGCGGCTTGCGCCTGCTGCGCATTTTCCGCGTCTTCAAACTCGCACGTTATCTGTCCGAAGCTACCGCCCTGCGCCGCGCCGTGTGGGCCAGTCGGGCCAAGATCACGGTGTTCCTGGTCACGGTCTTGATCCTGGTCATCATCATGGGTTCGGCCATGTATCTGATCGAATTCGGAAAGGACAGCGGCTTCACATCCATCCCGCAGAGCATGTACTGGGCGATCGTGACCATGACCACCGTGGGGTACGGCGACATTGCGCCGATCACACCGCTTGGCAAGACGGTCGCCGCGGTCGTCATGATTCTCGGCTACTGCATGATCATCATCCCCACCGGGATAGTCTCCGCCGAACTGGTCCAGGGCGGCCGAGGCCAACCCGTTTCAACGCAGGTGTGCCCCGACTGCATGTTCGAGGGTCACGACGCC
>Ga0310124_10003463_pt1 | contig 10601 bp, 9 predicted proteins | sample CB11b_AW_Bot5_MG_FD_203507 | JGI IMG/M metagenome (GOLD analysis project Ga0310124, IMG submission 203507) | Marine microbial communities from Western Arctic Ocean, Canada - CB11b_AW_Bot5 | ecosystem: Environmental > Aquatic > Marine > Oceanic | place: Canada: Western Arctic Ocean | collected...
ACATCCGGGTGGCTGAGCCGCAATATCCGGAGTAATAGAAGAGCACTGCCTCTTTAGTGGAAAAACAGAGCCCTCGGCCCTCTAGGGGCCGAGGGCTCTGTCTGTTTTCTCTCCCCTAATGGCTTCCTGCACGTTTCAGCAATCTACCTGGTCGTGAGTCCATTATCTGACCATCATCGATGACCAGCGTACCATTAACAAACAGATAATCGACACCCAGGGCGTATTGCATTGCGTCAGCTCCGAAATCTGCATCATCTCTCAGCTCTTCTTCATCAAACACCACTAGATCCGCAATCATACCAGGAGCCACAACTCCACGACTGTAGAGCCCAAGCCGGTGCGCGGCCAAAGAACTCATTCGACGCACTGCATCCTCAAGCGTTAGAACACCATCTTCACGAACATATTTAGCGATCACTCGAGGAAAGGCTCCAAAAGCCCTCGGATGGGAACTCGCAGTTGTTGCTGGATTCACTGGCGAAGCATCAGTGTCGATCATGACAAAGTCTGCGCGAAGTGCTTGCCACTTCTGCTCTTCGTTCATGCTCTTCGGATTCACACTAACACCTCCATTCTGCACGAGGTCGAAAAAAGCGCTCCAAACATCAGTACCTAATACCTCTGCCGCACCAGCGATCGAAAGATTGATCACGCTCGGATCCGGGGCTGAAACAATCAAAACGTTATTCCAGTCCATACCAACGTGGCGATACCAGTTCTCCCAATCTGAAGTGCCCTCAACCTCCTCCTTCAATCGGCTGCGTACCTCAGTATCAGAGAGAGTGGCCAGGAATACATCAGTACCCTCCGCATAGTGCCGAGGGTGCAGGAATGAGCCGAGACCAATGCCATTGCGGATGTACGGGTATATATCAGCCGTGACGTCCATACCTTCTGCACGTGCAGAGTCAATCAAAGCCAGGGCATCACTCATAAGAGGCCAATTATCCTGACCGGCGGCCTTTAAATGGTAAATATGTACGGGAACCCCAGCACCTTCACCGATTGCGATCGCCTCTCGAATTGCTTCCAAGACCGCATGGCTTTCGTTTCTCATGTGCGTGAAGTACACGCCACCGTACTCTCCAGCGACTCTCGTGAGTTCAATGAGTTCTTCCGTCTGAGCATACACGGCGGGAGGATATATCAACGACGTAGAGGTTCCGACGGCACCATCTTCCATTGCCTGACGGACCAACGCCTTCATCTCCTCGAGCTGAGCAGCTGTCGGCTGAATGTCTCCCTCCCCGAGTACCACACGCCTGACCTGGGTTAGACCAACATCGTGGACCACATTTATAGGAATCCCGAACCGTTCCATGATTGCGAAATACTCTGCATACGTGCTCCAGCGGACCGTATCACCTTCGATGATCAGGGGTGAACTCTGTGTCTCGGCACTCTGGGGTGCAGGAGACCCTCCTTCACCGGATAAGTACGTCGTGATTCCTTGGCGTAGTTTACTCTCCGCACTTGGTGGATCCGTGATCAGCACGAGGCTGGACTGACCCATCATGTCGATGAAGCCAGGGCTTACTATGCGATCCCTAGCTTCGATCGTACGAGTAGCATCCCTATTGCTTAGTGAGCCGATTTCTGCAATCACATCACCACGAATACCTACGTCAGCTCGAAACCAAGGATTACCGGTTCCATCTATGACACGTGCACCTGAAATCAGCACATCGAACGGCACCTCTCGGTCAGAGCCTGATGTACCCCCTTCCGATGGTGCACACCCAAACAAGGCGACAACTGCGACCGAGGTGGCAAAAGCAACCGCCGTGCTATGTACAGTGCAATACATGGGTCCTCTTTGTTCCTGAAAGGCTTCAGATCCAAGAGGGTGCATCACCAGAACACCGCAGGCAATGGGTGCATGCGTCTACTCATCCTTGTTGTTCTCAGTGCCTAGGAGTTTACCCTAGTCGGGTATTCTGCAGCGCAGGTTATATGATGTGCATCGGATCTTCCGGGATACTCCCGTTATTGCTATTGGCAATTTTTGTAACTGCCCCGGTGGCAGCTCAGACAGTTCGGATCACTCAGACGAATGCGGCAGGAGACAATGTCCATATCATTCGCTGGCTGGCGCCCACGAGCGCAGAATCGGTCGAACAGACTCCGGCGCTCCGCTTGCGCCCGGCCCCGGGTTTTGAATCAATTGGACTGCTGGGTGACAGCGCTTCTTATCTCACGACCTTCGCTGGAGGCTGAATGGTACGGACCTTAGCCATCCTCATGCTCATGACGCCTGCTGTGGGCATGGCCCAGGAGCCCATCGTGCCGGGTCAGACCCTTTTGGGCACCCTAGGGCCGGGCGATCGGACCCAGAACGGTCGGGCCTATGATGACTACCGGTACTCAGCCGTTCCAGGAGTACAGGCGCGTGTCGTCGTTCGATCCCGTCAGTTGGCCGCAGATCTGAACATCTACTTCTACGATGACTACTTCGACATGCTCCCCCTGGTTGGTGCGGGCTCTGCCCTCGAGGACTCGCTGGAGTTCACCGTGCCGGACGTCGAATCACCGGCTCTCATCGTGATCCGAGTCTCGACTCTAGCCGGTGATTCCGGCCCCGCTACTGGCGATTACACGATTGAGCTTTCGGAACGCCAGGACGTGAATAGGCTGCTCGCTGGCTATGAGCCCGGGCCCGGCCACTCCGTTGCGGCGAAGGGACTATCTACGCTTCAGGGCATTTGCGATGTCCCACCTAACCGGTCCCGACCCTACATCGAGCAGTCGCTACCTGAGCGCTCTCCCCTCACCCATGCCGCGAGCATCTGCCACTCGGGATCGTCCCTCGACAGCCATCTGCGGGGCCCGTTGTGCGTGTACGACCCGCCTCCGTCCAAGTGGAGCGGCTTGAGCAGCCATCGGCTCTGAATCGGATTCCCGGGCACAATCAGGCGCTTCACAACCTCGAAGCCCCGACGCGCCTCCTGCTCCGTCCAGGAGGTGCCGTTCGCGGGACGCGGCGCGAAGCCGATCGAGCCGCCGGCGTGGCAGACTGTGCAGGAGAGCTGCCCGTACTTCGGGCTCTGGATCATGTCCTGGACGCACGTGCGGTAGAACTCGAAGTCAAGCTCGGGCTCCGGGGGCGGCGTGAAATACTCGGCTGGGAGCATCTCGATCCACTGGAGCACGACCTGATACTCCGGGTCGCTCGTCGACTCCCAGTAGTTACCGCCCGAGTGGCCCTCGCCACCGGCCTGCTGCGACAGTGGTTTCGTCAGGAGCCTGCTGCTCGCGGGGTTCGAAGCGTTTACGAGTTTCGTCACGACGTCATAGTTGGCCTGGGATTGGCCGGCGGTCCACATCCAGCCGTCAGGTGTCTCCGTCATGTCCGCGAGCGCGAATCGCAGGCCCGTCTGCCAGCTGTGGCACATGACACACGCAGGGCTTCCACCAGCGTTCGGGTAGCCACGGGGTCGCACGAACATCGGCTCGATGTTTTGGCGGTAGTAGTCGAAGTCCGCGGCGACCGCGGCTGTGCGGTCAACCATCGCTGCGGGCGCGGGCACTTCGGGAGGGGAAGGCGTGAGGCCAACAGTGGTGAAAACGCTCACCCCCGCCACGAGCGCGAGGGCGGCGAAGCGCATGGTGCGGTCGATCCGGCTGTTGTCTCTGCTCATCGGTTGCGGCTCCCGCGATCGTTCACTCGGTCGGGCGGAAGGATCGCGACGTCGATCCGGGCGGGCCGTGCGCCGGTCTGCATCTTAGCGACGATCTCATGGGTACGGAGGTCGATCGCGATCGTGTAGTCGGACCCGGACACCGCGACGTACATATACTTGCTGTCGGGCGTCGACGTCATCCAGTTCGCGGTTGGCCCGACCTCGATCCCGCCAAGGAAGTCGTAGTCAGGGAGCGACCAGCCGTAGATGCGGCTGTCGAGCCGGCTCGAGGCCCACACGGCAGAGCGGTCGGGGAGGACCTCGAGGCCGTGCATCGGCGCTCCTTGGTTTCCATCTGCGTTGCGCTGCCACGCCGGGAGCGGTGGCGGGAAGAGCATCCGCTCTTTCTCACCCGTCTCCCAGTCGAGCACCCAGATGCCGTTCACGCCGGAGCCGTGTGCGAACAACTTGTCGGTCGAGCCGTCATCCCCCGCCAGAAACGCCATCGGCCGCACGGTGTGGTGCACGCCTTGGTCATCGACGAGCGAGAGCGTTCGGACGACCTCGTCGATGTTCGGGTCGATGACCTCGATCGAGTTCTCGCTACGCGCGTTCAGTCCCGCGAGGACCCAGTTCCCATCCGGACTCACGTACACGTTGTGGATTCCCGTCGTGACAGGAATGCTCCCGAGCTTCTCGTGTGTGTCCAGGCTGAACACGTCTACGAAAGGCGCGGCGGCGATACCGACGTAGATCTTGCGATGCTTTTTGTTGATCGCCGCCTTGTTCGGCCGAGCTGTGAGCGGGAGCTGCTCGACGAGCTGCAATGAGCGGGTATCATAGACGTCGAGCGTATTCTCCACCTCGCTTGTGCAGTAGTAGTAGAGCCCCTCCGGGTGGGCGAAGAGATTATGAGGCCTGGGACAACCCTCGATGACGCCTACGACCTCGTTCGTCAACGGGTCGATGATGTGTTGGACGTTGCCGGCGTTGTTGCTCTGCAGGATCCGGACAACAACCCCGTCGTAGGAGTCGAGGCGTGGGACTTTCTGAGCCGAGAGCGGTGTCCCGAGGAGCGACACTCCCAGGAACAATAAGAAGAAACGGGTCATCCGCGTGGCGTTCATCAACGTCCTCCCAAGGCAGTGGGCACCCTTGCCTCAAGTGACGGTACGGAGCGGCGTTGTGCAAGCGACAGCCGTCCCCTCGAGTCGGCCATCATGAGCCAGGGATGCGGCGGGTCATTCGAGGACATCCCTGGATTCCGCCTGACGGGCGCAATGGGGGAGTGACCAGATGAAGTAACACCTAACTAGCCCCGACCAGATATCTAGGGGAGATACTCACTGATCAAGACAGGGCTATGGATTCATCCACAGCCCCTTGCCCTTAAGGGACCTTCTGGCGAGGGTCCCTTCTCTCAACTGAACACTGATTAATTAAGTAGCAGCAAGCTCTTCGACGTCCCTATCTGGTACTAAGGCTGAGACAAGCACAAGTAGATAGAATGCGGGTTCTCCAGACAATCCTATTCATAGGCAGCTTTGCTGCTATGCATCTTCCTGCAGATGCACAGGAACCCCCAGACACCATCCCCACGGACAGTGTTATCGCACTTTCGGGTGTCCGAGTTGAGGTGGCCAGAATGCGGGCGGGCATCATCCCGATTGTGGAAGCTCCGTTTCCGGTAGATATGATTAACCGAAACCGTATCGAGCGGGCCCATCACTCAGTAGCTGAAGTCCTCGAAAACCTTCCGGGTGTAAGTCTAGGCGACCAAGTAGGAAGCCCATTCCAGCCGGATCTTCGCCTTCGAGGGTTTAGCGTTTCTCCGGTTGTAGGCCTTCCTCAGAGCATCAGTGTCTTCGTAGACGGCGTGCGGGTAAACGAAGCCGACGCAGCTCAAGTGCATTTCAATTTACTGCCTATGCGTGATTTGGAGCGGGTGGAACTTGTACGAGGACCAGCTGGCAACTTCGGGAAAAACTCTTTGGCGGGCGCCCTTAACCTGGTCACCCGCCGAGGGCTTGGAGACAGTCAAGTAGAGCTAGAAGTGTTCGGTGGTGATTTCGGGGATCTTGGAGGCTCACTTCTAGCATCCGGAGAGGCTGCCGGCTTCGACCTTTACAGTCGCCTGTCGTACCGTCAAACCGATGGATGGCGAATGAAGAACCATGCCCAACAGCTCCAGGCTTTCATAAAAATAGGTAGAAGGGGCGTTCGATCCGACGCCTGGATCTCGTATACGCTATCATCGGATTCCATTGAAGGTCCCCAGGCACTTCCAGAGTCTTGGCTTGAGGGTGGGGCACTGCCGCCAGATATCTCGTCACCACCCACAGACCGCAGAGAACTTCAATATACAGGAGGTAATGGGGATTACTTTCGACCGCGGCTGCACTTCTTTAATGCACACCTTGAACACACCCTGAACTCGGCGCTGGAGATTAGTCTTTCTGGTTTCGCTCGCTTCACAGACTTCAATCAATTCAATGACAATGTCACCGAGCCAGATGTGATGGGACTAACCGGAATCGCTTCAGGAGGCAGTGCGCTACAAGTCAGATACGAACCCAACCCTGATGTAAGAATCGCAACTGGCATCGATATAGCTAGGAATGATGTTGATATCGAGATCTTAGAGGTACCTAATCGCGCTTTTCCTGACATAGAACAAAAGACAACGGAACTCGCCGGTACCAATGAGAATAACCTGGGACTTTATACAGATCTCTTTTGGCGAGCAGGACGACGAACTGCTCTTCACAGCTCTCTCCGCTTTGATCATGTAAGCGTACCCTTTAGAGACTTTCTAGACCCGGAACACAACGGTGACAACCAATTCAATCAAATCACAGGCGCCCTCGGCGTAAGTCGGGAAACCTTACCTGGCGTAAGATTATTCGCGGGCTACGCCCGAGGGTTTCGGGCACCGGTGATCCTCGAAATCACATGCGCTGACCCAGAGGACCCCTGCCCGCTTCCTTTCGAACTTGGTGCCGACCCTCCATTGGATCCCGTCACGACTGACTCTTGGCAAGCAGGTTTCCGAACTGAGCGTGGCCAGATGAGCACAAGCGTTACGGCGTACTGGTCTGAAGTTCACAACGATCTTTTCAGCGTGGTCGACCCAGAACAACCAACGCGTGGGTTCTTCACGAATCTTGAAGGCACACGGCGTATTGGCCTAGAGGGTTCGATGACGATCAAATCAATCCCAATACTTCCAGGAGCGAGCATCCAAGGATCAATCGCGTGGACTCGTGCTACGTTTGAAACTCACGCAACGTTGGCAGCCCCCTTCCTGGAGGGGGAGGAAGAGGAAGAGGAAGAGGAAGATCCAGATCAAATCCTTCCCGCCCCAGTCGTTGAGCCAGGAGACCGCTTCCCTTTGATCCCAGCTTTGACCGCTGGCCTAGCTATCAGCTATGAAAAAGGTGAATACCAATCAGACCTTTCACTCCATTATGTGGGTGAACGATTCCTTGTGGGCGATGAGGGCAACAAAGGAAACTTCGGAAAACTCGCTGGCTACGCCCTACTTAACCTGGATATCAGCAGAGTAGTGGGGCCTGCTACACTCTATGCAGAGGTAAAGAATCTACTTGACCAATCGTATAATCCTTTTGGGCTCATTTCTCCCAATGTCCGTGGTCCATCGGAAGAAGTCGAACCCTTCTTCACCCCTGGGCTACCTCGTCGGATGCTCATAGGAGCAAGGTTGCGAATTCACTAGAGTCAGATGGCTTAACGCTTTGGTCCCGCCCTACCAAGTTGTCTGCCCCACCTGGCCCTGCTCTCAAGAGCGAGCAGTTTCCTCATGATCGCAGCCCCATCAAGCCTCGTTACTCCAAGAATCTCAGCAGCTTCAGCAAACGAGAGAGGTTCTTCTTCGCTCAATTCAGCTAGGCTTTCATCATCTCCTTCTAGTGGTGCGAACCCCTGCCTTGGGTCTTCCTCTTCCCCTTCAAGCATATTTTCTGCGGGTACGAGTTCATCTGGATTTGCAGGCCCTTCAGCTGTCACCCTGCCCGCTCGTCTATTCGCAGCGTCGATGGAATCCAGCAGTCGCTGAGCCATCGAGAGATTCCATTTGGCGTCAGCCTGATCAGGACTTAAGCGGAGTGTATTGCGGTTGGCTTGGACCGATGCACGAGCATGGATTATCATCGAGTCAACATTCTCGGCTGAAACAGCCCGGAGAAGGCGTGACACACCAAGGTGATAGAGTGCGAGCTTCGTGACTTGATTGTCATTGCTCTCCACGCCGAAAGCTAATTCCTCTTCAGCTCTGGCACTTCCAAGTTCAAGCAAGCTTGTACCGAGATTGTATCGGTGGCCTAGGCGTAATGAATCCGAGTCTATTCTGTTCTGATAAACCGCTACGGCTTTTGGCAAGTTTCCAGTCCGATGGAGCCGATTAGCGCGCTCAACACTCTTGCGCTCATTCGTCCATGTAAAGACGAGACCGGAGAGCGTCACAGATATCACTGTCACGCGCAGCCATGAGGCTCCGAACACAAAATCCATCTTGGAGCTATTCACGTTCTTGGCTCATTGAGGCGAGGAGACTCTATGACTCCGCCTGCATCCATCTTTCCTTCCAGGAATAGAAGCGGCACTGCAAGTAAGAGAATCCAGAGTGCTAGTCCCACAGGCTCTCCACCTAGAGCCGAGGCAGTCTCTGCTCTCCGAAAGCGAGCCTGCAGGTTACGTAGCCCTGCCGCCCCACGAACATCGTGATAGCTACCACCTCCTGCGGTCGCGATACTTCGGAGTAAATCTTCATTCAAACGTGATACGATAGGCTCACCGTCATCCCCAAGCACCAGAACCGGATCGTCTCCTTCGGTCATTAGCCTCGAGCCTGCACTGGTACCTACACCCGCCGTCCAAACACGAATACCCATGTCTGTTGCAACGGCAACCGAATCTAGAATCAAGGCCGGGTCTTCATGGCCCTCGCCGTCAGTGATCAAAAGAATTGCTTGTTGAGCTTCCGGCCTGTGGCGTGCATTAAGCATCTCTATCGAGTGCTTGATCACCAGGGAGAGTGAAGTGCCCTGGTCACGCTCTTCGATCAGATCCGGGGCAAGCGATGCCGTAAAAAATCGCACGAGTTCGGGATCGTCCGTCATCGGAAGCACGGTATACGGCCAGTCTGCGAAAATAGCGAGTCCGATCCGCTCTTCCGTCAAAGACTCAGTTATTGCATTCACGACTTCCTTGGCACGATCTAACCGGCTTGGAGTAACGTCATCCCCAGTCATTGAAAGGGAAACATCTACTGCAACCACAAGATCTACCGGTTGTTCAGGATCCAGCGTCGAGCCAAAGTCGATGTGCGGGCCCGCAGCCGCTATGGTCAATGCCAGGCTTACTGCAATGAGGCATGACAGCCGACTCTTGGGAAACCTGTGCAAGTCGATCGACGTCAGCCTACTCGCCGCCCTTCTCCCGCCGAAGGCCTCTTCAAGCCTCCGGTATCTGCGCCATTGGGCAGCCAGAGCTATCCCGACTACCAATACGATGATCGGAGCCAACGCCAAAAGTGCAGGATGAGAGAAGGTCACGGTAACACACCCCAACGTGAGCCACGAAGCGTGTTTGCTCCTGCCAAGAACACCATCGACCCTATCACAAGCCACAGCCCAAGCGGGACGGATTCCTCGCGTTCTGTAATGACTTCTGATGCTACCTCAAGCCTGTCAATTTCATCATAGATAGCTTCCAGCGCCTCCACATCTGTAGCCCGGAAATAACGCCCACCCGTAATTCGAGCAGTTTGTGTTAGGACAGTCTCCATCTCATTCACAGCCGCTCGCGGACCCTGTTCATCACCGATCGCGATCGGGTAAACCTTCACATCAAATGCTGCGGCTGCTCGAGCTGCGACCGCCGGGATGATCCCAGCTTTGTTATGAGCACCATCCGTTACAAGGATGAGAACCTTAGATGTATGGGGGGTATCCCTCAGGAGCCCAGCCCCGGCAGCAATCGCCCCGGCTATATCAGTACCGTCAGTTAGCAGACCAACCTCCATCTCATCCACAGCCATCTCGACTACATACACGTCGTGGGTCACGGGCAACCTGATCAAAGATTCGCCTGCAAAAGAAACCAAGCCGACATCATCTTCCCGATTTTCAAGAAAACGAAGAACGGTAGCCTTTGCGGCTTGCAGTCTAGTTGTTCGCTCCGCCATGTCTGCCGCCCACATCGAAGTCGACAGATCGATCGCGAACGCGATTCCTACTCCCTCAGTGAGTGGTTCCTCCAGAGTCCGGACAATTCGTGGCTGACAAAGCGCTAGGACCAAGAATCCGAGTGCGGCTAGGCGCATCGCATTTGGCGAGGTCTCTAACATGCGGGCTTTCCAGCCCCGAAGTGCGAGCGCTTCAGCTGGCTCCCCGCGAGCTATGAGTAGTCCAGCAAGACCCTTAGGTCGCACCCACCACCACCACACGGGCAATAGGCCGAGGAGAGCTAGGAAGCTCGGTTGTCCGAACTCGAAACTCATGGTTCTATAGTCCTAGATTCTTTGACCCAATTCCTTAGTACTCTCCAGTCGCTTTCCGCGGAGTCCGCATCCGGTCGAAGACGGCTAAACTTCACGACTTCCGCCATATCCATCGACCCATAAAGATTGACTGAAGATCCGTTGACTCCCCTACGGAGCTGCACCATCAACTCCGAACTTGTGAAACTCGGCCCCCAAGCTGAATCCAAGCCTTCGACATAAGTGCGCACTGCTCGGCTACTACGACCGTAGAATTCCTCCATGTCCTCGTTCAGGTGTAAACCCAGACTTAGAATTCGATCGAGCTCGTCTAGGGCAGCCTGCCACCGGGCCAAAGCAGGATCCCGACCTAGGGAAGTCGCTTGCAAAACGGGGTTGTCTCCCTGATCCGTAAGCATTTTCCTCACCATCGGGGCAATGGCTACCAGAAGCACGATCGACAACGATACAATCACGAC
>Ga0310124_10003464_pt1 | contig 10600 bp, 8 predicted proteins | sample CB11b_AW_Bot5_MG_FD_203507 | JGI IMG/M metagenome (GOLD analysis project Ga0310124, IMG submission 203507) | Marine microbial communities from Western Arctic Ocean, Canada - CB11b_AW_Bot5 | ecosystem: Environmental > Aquatic > Marine > Oceanic | place: Canada: Western Arctic Ocean | collected...
CGGGTGTGATGACAGAAGCGACGCAGCGACGGAGCGACGGGGGGAGGGGAGGGGGGGGAGAGAGAGAGAGAGTTCAGGCGCCTGCCGTCGTGTGGTCGATCAATAGACTTACAGCGTTGCGATTCGTTGCCTGGTATCCGGTGCCGCAGGTCGAGTCTCTTCCGTCCGACGCGTGTTCGCCGATAATACGATTCAATCGAAGTTGGCACTTTGGAAGCAACAATGCCGGGCGGCCTTGCATGATCGAACACAGTGAGAGTTCGGAACACCGTGCGAACGGCCGGTGGACGGCGGCTGTGCTGGTGGCGCTGGTGCTCGTCGGCGTCGTGCCGCGGCTCTACAGGATTGATATGCCGTTGTTGGACGGGCAAGGGTACAGGCAGTGCGAAACGGCTGCCATCGCCCGCAACTTCTACGACGAGGGGATGAACATCTTCTACCCTCGGATCGACTGGCGCGGCGCGTCGACCGGGTACGTGGAAGCCGACTTCCAGATCTACAGCTACGCCGTGGCCGTTCTGTACCACGTCTTTGGGCCTCACGACTGGGTCGGCCGCGCGCTGAACATCATCATCTATGCCCTCTCGGCCGTCCTGCTGTTCAGCTTCGCGCGTCGACTGTTCGACGATCGTGCCGCGCTGTTTGCCGTGGGCTTTTACTGCTTCACGCCGCTGAGCATGATCTATTCGCGCAGCTTCCAACCCGATACCCTCATGGCGTTTGGCTCCCTGGTGGCGATCGCGTTCTTCTGCCGTTGGATCGAGGGCGGTCGCGCCTGGATGCTTTTCCTCAGCTCGCTGGGGCTCAGCGCCGCCGTCCTTATCAAGCCGCACAGCCTCTACCTCGGTCTTCCCATTCTCTATCTGTCAGTCCGCAGATTCGGATGGCGGTTCCCGGCCCAGCCGGCGTTGTGGTTCGTCGCTGCCGCGGCCGTCGTGCCGGCGGTTCTCTGGTACATCCACGGTTACCAGCTCTGGCTGAATCACGGCAACACACTCGGAATATTCGGGCGGCCGGTCACGTCCGGCCATTGGCCCGTGAACGATGTGCATTGGCGTTGGCTCGGCCTGGAAATCGTGCAGCGTCTGATCTACCGCATCGCCACGCCGGTGGGCATGCTCTTTCTGGCCGTGGGTGTGCTCGCTCTGCAGTCGCCTCGCGGCCGCGTCTTGCACTGGTGGGCGATTGGATTCGCGATCTGCATCCTGCTGGCGCCGAAACCAAACTGGGGCCACGACTATTACCAGCTTCCGATCGTGAGCGTCGCCGCCGCGTACATGGGATTCGGCGTCACGACGATTCTCGACAGAGCCGTCTTCTCCAGGGTCACCGTTGCCGTTCTTCTTTTGTGCGCCCTGGCATTTAGCGCGTACGAGATGAGAGGCAAGATCAGGATTCGTGAGCCCGACAAGGTTCGAATCCCGTTTACCCGCGTCGTCGAGAATTTGACGGAAACCACCAATCTGGTGATCTTCGCGGTGCCGCGTCCCGCAGAGCCGTTCGACGTGATGCTCTACCGTCACCGAACCGCCCAGGGGGAGGACCTATATTGCGACCCGCGAGACTTTTACAACAGTAACCGAAACGGTTGGAGCATCGACGAGGTCCAGGCCACGCCCGCTTTCGTCGAGACGCTTCGCCGGCGGGGCGCGCGCTGTTTTGCGACAGTGTTTCCAGAGATTATCGATCGCCATCCCGACTTGAAGACCGCCCTGGACGCGCGCTACACGGCTCTTGACGTGAACGCACGGTGGGTCATCTACCGACTTGACGAACCGAGTGCCGAAGGCGGTTCGTCATGAAGGGCGGGGAGGTTGGACTTCGCGAAGGAGGCTCGTTTGTCTACCGGTTGATTCGAGATCCGTCATGAAACACAAAACCGGAAACCTTTGGATCCATCTGCGGTCCGGCGCTTCGGCCGTCGTGGTCACGTGGCTCTGGTACGCGATCTTCGAGGCTGTCGTGGCCGATCTGATGTCCGTGTTCACATCTGCGAACGACCCGTTCGCGATCTGGCATTGGGTCCTGACCGCCGCGCTCACCTTGATCTACCTCGCGGTTGGCGTGGTGTCGGGCGCCCTGGTCGCCGCCGTGCTGCACGCGACGGTCCGGGCCTGGGTCGAACAGGGCGAGGATCTGTCGAGTGACATTCAGCGCGTCGTGCCGTTGATGGCTGCGTCGGTGTACGCCGCCAGCCTGCTTGTGACTTACGGTTTCGTGGCGACGGCCATTACGCTCATGAGTGTTTTGACGATTCTGGGCGCGGCGGTGGTGGCCGCGGCCGGTCCCGATCGCAGGCGCGCGGTGCTTCGTGGTTCGACCCTCGCCTGGTCGGCACCGCGTGGTTGGAGTTGGAATTGCTGATCGATGCGAAAACGCTTGTGAAGCCGTGCATCTTGGGCCTCTGCGCCCTAGTCGCCGCCGTTGTCGCCCGGTGGGCGCCGCGGACCGGGATGTTTCCACTCGTGTGCTGCGTAGCCCTGTGGTCGTATTCGGCGCCGCGGCGCTGATGCTCGTGATTGCTTACACCCGCGTTGCACCGCAGCCAAAGCTTCCGGAACGCCGTGCCGCCGCGCCGACGGCGCAGAAAAGACCGCACGTTGTTCTGATTATTCTCGATACAGTTAGGGCGGCCAGCCTCTCTGTTTACGGCTACGCCCGGGACACCACGCTGATCCTGCGGGATCTTGCCGGTCAGGCCACCGTCTACACACGGGCGATCGCTCCCGGCGACATGACCCTCAGTCGCGGCACGCGTCGATGTTCACCGGACTCTACACCCGGTCGCACGGGGCACACCACAACGATGAAGGGCTCGGTGCGCGGTTACAAGACAGGTTCGTCACGATTGCGGAGAGGCTGTCTGATGCGGGATATCTGAATATCGGCGTCGTGGCGAACCACATCTTATTTGGCAGCGGTTACGGCCTGGAGCAGGGATTCGACACATTCGATGTGAAGCCGTCGTGGCCGTTCGTCATCATCGACCGAATGCGGAGCGCCGAAGCGTTTCTGCTGCGCGAACCGATCTTTCGCCATCTGGCGAAGAGGTTGCCGGATCACCTGTTCAAGCGCCACTATCGGCGGGAAGAGCAGATCAATTCGGTCGCGTTCGCGCTTGTCGATCGGGCACTGCCTCGCGGCGATTCCCTGTTCCTGCTGCTGAACTATATGGACGCGCACTGGCCATACGTTCCGCCGCCGTCCTTCGACACTCGCTGGCCGGGAAAGGACCTCAGGTTCGACACCACGCGGCATTTCACTGTGCTGCGGCAGGTCGTGCGCAAACGTGTTCGTGATGTCCTGGATTGGGAACGCGCCCACCTTCACTCGCAGTACGACGGCGCGATTGCCTACATGGACGGGCAGGTCGACCAGGTCGTTGATCGCCTGAAGCGTTTGGGCATCTACGACGAGTGCCTGCTGATCGTGACATCGGATCACGGCGAGGCGTTCGGGGAACGGCAACTCGTGCAAGATGCGATCAGTGTTTGCCAGGATCAGGTGCACGTGCCACTGCTGATCAAGTTTCCAGGCTCGGCAGAGGGCAAGATCGTGGACCGTCCGGTCAGCCTGATCGACCTGATGCCGACCATCATGGACGTCCTGGACTTGCCGACCCCCGACGGCGTGCAAGGTCGCAGCCTCCTGGCGCCGCCGGCACCCGACGCGGAGCCCATGATCAGAGAATCCTATCCGCACATATTCTTAGGGTCGCATTTCAGACGTGTCGAACGCGCGATTTACGACCAGAACATGTAATACATCGCTTCCACCACGGGCAAGCAGGAATTGTATAACCTTGCCGAAGATCCCCAGGAGACCGTAAACGTCCGGCGGTGTGATCCCAAGCGCGCCAGCCAATTGCGAGAACGCCTAGCCGGCTGGCTGGAGTCTCGACCGCCGCCATCGGACGCAGAAGCGCTGACCGACGAGCAGAGCCGTCGACGACTCAAAGCGATCGGCTACCTGCAGTGATCACTCTTCTTCCTTCTTCGGCTTGTACTGAGCGATAATCTGCTTCTGGACGTTTGCCGGCATCTGGTCATAGTGGCTGAATTCCATGGAGTAGGAGCCCTGGCCGGCGGTGACGCTCTTGAGTTGGCTCTGGTAGTTGGACATTTCCGAAAGTGGTACCTGGGCCTGGATCACGGACATGCCTCCGGGCATCATGTCCGTGCTCTGCACGCGGCCCCGCTTGCCCGACAGGTCGCCGGTGATGTCTCCCATCTTGCCGTTGGGCACGGTGATCTCCACGTTCACGATCGGCTCGAGCAGCACGGGCCGAGCCTTGCTGATCGCATCCTGAAATCCTTTTCGAGCGGCGGTGACGAATGCCACCTCCTTGGAATCCACCGGATGATGCTTGCCGTCGTACACCGCGACGCGGACATCCTGCAACGGGTATCCGGCGATGCAGCCCTCGACGAGCACCTGGCGCACTCCCTTTTCAATCGCGGGGATGAACTGCGTCGGAATCGAGCCGCCGAAGATGTCGTTGACGAATTCGAAGCCGGCGTCCCGGTCCATCGGCTCCACGCGCAGATACACTTCGCCGAACTGGCCAGCGCCTCCTGTCTGCTTCTTGTGGCGGTGGTGTCCTTCGGCTTTGGCGGTGACGGTCTCACGGTAGGCGATCTTGGGCGGTTTCGTGTCCACCTCAATGTTGTACTTGTTCTTCAGCCGTTCGAGCACCACGCGCAAATGCATGTCGCCCATGCCGTTGATGATCATTTCGTGGGTCGAAGCGTCGCGCGTCACCTGAAAGGTCGGGTCTTCCTCGTCGAGCCTTGCCAATGATTCGCCGATCTTGACCTCGTCTCCTCGGCTCTTGGCGCTCACCGCAAGGCCATACATCGGCTTCGGGTAGGGTGTCCGGCTCAGGCGCATGTCCCCGCCCGAATCCGACTCGCGCAGGACGCTGCCGAGTTTGAGTTCATCCACCTTGATCACCGCGCACAAGTCGCCGGCCAATGCCGAGTCCAATTCGTAATGCTCCGCGCCCTGCACGCTGTGGATGTGGCCGAGCTTGATGGGGCGTTTGGAGGAGCCGACGCACAAATGGGAGTCCTTGGTGATCGTTCCCTGATGGACGCGAAGCACACTCAGCTTGCCGAACCGGTCGTTCACGATCTTGAATACGTGCGCCAGCGCCGGCTTGGCGCCGTCGGGTTCGGCGACCACCGTCTCGGCCTCGTCGCCCTCTCCCTTGAGGAAGGTGAACGGGTTTCCCTCCGACGGGCTGGGGGCCAGTTTGACGATCAGCTGCAGCAATTCCGCGACGCCCACGGCGGTTTGGGGGTCGTCGTGCTTTCGCGCGCTGGTGAAGCAGATCGGCACCAGGTGTCCTTCTCGCAACGCCTTGTCGAAGGGGTCATGCAACTGCTCCGGTTTCACCTCGCCCTGTTCGAGGTACTTTTCCATCAAAGCGTCATCGACCTCGACCACCTGTTCGATGATCTGCGTGTGGGCGTCCGCCACGGGGCCGAGATCGCTGTCGCCCTCGGCGATGCCGAAGCAGTCGATGATCGCAGTACCGTTCTGGGCCGGCAGATTGATCGGCAAGCATTCGCGCCCGAATAATTCGCGTATCTCCCCGACCAGACCGGCCGGGTCGGCGTGCTCCGCATCGATCTTATTCACGATGATCATCCGGCACAGCTTGTTTTGCTTGGCCCGGTCCATCATGCGCCGCGTCGTCTGCTCGATGCCGGCGGACGCGTTGATCACCACCGCGACGGTTTCGACGGCGTCCAGGGCTGCGAGTGCCTGGCCGACGAAGTCCGGAGAACCCGGCGTGTCGATCAGGTTGATGCGCTTGCCGTCGTGATCGCAGTGCACGACCGCATTGAAGAGACTCTGGCGACGTTGCTGTTCCTCCGGCGCGAAGTCGCACGCGGTGTCGCCGTTCTCGACCAGGCCCACGTGGCCGAGGACTCCCGTCAGATTCAGGATGGTTTCGACGAGGCTGGTTTTTCCGGACCCGGCGTGGCCCACCAGCGCGATGTTGCGGATATCCGCCGTCGTGTATTTCGGCATAGCGACGCCTCCACACGGGTTGACAGTGGCAATGAACAGTGATGATGGACGAGCCCGAGTATACGTCTGCCGCCTGGGCCAGCCAAGTGGACGTCGTCACACCGGGTGAGGCGGTATATTCGCGGCGTGATGAACCAACCGTCCGCCGATTCGCGCCGCCTCGCGGCGCTGGACCGCGAACACGTGTGGCACCCGTTCACGCCGATGCTGCAGTGGCGGCAGTCCGACCCGCTGATCATCGCCGGCGCCGAAGGCTGTGAGCTGATTGACACCGACGGCAACCGATATCTCGACGGGGTCTCCAGCCTCTGGTGCAATGTGCACGGGCACACGGTGCCGCAAATCGACGGCGCCATACGCGACCAGCTCGCCGCGGTGGCCCACACGACGCTGCTGGGCATGGCCTCGCCGCCAAGCATCGAGCTGGCGGCGCGGTTGTGCCGGATCGCGCCGGGCGCATTGAACAAGGTGTTCTACAGCGACGCCGGTGCCGCGGCCGTTGAGGTCGCGCTGAAGATGGCCGTGGGCTACTGGCATCACAACGGCCATGGCGAACGCAACCGGTTCATCGGTTTCGGCGGTGCCTATCACGGCGACACGACCGGGGCGATGTCCGTTGGGTTCAGCGATCTGTTCCACCGCCCGTTTGCGTCCATGGTGTTTCCCACGACGTATGCGCCGTTACCGGATCCGTGCCGCGAGCCGCGGGAAGTGCGCGACGCCGTTGCCGGCGCTGCGACGGGTGCGGACGGCGTCTGGCCCAGCGAGGATGGCGCCCTGGGCCGGGCCCTGCGTGATCGCTGCCTCGGGCAGTTGAAGCGCCTCCTCGAAGAGCAGGGCAAACATACCGCGGCGGTTGTCATCGAACCGATCGTGCAGGGTGCGGCGGGCATCATCTGCCAGCCGCAGGGTTTCCTACGCGGTGTGCATGATCTTGCCCGTGAGCACGGCACCTTGTTGATCGCCGACGAGGTCGCCACCGGCTTCGGCCGTACCGGGACGATGTTCGCCTGCGCCCATGAGCGCGTCGAGCCCGACATCATGTGCCTGGGGAAGGGGCTCAGCGGCGGCTATCTGCCGCTGGCGGCCACGCTGGCCACCGACCGAGTCGAGCAGGCGTTCTGCGGCGAGTTGGCCGAACGGCGCACGCTCTACCACGGTCACACGTTCACGGGCAACGCCCTGGGCTGCGCGGCGGCCATGGCCAGCCTCGACCTTTTCGAGTCGTCGCACCTGCTGGAGCATGTCGCCGGCAGCGCCAGGATCATCGCCGAGCGGCTCGAGGCCCTGCGGCCCTGCCCTCACGTGTTGGACGTGCGCCAGCGCGGCATCATGGTCGGCATCGAGTTTTGCCGGGATCGTGCGGCACGGGAGCCTTTCGACTTCTCGAAGCGCACGGGCAGCGAATTGTGCCTGGCCCTGCGCTGCGAGGGCGTGATTCTGAGACCCCTGGGGGACGTGATCGTCCTGATGCCGATTCCCGCCATGCCGCACGAGATGCTTCAGCGGATGCTGGACACCGTCGTCCGGATCATCCTCGCTTGGCCATCGGCGTGATCGGCTCCTGCCAAATCGACACCTCGGGGCCCGCCTGCCTTGGGCCGTGGCAGGGAGGTCCTGGTGGTGTGGGGCCCAACACGCGGCGAGTGAGTTGTAACAACTTTATTTATAAAGGCTTGCAATGTTCTACCCGAGTGGACGCGGTTCCTTTACCCGGCACCCGGTTTGCGTCCTTTAGGAACGCGACAGGTCGCGACTGTGGTTGACTTATGCATGAAATCCGGCACCCGGTTCAACATCCTGCTTACAGAAGACCGCCCACACACCGGCGAACAGCACTGGACCGATCAGTTGCCGCGCCTGCTGCAGCCCCAGGGCGTGGAGGCCTTCGTGGCCAGCACCGGACGGGACGCGATCCGTCTGGCGGAGCGGTTTGCGATTCATGCCGCGGTCATCGACCTCGGAACGCCGCTCGGCGAGGCCCTCGATGCGATGTCCTCGCCCCAGTCAACGAATTCCGGGACAGCGCAGTCCGGGTCGGCGCCGCCCGCCGCCGCCCAGGCCGGGCCCGCCGGTCTCTGGTTGCTGGAGCTTTTTCGCCGTATGCCGAACCGGCCTCCGGTGGTGCTGTTGCGCAAACCCGCGTACAGCCGCGGACAGGCCGAAAGAATCCTGCGCGATGCACTGCGACTCGGAGCGTTCAGCGTGATGAACAAGCCGGTCGAACTCGAACAGTTGTTGGCGGTCTTCCAGCGTCTGGTGGATCGCCGGTACAGCGGCGCCTGGCCCGGACATGCCGGCGCCCCGAACCGGGACGACGGTTCGTCGCAGTTTCGCCGTTTCACTGACCGCGCCGATGAGGGCGCTAATTAGAAGGAGCGACGTCCATGAAGATCCGACCGCTAGGCGACAAGGTCCTGATCAAGCGCGTTGACGCAGAGGAAAAGACACAGTCCGGGATCTACCTGCCCGAGTCAGTCAAGGAAAAGCCCCAGCAGGCCAAGGTCGTGTCCGTCGGCGACGGCCGAGTGCTCGACGACGGCAAGCGGGCGCCGTTTCAGGTGAAAAAGGGTGACACGGTCCTGATCGGCAAGTGGGGCGGCACGGAAGTCAAGATCGACGACGACGAGATGCTGGTCATCGCAGAGGACGAAATTCTGGGCGTGCTTAGCTGACTAATCGTGCCGCAAACCAACTGAACAACCGTTTCTGGAGAACTCCAACATGGCAGCGAAAACGATCAAATTCGATACAGAGGCCCGCGAGGCCATTCGGCGCGGCATCGCCAAGCTCGCGAAGGCCGTCAAGGGCACGCTCGGCCCGTCCGGCCGAGTGGTCATTCTTGAAAAGTCGTTCGGATCTCCCACGGTGACCAAGGACGGCGTCACCGTCGCCAAGGAAATCGAGATCGAGGACGCGATGGAAAACATCGGCGCGCAGATGGTCAAGGAGGTCGCGTCCAAGTCGTCCAAGGACGCCGGTGACGGGACCACCACGGCCACGATCTACGCCGAAGCGATCTTTACCGAGGGACTGAAGAACATCACCGCCGGCGCCAACGCCAACCAGGTCAAGCGCGGCGTTGACAAAGCCGTGGACGCGATCGTGAAGGAACTGGACAAGATGTCCAAGAAGATCGGCTCGTCTACCGAGATCGCCCAGGTCGGCACGTGTGCCGCCAACCAGGACAAGACGATCGGCGACATCATCGCCGAGGCGATGGACAAGGTCGGCAAGGACGGCGTGATCACCGTCGAAGAGGGCAAGAGCCTCGATACCACGGTCGAGTTGGTCGAGGGCATGCAGTTCGACAAGGGATATCTGTCGCCGCACTTCGTCACCGACCCGGCGAACATGGAGTCGGTGCTCGAGGACGCCTACGTGCTGATTCACGAGAAGAAGATCTCGAACGCCAAAGACCTCGTTCCGATCCTCGGCCGCATTGCCGAGGCGGGCAAGTCCGTTCTGATCGTTGCCGAGGACATCGAGGGCGAGGCACTGGCCACGCTGGTGGTCAACCGACTTCGCGGCGTTCTGAAGGTCTGTGCGGTCAAGGCCCCCGGCTTCGGCGATCGTCGCAAAGCAATGCTCGAGGACGTTGCCACGCTCACCGGCGGCCGCGCCATCATGGAAGAACTCGGCATCGAGCTGGAGAAGCTGGAGCTGACCGACCTGGGTCGCTGCAAGAAGATTGTCGTGGACAAGGAAAACACGACGCTCATTGAGGGTGCCGGGAAGACCGCGGACATCAAGGGCCGAATCGAGGCCGTCAAGAACGAAATCGATCGCAGCACGAGCGACTACGACATCGAGAAGCTCCAGGAGCGCCTGGCCAAGCTCAGCGGCGGCGTCGCCCAGATTAACGTCGGCGCCGCGACCGAATCCGAGATGAAGGAAAAGAAAGCCCGCGTAGAAGACGCCATGCACGCCTGTCGGGCCGCGGTCGAGGAGGGCGTCCTGGCCGGCGGAGGCGTCGCAGTTCTTCGTGCCCGTAAGACCCTGAAGAGCCTTAAGAAGCAGCTCGAGGGCGACGAGGCCATCGGCGCGGACATCGTGTTCAGGTCCCTGTCGGCGCCGATCAAGCAGATCGCGGCGAACTGCGGTCTGGACGGATCGGTCGTGGCCCAGAACGTCGATTCCAATTCCGCAACCAACTACGGCTACAACGCCCTGACCCACAAGTACGGGGACCTGATCTCCATGGGCGTGATCGTTCCGACGAAAGTCGAGCGCATCGCCCTGCAGAACGCCGCGTCCATTGCGGGTCTGCTACTGACCACCGATGCCGTCGTCAGCGAGATCAAGGAAAAGAAGAAGGACAAGGGTGGCGGCCCGGGCATGGATGACATGGATTATTGAGCGGGCGGTAACGGCTGCTGTATTTATGAGTTTACGAACCGGACGTCAGCAATGGCGTCCGGTTTTTTTTGAGCGAGCGACGGAGGGTGGTGCTACGTTGCTTTCTTAGCCCGCATTTCTCACGACTCTATTGAAAAGGTTGGTCTTTCTGGCATAAGGGAAGTTGCGAGCAACCTTTATTCCAGGCAAGGCGGCCGACCTA
>Ga0310124_10003469_pt1 | contig 10586 bp, 6 predicted proteins | sample CB11b_AW_Bot5_MG_FD_203507 | JGI IMG/M metagenome (GOLD analysis project Ga0310124, IMG submission 203507) | Marine microbial communities from Western Arctic Ocean, Canada - CB11b_AW_Bot5 | ecosystem: Environmental > Aquatic > Marine > Oceanic | place: Canada: Western Arctic Ocean | collected...
TGCGACAGTCAACACGACAACGACATTCACGGAAGCCACAAACCTGTTGTTAGCCAACAGCACTTCAAATATCTTCCTTGTCTCAGAATCCTATGGTGGTTATGCTGAATTGAAATTTGGTAACGGTGTTATCGGTGCCCCACTGGAGAATAGTAATATCGTCATTGCGGATTACTATATCAGTAGCGGTGCCGCGGGGAACAACATTCGTGGTCCGTTTAGCATCGACGACACGTCCATCGCCGGGTTGGTGACTGGTGTCACCGCGGCCATCGATACGAACACGGTACCCAGCACTGGCGGCGATGATCAGGAAACCATTGAGGACGTGCGATATCTAGCACCGCTTACCTACGCAACACAGAACCGTACGGTGACGGCGGATGATTACAAGACGCTCATTCTTCAGAACTACTCCGCCTCCATTGCCGCCATCACGGTGTTTGGTGGAGAAGAAGGTGACCCAACCGATCCCGCCGAACGTCCGGTCTACGGCCGTGTGTATATTACGATCAAGCCAACCTACGGGCTTCGGTTGACGGAAACGCTGAAGAGTACCATTGTTGAAACGCTCGTTAAGCCACACAGCATTGTTGGTGTCATTCCCGAGATCATCGATCCTGACTATGTGTATCTCATCGTCACGGCGCAAGTCCAATACGATCCTAAAACGACAACGCGCACGAAGCAGCAGTTGGCTACCGTCGTGGCCGCAGCTATTGATACCTACGCGAATGAGAACATTGAAAAGTTTGACACGTCGTTCCGGTTCTCGCGGCTCACACGGGCCATTGATGATGCGGATCCCACCATTTCAAGTTCGTTGACACAAATCGAATTACAGAAGCGTGTCTTTCCGAATCTTGGGGCGAGTAACACATTGGTGGTTAAGTTTGGCGGTGCGCTCTATAAGTCGGGGACCGTCTCTGCGATTCTTGAAGCAACGTCGCATCGGTTTAGTTATCTCGATAGCGCCGGCACGTCGTATGAGAACTGCTTCGTTCGCGAGAGTGCTGGTGCGCTTGATGTAGTGACGTATGTAACGCAAAGTGGCGTACGAACACTCACGGTGATCGATACGGCGGTTGGTACACTCGATGTGGCGACGGGTGTGATGCGGTTAGCCAATTTCGCGCCACAAACCATCGAGGGTGGAGCGGTGGACATCTGGTTTACCGCGTTGCCCGCCGCAGGTGATATGACTCCAAAACTCAACCGTATGTATACCGTAGAGACCGATACGATCACTGTCGAGGTGATAGACAGTACGACCGTCTCGCCGGATGTAGGGTTCCATCAGGGTGGCAGACTTCGATAATCTATGCGACCATATCAACCCGGCCAAGAGTTTTACAATCTCATCAAGACCGCAATACCTGACTTTGTAGAGTCAGAGTATCCGGTCTTTGTTGAGTTTGTGATGGCGTTCGTACACTTCTTAGAACAAGAACGTACGACAACGACCGCAACGATAACGCCAGAGTTTGGTCCGTCCACCAGTAATACCACCACGACCACCACGGTTGGTGGTCCGCTTTATGAAGCCCGCAAACTTTCGGACTATCGAGATACCGCAACGACGTTGGACGAATTTCGTCCGCGATTCTTTGCGATGTTCGCCAACGAATTTCCACAACACAGTCATATCAGCGCCGATTGGTTTGTGCGGAGCTTGCGGCAGTTCTATCAGAACAAAGGCACGACCGAGAGCATTCGTTGGTTCTTCCGCGCATTCTTCAACGAAGAGGCGGAAGTCTATTTTCCGCGTGATGATATCTTCACGGCGTCCGAGGGAACGTGGGATGCGCCCCGGACGCTGAAGGTATCCAATCCACTCGCGGAGTATACGAACACCGGCACCATCATATATTACTCGGCGAACACGGATGTCAATACGTATTATACTGGGCAGCGTATTATCACCGGTACCGGCCAAGCAATTGTCGAACGAGTGGTTAGCTATATTGTCGGCGGCACCGCCAACCAGCGCCACGAAATTCATGAACTGACACTTCAGCACGGCAGTGTGGGTGGAACGTTTAGTGAGGATCAATTACTCTACAACATCGATACTCCAAACAAGAGGGTCATCACCCGCATTCTACCTGTCATCACCGAGATCACGGTGGATATTGGCGGCACCAACTATGCACCGGATGATCTGGTGCTGGTGTCCGAGGGCCCTGCCGGTGGTGGTGGATTCGGTGCCTACGGTGTTGTAAGCAAAACGTCTAATGGCGCTATCGGTGGTATTACTATCGATGCTGGTGGATCCGGCTTCAGTGTTGGTGAGCCAGTCCTGTTCTATAGTGCATCGGGAAGTGGTGCCGGAGCGAATGTCGCGACACTTGCGAACACACAAACAGCACTCTACCTTGACGTAATTCTGGATCCGTTTACGAACGCAACAGCAACCGTCACGATGGGTGGTGCTGAAGGAACGCCTGCTAATACGTATTCCGCAGCTAGCCAGTCAACGTGGAACATAGATACGACGGCCGCCACAGTGTTCGCCGCGGCAGATACGAAACCGTACTATACACCGTGGGTCTGGACAAACTCAGGAAACACGACGGCGACATTGGCGAACGTGTCCATCCTCACAGATGACATTTCTACCGCACCGTTCTTTAGTGAGAATGTGGCGACTGCTGTGGGATACACGGGGCAGGTGTACACACTCAGTTCGGCGCTGGACACCACATCGAACACATCGACCGCCACGGTTAATGCGACTCCCGTAGGATACTTCACTGGGGATCTCGCGGGGAACGTTAGTCACACGGTTGACGCCACGAAGCTCTACTTCGACAATGTGGGGAACCTCAGTGGGTTGACAACGGGGTTGTATGTCAAACAGGATTATGCAAACCTACAAGTTGGCACAGTCACCACGAATGGAACGAACACCGTCATCGGTGTGGCCACCCTCTTTTCACAGACGCTCTCTGTTAATTCACACGTCCGTATTGGAAACGTGTCGAGTGGTTATGATGTCGTGGTTAAGACGATTAACAGTAACACCTCCTTTACTGCGTACACCACTTCGAATACTGTCACGGCGAACACCTATGGTACCTATGCGATAGGGTATGTGCGTACGCTCTACCCACGGGCGCAGACATCCTATGGTGCCGTGAACACTGTTGCGCTGTCTTCTATTGGTAGCGGATACGCCGTCTCGCCATTGGTGCTTGTGGATAGTGTCGATGCGCGAGCGCAGGAGTTGTTCTACTACGACACCGATGCGGGCGCTGTGACAAGTACTGTCGGCCGCGTCTCCGGCGTGTATGCAGACGCCAGCTTGACGGTAGTGAAAGGTGTCGGACAGATCACCCGTGTGAAAATGCAGAATACGGGCGTGCTGTATACTGATGCGAATACTGTCAGCATTAGCATCACACGGGCGGCCGCCGAAATAGGTGATCCGGATCAGGTGCAGGTTAGTGCCACGTTGACACCTGTCATCGGCGCAGAGTCGCAATACGAAGGGCAGTTCACTACGACAAAGAGCTTCCCGTCCGAGAACAAATATCTTCAGGACGGTGAGTACTACAACAACTACACCTACGTCATTCGTGCCGCGCAGTCGTTTAATCGCTATAGCGATGTGCTGAAGAAGATCTTGCACCCGGCCGGGTTCCGTGCTTACGGCAAGTTTGTGGTCACCTCAGAAGTGCCTGTGACTGTTACGGGAATGACGGAAACCGCTCTTGTGGATCTCAGTTCATTGTCGCAGTCGCCATCGGCGTCTCTGTCACCATCAGCATCAGTCAGCCCGACGGCATCACTGAGCCCGTCGAGTTCGTTTAGCCCGTCAACGTCGGTGAGTCCGTCGAGTTCGTTTAGCCCATCGAGTTCGTTGAGCCCATCGAGTTCCATATCACCGTCTCTGTCACCATCAACATCAGTGAGTCCGTCAACTTCGACCAGTCCGTCAAGCTCCGCGTCTGGGTCAGTGAGCCCGTCAACGTCGGTGAGCCCGTCGAGTTCTGCATCGCCGTCAATCAGCCCGTCGAGTTCGGCGTCGAGTTCATTGAGCCCGTCGGGTTCATTCAGCCCGTCAACCTCCACATCGCCGTCGGCGTCACAGTCGAACAGTCCGTCGAGTTCTGGCAGTCCGTCGAGTTCGTACAGTCCGTCGCCATCTTCGTCACTGTCTGCGAGCCCGTCAAGCTCCGTCAGCCCGACGGCATCACTGAGCCCGTCGAGTTCTGCATCGCCGTCAGTCAGCCCGACGGCATCACTGAGCCCGTCGAGTTCATTCAGTCCATCGAGTTCGGTGAGTCCGTCAAGTTCAGCGTCGGTATCTGTGAGCCCGTCAAGCTCCGCGTCGGTATCTGTGAGCCCGTCGAGTTCTGGCAGCCAGTCGAGTTCGTTCAGCCCGTCGAGTTCATTCAGCCCGTCGAGTTCGTTCAGCCCGTCGAGTTCTACCTCGGCGTCCGTGAGCCCGTCGAGTTCAGCGTCGCCATCGTTAAGCCCGTCAAGTTCCCGTTCGGCATCTCAGTCAGTGAGCCCGTCGACCTCCGTGTCGCCGTCTAGTTCGGTGAGCCCATCGACTTCGGTGAGCCCGTCGAGTTCGTTTAGCCCGTCGAGTTCGCAATCGAACAGTCCGTCAAGCTCCGTGAGCCCGTCAACCTCCGTGAGCCCGTCAAGCTCGGCGTCGGTATCTGTGAGCCCGTCAAGCTCGATCAGCTTGTCGCAGAGCCCGTCGAGTTCGTTCAGCCCGTCGAGTTCGTTCAGCCCGTCGAGTTCGTTCAGCCCGTCAAGTTCCACGTCGGCCTCCGTGAGCCCGTCGAGTTCATTCAGTCCGTCAGGCTCCGTGAGCCCGTCAACCTCCGTGTCGGCATCTGTGAGCCCGTCAACGTCAGTCAGTACGTCGAGTTCGGTGAGCCCGTCGAGTTCCGCATCGGCCTCTGTGAGCCCGTCAAGTTCGTACAGCCCGTCAAGTTCGGTGTCTGCGTCGCTGAGCCCGTCTGCGTCACTGAGCCCGTCCGTATCGAAGAGCCCGTCAAGTTCACCGTCAATTTCGTTCAGTCCGTCAAGTTCGTTTAGTCCGTCGCCATCGTTCAGTCCATCGAGTTCGGTGAGCCCGTCGAGTTCGGCGTCCACGTCGTTTAGCCCGTCAAGCTCCGTGAGCCCGTCAAGTTCCGTGAGTCCATCGAGTTCATTCAGCCCGTCAAGCTCCGTGTCGGCATCTGTCAGCCCGTCAAGCTCAGTCAGCCCGTCAAGCTCAGTCAGCCCGTCAAGCTCCGCGTCGGCATCAGTGAGTCCGTCGAGTTCGGTGAGTCCGTCGAGTTCAGTCAGCCCGTCGAGTTCGGTGAGTCCGTCAAGCTCCGCATCGGCATCTGTCAGCCCGTCAAGCTCCGTGAGCCCGTCAAGCTCCGTGAGCCCATCGACTTCGTTCAGCCCGTCGAGTTCGGCATCACCGTCATTCAGCCCGTCAACCTCTATCAGTCCGTCGAGATCGTTTAGCCCGTCAGGTTCCGCGTCAGCAACAGTGAGCCCATCGAGTTCTGTCAGTCAGTCGAGTTCGTTCAGCCCGTCAAGTTCGGTGTCTGCGTCAGTGAGCCCGTCGAGTTCTGTCAGTCCGTCAGGTTCCGCGTCAGCAACGGTGAGCCCGTCGAGTTCGTTTAGTCCGTCAAGTTCATTCAGCCCGTCGAGTTCATTCAGCCCGTCGAGTTCACCGTCGCCGACAGTGAGTCCGTCGAGTTCATTGAGCCCATCGAGTTCTGTCAGCCCGTCTAGTTCGTTTAGCCCGTCGGCATCGGTGTCCCCGTCAGCGTAAATGGATCACCGCTAAATACATTATGAGTTTCCGTACAGGTCACATCTATTATGCCCACTAACGATACACGTAAATATCTGACATTTTTGTCGAAGCGTTTGAATGAAACGCTGGTGACGAACGAGAAATACGAGAGTCTCGTTACGACATTTCAGAGTTATCTAGCCGATACCTCGACGGCGGCCGAGGTGAATACGCTGATCGACGATCTTGGCGATATTAGTTCGCGACTCTATTTGGGCATTGGACGCCCGGTTGCGTGGGATAATGATAATGCCCCGCCGACACCGGAGACAACGACACAAGCCGTGGACTTCATATGCTGGCGCGACTTGATGGCGGCGAAGCGTATTGAAAGTGCGAATACCGCATATGTCATTTCGCGTGTAAATTGGGAAACCAATACCATCTATACACAGTACGACGATAACGTCGAAAATATTGCGAACACGAACGTGTATGCGCTCGACACCAATGAACTTCCATACAAAGTTTACAAGTGCCTGTGGAACAATAATGGCGGCCGTAGCACGACCGCTCCGAGTACGACAGGGAATACCATAACCCCTGTTGCAACCACTGATGGGTATGTCTGGCAATACCTCTACAGTATCACGACGGATGACTATCAATTCCTCACGACATCATGGATGCCCGTGCGTACGGATAGTTTAGTCCGCGCCGAGGCGGCGAAATATCCCGGTAGGTTGTCAACCGACGTACCCTGTGTTCTGACTGCCAATGGCACGAACTACGATCCAGCGGGTACGTTGACGGTGACTGTCACTGGCGACGGAAACGGCGCGGTCATCACCGCGAATACCCTGACATTCACGTCAAACACGATTACGAATATCACACCGTCGAACGGTGGTATTGGGTATACGACAGTAGATACGATTATCGTGGAACAGTCCGGCCGCGCAGTCGGTTCAACGAATGCGACGGCGCGTATGATTATTCCTGTGTATCCTAATCACGGATATGACCCGCAACGCGAGTTGGGTGCTTCGGCCATTATGTTGAACACCACGTTGCAAGATGACGAAACCGATCAACTATCAACGGTGAACGACTATCGACGGATTATGTTGATTGGCAATCCACTCTTGGCGAATGGCGCAAGTGCCAATGGATCGTTTTACCGACAGACGTTCGACATTACTCTCTCTGCCAATACGGGTGTCTTTGCGCCGGACGATGGAATCAAGGTAACAAACAACACCGCGTATGCCGTCACTGCTACGGTGGTAGATACGGTTCTTGTATCCAGCGTGCCCGTGGTGCGTGTGACGGATATCAACGACAAGGGCCGTGATGTGGCATTTCAAATTGGCGACGAAGTCACAGATACGACAACCGAGGGTGTCATTGGTGTAGTCTCAGCGATATCTGCGCCTCAACTGAAACCTTTCTCCGGTGATGTGTTGTATGTCGATCAACGGGCGCCCGTCACACGGGACCCCAATCAAGCGGAAGATATCAAATTAGTCTTTCGATTTAATTAACTAAATATGATAGAATACTTCTTCATAAACGAGATACTGAATGGCACTTAGCAACACCACAGAAAATACGCTGCGAACGACACCGTATTACGATGACTATTACGAAGTCGCCAACACGACCACTGGGCTGTTGCGTGGTGATGACTTCGACTTTCATCGAATCATGTTTCGTCCACGCTACGGTGTTCAGGCGCGTGAACTAACGCAGATACAAACACTTTTACAGTCGCAGTTGGAGCATCTCGGCACGACGCAGTTTCGTGATGGGGATCGCGTCCTCGGCGCGTCGTTGACGATTGATACATCCGCTAATAGTGGACAGGTACTTGCGACCACGAATCTGGCGAGCTTCTTCAATCGCACCACGAATGACGGCAAGTATGTTTATGCCAAAGTGGCAGGAATAACGGATCTCACGACCACGGGGCGCATCACACAGTTTGTCTCGATTGATGACGCCGAAACCACGAACAACTATCTCGTCTTCAAATACACCAGCACCAACACCTTTGGCCCGGAAGGCGTTATTCAGGATCGCGATGACGCGACGGTAACGGCGACGTTCGCAGCGGGAGCGAATTCGTCTGTCTTTCATAGTGCATCCACGATTAGTGTGGATGAAGGTGTGATGTTTGTCTCCGGCTTCTTCGTACGCGTCAAGCCGCAGACTATCGTGCTTGATGCGCTAACGAACACTCCCTCCTACCGGGTCGGTATGGAAGTCGTGGAAGAGTTCCTCGATGAACTGGATGATGTCGTCGGTGCGTCACTCCTTGATGAAGCGAATCGTAGCGCCGTTGGCGCACATCGGTTCCGTGTTCGTCTGACCCTGTCGAAGCGAGCTATTACGGACACTGCGGATGCTGGATTCATTGAGATCGCTCGCGTCGTTGACGGGCAGATTCTCTACACGCAATCTAATGCAAAATATGTCACGGCCGCTGAACTGAAGCTCACGCTCGCACGGCGTACCTACGACGAGTCCGGCGACTATATGATTCGCCCGTTCTTGCCCGTAGTGGAAGCTGCGAGCTTGGCCAATTCTACGAACTCTGCGGATATCACAACTCTCCAGTTATCGCTCTCGTCAGGAAAGGCGTATGTGCGTGGGTTTGAAATGGAAACCACCGCGCCGGTGCGGCTGAGTATTGACAAGGGACGAACGACGGAATCGGCGACCAATCGAACACTACCCGCGACCGTAGGAAGTTACCTGCTAGTCAACCGTGTCTCTGGTACAACGGCGCCGAACAACTATTTTGTTGGCACCACGACAGTAGACGTACACTCTGTTGCGCCGACGAGTATTGATACGGCAAGTGCGACGACGTACGCGTACTCGAAGATTGGTACCGCGAAGGTTCGAATGCTGGAAAGCTATAGTGTTCCACTCGCGGCCGCCATTTCGGAACTTGCGAACAGTAGCGTCTACAAACTCTTTACATACGATTGGAATTTTACGAGTCTCACTGGAAATCTGGCCAGCATAGCCACGATTGTTGATGGAGCAATCCAGTTACCGGTTGCGGTAGGAGATGGGTTCCCGGCTGTCAACACAGCAATTACGGGGGCAACCGTCGTTCTTAGTGGTGCGGATTCTCCGGTATCGGGCACGTTCACCGCTAATAGTTACCACTTTCTCGGTTCGGACGCGTATATCACGCTGAAAGAATATCTTTCTGTACTGCCAAATGCGAATACCACCTATCGTTTGTTATTCCAGCCAAGAGACGTGGATGCGTTTACGTTGTATGATGCTACAAAAGCTTACGACAATGCGATATATGCGGACAATCTCTCTTTCCAAGCGAACGTAGCGCCTGCTGGAAAGATTAACGGCACACCCAACGGCCATTCACTGATTAGTTCCACGGGCACCAACAAACTGATTTACCAGCTTCCCGAAAAGTTTATCGAGTCGGGAAGTATTGACACAAGCACCGCAACGTTCTCTACGTGGCATGCGTCGGCTTCAAATACTCGGACCTTCAGTAGCGCCACTAGCGCCGCGCTGTCACTTTCGTTCGCAGGAAATACCTTTAGCATTCCCGCAGGAACCTATACGGCAGAAGAAGCTCGAAAGTATTTCACGATCTTTGATATCACCGCTGATGCAAATGGATATGGTCAAGTTGTCCAGTTTACCGATTCCACGCCGACCGGGAGCGAGCGAGCGATTAACGGCGTGAGTATCTCTTCTGCTGGTTCGCCAACAGGAAGTGAGTATCACCTATCATTCACGTACTACCACGGCGCGTCAACGAGTGATACGCGCACCTTCATCGCGACTGGTAAAGCTCTCGTCACTGGTTCGTCCGCACGAACGAAAAACTATTATGTTGGTAATACTACGAGCTACCATGCGTCTGCAACGACCGCGTTGGTTAATGGACAGGTGGAATATCATACGCTGAACACGGCGCCGAGCTTTGCGTATTCGCTTCGCACACATGATGTGACGAATCTGCGGAAGGTACTGTATAAGAGCAGCAACACGGTCTTCTCTACTGGAGATATGTCTACCGCCACGGATGTTACGTCGCACTTCAGACTGGATACGGGGCAACGCGACAACCATTACAACTACGGCCGCGCCATTGTCGGGACGGGCGCAAGTGCTGTGATCGTCACGACTGGGCGTCTGCTGTTTATCTTTGACCACTTCATGCACTCGGGTATTGGATACGCGACGGTGGATAGTTATCTCTCGACGAACAATATCGATAAGGGCATGACGTACGATACTATTCCCACGTATGTCTCTCCGAAATATGGGCGAGGGACGAACTTACGTGCCTGTCTGGACTTTCGTGTCGCGCAAGGCCATTATGGGGCGGCGACCGGAAATGTTGCGTTGGTGTTTGCGTCAACAAATACGAGTGCCAACAGCACATATGCGGCCAGCGATGGTACGCCCTATCTTATTCCCGTGTCCGACGATATCTGGAATGGTGATTACGATTACTATCTGGCGCGGAAGGATACTGTATCGATTACCGCCAACGGCGCGTTCCATGTCACGCAAGGACAGGCTGCGGTATTCCCAGAGACGCCGCACATTGAAGCGTCAGACTTGTTGCTGTATCAATTGAGTGTTCCCGCATATACGCTCGTTGATGAGGCGGGTATTCCTACTAATGTCACCCTGAAGTCGTACGACTACAAGCGATACACAATGCGGGACATCGCAAAGGTGGATGCCCGTGTAAAGCGGGTAGAGTACTATACGGCACTGTCGCAACTGGAACGCCTCACGCTTGACACGACGGAACTAGATGCCGACGACAACG
>Ga0310124_10003470_pt1 | contig 10583 bp, 10 predicted proteins | sample CB11b_AW_Bot5_MG_FD_203507 | JGI IMG/M metagenome (GOLD analysis project Ga0310124, IMG submission 203507) | Marine microbial communities from Western Arctic Ocean, Canada - CB11b_AW_Bot5 | ecosystem: Environmental > Aquatic > Marine > Oceanic | place: Canada: Western Arctic Ocean | collected...
ATCCCACAAACAAAAAAAACCACGAATGTGGGGCTTGGTGATTATTTCAGTAGTGCTTTTACCATTTTCTTCGTCTGACTTAACTCCCCTTATAGATACTATTTAGGAATAATTTTTTATTTTACCAATTGATTCAAATTAGTTAATAATACCTAGGTCTTTTTTTGTCAGTTCTGCCAATTCAGATTTAGTTCTTTTTTCCTTTATAACTTCACCATTATTCCGCGTCATGAAACTGCCTTCTACTAGGTTTTTTATAATATCAGAAAAATCAGTTTCCTTATAGAGTCTTAGAGTGTAAAACTCAAATCCATGGTAACTTTGATATGAGGTAATATCATCTATAACCGGGACTATATATTCATTATTAGGCGATTTAAGTAAGTATAGTGCTACAAACATTGCCCTGCTAGGCTCTAATTGCTCAGCTGCAATCATAGGTTTTGATAGTTTTTCAAATCGCAGATAACAGAACTTCGCACCTTTTTGTTTACCAAGAGCAAAACACGAAAGGCCCCCTGTCGGTGTGAAATTGAATTTTACACCATCTCTATGCTCAAATTCAGTTTTTAAATGTGGATAAATTAAATTAATAGTATCTATTAGTTCTCTTGGTGTATCCTTAAACTTTTCCTGTTTTATGTACTGAGTCATTGGATCATCTCCAACAAAATAGGTTCCAGCACCTGTTTTACGGATCCCTGCTTGCGATTCATCGCTTGTACTAACATTTGTCACTGCAGTTTTACTAATTACTCTAGTTATAATTTCTTTTATTGCACCTTTCTTAACATACTTAACTAATAATTCATCCTTTACATAACTTAGTAATCTGGAGATATCTTTTACACGAGAGAGGTAGCGAGGCGAAAGGTAGCAGATTCGATATAAAGCTTTTTCCCATTCTTCATCAAAGTCGTTAGTTTTTTTAGCTAATTCAAATTGTTTTTGGAATTTTTCTTTTTCGTTTGGCTCTATCCCTTCTTCTTTTTTCTGCGTAACTCTAAAGGCCGTTTCCTCTTCATTCCAATTTGGGAAATCCGGGTGTTTGACTAACAAATCATAAATTTTAGGATATGAAATTTGCAAACAGACTAAACTAAATAATAACAGGTCTTCAGTATCATTACTATCTTCATTTTCCCCATCATCATTTGAATCTGAATCTATCTTGGAGAAGATATTAATTAGAGTCAGGGAGTTTACCAGCCGTTTGAGTGATCTTGGATTTCCTCCGATTGAATATGTAAGAATATCATCTATTTGTTGCTTTTCAAACTGATCTTCATCTTTAATAAACCCGATCTGTTTCAACAGATCCTTGACATATTTACCTTTATTGTACTGGCCGATAGGCATCATAAAGGGCAGCTGAATGATTTTGTCAAAAAAAGCTCTGAATTCCCATTCATTTTCTTCTGTTCGTTCACCAAATTTTTCTTTAAGACCTTTAACAACTACCTGGTAATCAATCGCCAGAACAAATACGCAGTTGGAAATACTGAAAATATTTTTTAACAGTTCAAGCACTTGTACTGCATCTCTCGGCTCGATCCGATCAAGGTCATCCACATAAATAATTATTTTTTCATATGGGTTCACATTTCGATTTTGAATTTCTAAGGCAAGGTTTTCCAACTGGTCTCTTAGTTCTTTAATTGAATTAATACTATCACCTAATAGTTTTTCTACTTCATCCCCTGCTTTACTGCCACCCACAACCGTAGCACCAACACGCAGTGCTCCTTTGATCAGGCTACCTGTAACATTCCTAATATTATCTTTTCTTGATTTATCCGTATCACCTGATAACATTTCATTGATGATTTCATTAATTATTTTCAGTAAGGCTTCTTCTGGTGTTGATAAAAGAGAATGCTCCCATGAATTGATCCAAATCTGTAAGTATTTTTCGGGTTTTTTCTCTAAAGAATAAACTATAGCATTGAGTAGAGATGTTTTACCACTTCCCCACTCACCTTGAATTCCTATAGTCATAGGCGTGGAAGTATTTTCGATAAATTCTGTCAGAGCGTCAGCATGCCGGTATATATCCAAGGTATCCTTGCTTCCCCGAGGATTGGGTACATCTACAATACCTACGATATTAGTTTTTATGATATCTTCCCCCATTATAATTTCTTTTTTCATATAATCATTTTCCTTGAAATTAGTGATGATAAGTAAAACATCTGACTCGTAGTTATCTATATATTGAAATAAAGTATATTATATGAATAGCCCTATTATTTAGCAATTTTATTATTTTTTGAGAATATTCAGTTATAGTGAGTCTATTGCAGATTATCATCATCTTATGGTGAATCAGAAGTTGTATCGCCAGTATACCCATAAAATTCAGGGTCTTGACGATGAACCCCTTCTTTCCAATTCTGTTGAGAAAGCAATTCTGATGGTTTATCAAAAGATTTAAATCCTTCACCTCCTACTCCGTGATACCACATTGGCTGTCCCGCACTTGCTTTAATAGTGGGCAGGTTAATGTTATAAATAGCCACAATCACTTCCAGGTAGGAACCGCCAACCATTGAACTGTTTTTCTTATCTTCTCCTAGAAACTCAACAAAGGTTAAATTACCTCCATCTATTGTATAAATATTCAGCTCTACCAGATTTGGTTCAATTCGTTCTAAATCTAAAGAATCAATCATATCCCATCCTGCTATACAAATAATATCATCGCTATTTTCTGGTTGGGCAGCATAAAATCCATTTTTATCAATATAAACCCATGAAGCAAATTGCTCTGCCCAAAGTACAAAAGGGGCGCACCACCATACCTGCTTAGAGTTTGACATAAAAGCTTCTGGAGTATAGGATTGAATACATGGAATAACTTTCTCTTCGGTTATATGCTGCGTGATAAATGCCATTTCATCCGAAGAAAACTTTGGACATGCTTCATTGAGTTTTTCAAACCAACTTGGGATTAATGCTTTAAAACCTAATCTGCGGGCATACGTTTTAGTTGGAGCTCCCCAACGTTGTATATAGTCTACAATTTTTTGCTGTTTTTCAGTATCTGTTTCTCCTTGTTCATTTTTAGGAACTTTAAAAGTAATTGCCGGATAATCTCTATCTTCATCTTCATTTTCATTCTCTTCTTCAGGTGTATTTTCTTCATCTCCATCACTTGAATCTTCTAATCCGGCTCTTAAAAGCATTTCACCTGCTCTTTCCGCATCTGCAACGTCTATTGCAGGCAACCCGAGGTCACGTGTTAGGCCCGCCACCCACTCTTTCTCAAGGTCTGTAACTTTCCCATCCGCTTTGGCAGTCGCAATAATCACATCACGCAACCAGATCTTAAAATAATCATCATAATCCTTAATTTCTTCTTTTACCATTTTTACCAATGATTGACATAGTTCCCATGACGCAGGGGTTCCCTGAACTGATTTAAAGTGTCCAATCATAGTTTCAAGAGGATTAAGCTCCGCGTTTTCATCACTATTCAAAAGCAAATGTTCATATTCAGTATCCTCCAGTCCGGAAGTATAAAGCATGCTATTGATCTCAGATAAAATTAGACCTACCTCTTCCTTGCTTAATTCATTATCAGAATCATGTGCCATTATGGTCAGGATTATTCCAATTTTTTCTAGTAGAACTAAATCTTCAATTTTTCTCATTTTATTTCTCTTTTTGAGACCAGATGCCGATTAACTTTTTGAACAAAATTTACCCACTGATTCTCCAGGTCGGGGGTAATTGCCTCCCGTCGACTGTCACTTAAGCAGAAAGCTCCATAGTCAGGTTCAAAAACATCTCTATTAATCTCAAGATAATTAATTGAACCCTTGCGTTTCGGATTTGTTACCTCACTAAATGTAAGGTATACAAAGTCGATATGGTTATGTTTATCTATTACTAGATTAAAATTATTTTTCACCTTTTGAATATTATCCCTCAAATCCTTTTTGCTGCCATAAATACCGTTTAGTTTTAGCTCCATCCCAAGGTGAACATCCTTTGGATCAAATGAATGTGTATAACTTTCAGGTTCCGAATCCATATTTACAATTAATAGATCGTATTCAATTGGGTAGCCAGTAATAAATGCGTTTGGCTTTGTTATCTTATACTCTTTGGGAATCTTTTCACTCAAAAATTCTATAATGACTCTTACAAAATAATCACCAATGAATTTCTTCCAAGATACTGTATTATCTTTCTTATCTAACTCAACTCTTTTCTTTTGTATTAATTCGAATATGGTTTGTTGTGTATTGTCCATTTCTCCTCCACTTTTTATCCCATTTATTTATTCTTCCTGCTCATCTAGTGGGTCTCCAACGGTGACATGACCGAACGCATACAGGAAAAATCCTATGCAGTGAATGGGTCTTAATGGATCAGGTTTCATATTTATTCTTTCTTTTCATCAGAAAAGGAAGATCTGGTTTTATCATCTGGATCAAACAAAGCGTTGGGGAAGTCTTCGGCAAAACTCTCGGGAATTTTGTTAATGTCAAAATACATAAAATTGTTACCCGGAACGTGGTAACCGACCACTCTGGAAAGATTGTATTCTTGACCCGTCTTTTTGAACAAAGTGAATATCATGAAATGATAAAAGTGATTGAAAGAATTCTGTAATGAGTAATATCATTTATCGACAGAATAATATTAATATTCTACAGTTGCTACAACTATAACTCTATCATCAACACTAAATTGCAGTTCCGCATTTTTATTAGGATTCAGACTGACACCATAGTTCGACTTTGGATCATTAAATAAACTTGCAATTTTATATCCAATGACTGATTCTCCTTTTTTTATTCCAGATTTTACTAAAGTTTTGAAATTAAGCTTTGAATCAATCTCCAAATAATCAGTAATAGGTTTAAAATAAATTTCTGCTCCTTCCGCACTAAAAATCTCAAGCAACAAATCATGTAAGTGCTCGTTCTCTGAAATTTGAGTTAAACATTGACCCACAATTTTTTCGCTAACAATAAAATCATCCGCTCTTGTTTCTTCTGCTATACTTCTATGTTTTTCATCTAAAATTTGACTTACTATAATTGGTTTCTTATTAAGCTCTTGGCATAACCTTCTCAAATGGAGAAGAGTGATCAATGACCTCGAATCGGCTTCCATTTTAGTTAGATTATCAGAGTCACTTACAACAATTATATTATCAAAATTACCAATATCTATTGAAGATAATACACTTTCGGAAGTGGGATCTCCCTTTTTTGTATATATGATACAGTTATTAATACCCTTTATATTTATCGTCTCATCAATATTTTTATCTCCTGATAAAATTGTGATAGAAGAACCAGGCACTGCATAAGAATCTATCTCACTAATTATCACTGGAGTTAATCTATTCCAGTTGATTATCAAAATATTATCTTTATCAGGAATAGATGTTTTATTAATGATCTTATCTTCAAATAATTTGATATTTTGAATACTTTCGTATACTATTTTATCTTTATCCTCTGCAATCAATATTAATTTATCATCAGGTTGAATTTTATAGTCCATTGATGGATTAAGTATATTACTTTCCTTTTCATTAAAAACACCAATTACACTGCTGGTCATATATGATAATACAGCATCACTATAAGGTAGACCTATCAATTCATCCTGAGAATGATAGTAAATTTCATCTCCCGAGGCCTCATCATACCATGCAGATCTAATATCTTTGTAATAAAATTTCCCATTAAAACTAAGCAATTCAGCATACAAAACAGCCAAACCTGGCTGCCTAGCTGTTTGTGCAATAATTCTTGCAATTATTTCATTTGGAGAAATGACTTCAACCTGATTCTCGCCTACCATTTTTATCAAATCAAGATTAGTATTGTATCTGGCCTCGGTTACCATATGTAGTTTTTTATTGTTACCATCATATCTATGAATAATTGCTAAAATAATTTTGAAAATTTGTATATCTGCGTATGCAGTATCTGAAGGTAATATTATAATAGATTTTGCATCATTAATATTTGTTAATTCTAAATCGATTTTTTCAGTTGCATTACCAGACCTACAGATAATTTTTGTATTTCCGGTATTGCCTATATTCTCTTTAATACTATCTTCCATTTCGACCTTATCCCTAGAAGCAAGAATTACAATTGAGAATTTTCCATTATATTGGTTATTAGCAATAATGAGTTCAGTAATTACCGACATTATCCTATTGTTCCAACCAAGAATCAAAGTATGGTTTTTCTCTACTACTTTAGAACGACCTTTTTGAAGTGAAACTATTGCATTCTCTATACCAGTGGTTATGATACCTATAAGGATACTTATTATAAAAATCCCGATTAGGGTAATGAATAACATACTTAATAAGAACCCCCAACTCCCTTCATCACCACCCATTGTCCCAGGATCAAGAGTACGCATTAGAGAATGCCAAAGCAATTTAAGGAAAGAATCATTTATACCTTCAGGGGTTATTTTAACTATCAAAGCAGTCAAGAGAATAAAGAAAATAGACATTATGCCAAGAAGAGATAATAGAGCCATAGTGCCCTTAGCTAAAATATTTTGTAATCTGTATACTAGATGTTCTTTTAATGTTGCTTTCATTTAGCGGCCTTTTAAAAATCTCGTAGGAAATGAAGCTTTACTGTTGATGATTTTCAAGTTCTTCATATTTCTCAAAATCTTCTTTTTTATCATTTTATTCATTCTTCCTGCTCTCCAAGTGGGTCTCCATCTGGAAAAATTTCAGGATTAAATTCCATTTTACCTGTTTCAGGGTCAATTTTACAGGGTGGAAGCATCTCCGGGGGTATACCATCAGCAATTAACTCTTTTCTCATTTGCTGACCTATAAGGGCCATTTTAAGAAGATCCAGCAGCGTTTCAGCCTTCGGACAGAATTGTGACCACTGCTTACAGTAGTAAGTCAACTGGTGTGCCTGCCCTTCGCTAATGACACCATCGTAGATGGATAAATGAAATAATGTATGTAAAAAGGTTCCTATGTTATCTTTTTTAATATGATTGTTATTATAATAATTGATCAGGTTTTTATGGGAAACATTCACCCTGATCATGGGCGGATTGGGGTCGCTTTCATCATACATTTCATTAAAAATACAATCCAGTGTTTCACCAATATCTGTCGGATTTCCGTTATCAAATCCATAATCTATATCCCCTATTCTAAAATTCCATTTTGGAAGTGTTAAGTTTATGTATTCCTTCTCAGGATTTTTTATGCCACCATCTGCCAGATTGCCAAAATAGGTGTAGAATACACCAATATCATGGATAATCGTCCAGGATTCCGGGTCTTCTATCTTGGTCGTGTCAGGAAAATCTATTTTACTCGCACGTTTTTTAAGGTCATCAATAAACTCTTCAATTTGATAATCAAACCAGCCGTCCATACACCATCTCAGGTATACGAATTCTTTATATTTTATAATATCATCCAGGGAAACAATATTCATCATACCTGTGATTAACATATTCTTTTGATCATTATCATAGTTTTCCGCAATATAATCCCTGGCAGCTTTCATAATATCCAGATATTTCGGCTCATCACTTTTGGCTACACTGGCCATAAAAGTATCCACATCATCGTACACATCCGTAACAGTAATACTATCTGCTGAGATATACATACCGAATCCTTTTAAATATCCCAGCTCATCTGGATCAGCCTGGCCATCTGCATAGATACTTTCCCTTAAAAGACAGGCAACCACATGGGGCTCTTGCCAGTGTTTCGGTAATATTGTATTCATTTTATTTCTCTTTCAGTTCAGTTTTGATCATTTCACTGCAGATTATCATCATCTTTTTCTGGATAGGCCGCATAATATCCATTCATTTATCTCTTTTTATTTTCTTTACGTTCTTGTTGCAAAGTAACCATCCAGGCTTGAATCCAGTTCTCATATGGTAAATCTGTGCCCGGAACAACAGTTTTATTCTCAACAGTTGGAGACTTTTTTCCCTGGTGGGTCTTTAACAATTTAATATCTCAATCATTCCCAAATCTACCCATCATCCCGCAAACAAAAAACCCCACTAATGTGGAGCTATAATATGATGTGGTTAATCATTTAATAACACTATTTTTCATTCCCATCTTCATCCCAATATTTAGAAGAAATTATTTTCCCATCTTTGTAGTTTATTTCAGCTTTCTTCTGTCCATTTTCATACCTAAAAGTCCATAATCCGTCCCTACCATTTTTTGGTATCCCTGTATTCCCTAAATCTGAACCATCACCATTTTTGAATGAACCTTCACCATTTTTATTACCATTATCAAAATAATAAGTCCAAAGACCATTCATCAATCCATCCTTGAAAGTTCCTTCAACTTCTTTCTGTCCATTTTCATACCAATAAGTAAATAATCCATCCTGTTTCCCATCCTTGTAAGCTCCTTCTTTCCTCTTCTGTCCGTTCTCATGCCACCTTGTAAGTAATCCATGTCCATCCTTTACCATTATTTCACCATTCTTGTTCCAACTATTAGACAAAAAACGTTCCCCATCCTTGTAGATTATTTCACTGGCCTTCTGTCCATTATTTAACCATTCAGTCCATACTCCATCTCTTTCCCAATCCTTGAAAGTTCCTTCCTTATACTTCTTTCCATTAGAATACCATTGAGTAAATAAACCATCTTCTACCCCATCCTTGTAAGTTCTTTCATAAAACTTTTGTCCATTCTCCCGCCACCAAGTCCATTTTCCAAATTCCTTCCCTTCCGTGTAAGACCCTTCTTTCTCTTTCTGTCCATTCTCCCACCAATAAGTCCATTTTCCAAATTTCTTGCCATTCTTGTAAGCTCCTTCTCTCTTCTTCTTTCCATTCTCATACCAATGAGTCCATTTTCCATCAAATGCAATATCATCACCTATGAAAATTGACTTTAACTGCCCATTCGGATAATATTCTTTCCATTCACTCATCTTATTTCTCTTTCAATGCAGTTTTGGTCATTTCATTGATCTTAACAACAAATTGATCTGAATTCTTAAATCAAACTGGATTCCACCCTTTTTTCACATTTTCTGCTATCTCATCGGCATAGATCTGTTCTATCTGTTTTTTTGAATCAGATACCTTCACATCCTTTTTCAGCATATCCTTGCGGGTCGGGCTGAAATCAGTATAATGAAATACAAATGCAGGGTAGTCCGGGTCTTTTTCCTTGTTGGTCTTCCAGAGCAGGAATTTGCGCACCATTTTCTGGCCCTTGTTCTAGCCTCAAACTTCCATTTTAAGGGTGTGTTTTTCTCTTCAGCCATTTAAAATTCTTTAACGAATTTTACTGAACCATCTTCGTTGTAAATAGTCCATTTACCTACTTGATCCCCATTTTTGTAATTCCCTTCTGCCTTTTTCTTTCCATTCTCATACCAAACAGTCCAAAATCCATCTTCTTTACCATTCTGATTGAAAGTTCCTTCTGTTTTTTTAGCACCATTTTCATACCAAGTAGTGTATTTTCCACCAGGATAGTTACTTTCTTCTTTTTTCTGTCCATTTTCAAACCACCATGTCCATTCACCACTTCTTTCGCCATCCTTCCAAGTTCCAATACAAGACTTTTGCTCGTTCTTGTGCCAATAATTCCATAATCCATCTCGTTGCCCATCCTTGCAAGTTCCTACTGTATCTAAGGTATTATTATCATTATTAAACCACCAAGACCATTGCCCCTCCGCTTTACCTGTTTTATAAGTTCCTTCTGATTTCTTATTTCCATTCTCATACCAATTGGTAAAAAATCCATCTTCTTTACCATCTTTATAGTTTCCTTCTACCTTTAATTGTCCATTGGGATAATGAGCCCGATATACACCATTCTTTTGTCTTTCCTTTAGAATTTCCCTGTTTCTTCGTTGAATTTCTCTCCTAGAGTTACTCATTTTATTCCCCTTTCAGTTCAGCTTTGGTCATTTCCAAATCTACCCATTCTCACGCTAAATAATTCGGGTTGTATGAATAGTCTTAGTCTGGGACACGAAAAATATCTGGTTTCTCTATAACAAGTCTACCATATTCATTACGAATCTTTTCTTTTTCTTTCTCTCTGTCCTCTTGATTAATTCTTTTCAGTTCATTGATGTCTGTTAAATCATATCCCATCTCATTCATTGTGATTAAGGCTTCAGCAGACCAGTAAGCAGGATGCTGAATATAATCTAATAATTCTCCTGCTTGTGCCAATACAGTGTTTGGTACTCCAAAGAATCTACAAGAGTGTTCATACACCTTTGCTCCTTCCAATAATATTTCACAAACCCCAGAAGGCAAACTAACCTTCGCAGGTTCACCTGCTACTGGATATTCAATATGTTCTTCTTTTAATATAAATTGGTTTTCAACCATTTTATTCCCCTTTCACTTCAGTTTTGGTCATTTCAATACTCCGTTAAAACTACCTTTTTAACGACTCAAATAACTCACACTTTTCAGCAACCCCGGGAATCAATGGTAACTTCAATTTTTCCTCACCAACAAAAACTCTGTATTGGTTTTTCTCATTAACACATCTTACCCCCTGCCCTATACCAACCATCCACGCCATATATCTGCAATTATAG
>Ga0310124_10003471_pt1 | contig 10582 bp, 8 predicted proteins | sample CB11b_AW_Bot5_MG_FD_203507 | JGI IMG/M metagenome (GOLD analysis project Ga0310124, IMG submission 203507) | Marine microbial communities from Western Arctic Ocean, Canada - CB11b_AW_Bot5 | ecosystem: Environmental > Aquatic > Marine > Oceanic | place: Canada: Western Arctic Ocean | collected...
GGTTACAGATTCTGACGACACGATCAGGTTCGCAAAGTGTTTTGGATACCGTGTCGCATCGAGCGGCCGGTGGTGCACCGTCACCCGGACACCGTACAGTCCGGCCGCATCAAGCTTTTTGCGAGCCACCTCAGCCTTAGCCGCATTAGGTTCGACGGAGTAGATGTGCAGCCCGGTCCGTTTGGCCAGTTCATATGCCAGTGCGCCATCGCCGCAACCCAAGTCCAAACAGTAGCCCTCGCTGATACCCGTCCTGCTTACAATCTCTTCAGCCGCTTGGGCGAACTTGCGGTTTTCGCCGTACGGGTTGGTTGCTGGTTTCCGAGAAATGATGGCGGCGGACCGTTGGGCCGCACCGTCGAAGCAATAGATGGTTCCCTGATCGGTGCTTGCATACAGCGAACCGTTGGCTACGGCGAGCCCCCAGACGACACCATCCACCTCAGCCGACCAAACGGCCTTTCGTGAATCTAAATCGACAAGCGTAATGACGCGATCACCGCCGGCGACGACGCGCTTGTCAGCGACGATGACACAGCGATTGGCCGATAGGTCCTCCACTTGGTAAACGGCTTCGAGCTTGCGGGTCTTGAAGCTGCGTCCACGCCGATCCAGTTCCTGCTCATCGTCGACGGCTCCCCACCGGTATATCGTTAGGCCGTTGCTCGAACCGTGCACGAAACCGTCAGGCAGACCGGCGAACGCGCCATATCCAATCTTGCGGTGCAGGACGCCTGTCTTGGCGCTAAAGTATCGGCCCGTATTAAAGAAAAAACCGCCACTACTCATTGTCGTCGACGAGCCCGCACCGGAAATAATCCCGCCGGATTTGTCCTGTTCCCACATAAAATAGTACTGTAACTGCCCATCCTTCAGGCCGTATGCAGCGGGTAGCGATCGACCCGTCGGAACCAGCAAATTGTTCTCCGTTAAGACGAGATAACCTTGGGAGGCCGGGCCGCTGCCGAGCGAATCTTCTTTGGGTTGTCTCATGTGTCGACGACCGGACTCCGTGTTCGACCAGATCACTTCTCCGGTGTCGGCCCTGAGTGCGTAAACGAAGACACCTTCGGTGGGCCAGATACCGGCCGCGAAATACACCACCCCCTCTGCCACCACTGGGCCGCCACGGGCCGGCCAACGAGAGACCATGCGCTGGTTGCCAAGCACCATTTGCCCGGTTGGTCCACCCCGCCGCTTCCATTGCAACTCTCCGGTTTTGGCGGACAAGCAATAAAGGTATCCGTCGTCACTGGTGACGAAGACGCGGCCATCGGCCACCGCTGGGGCAAACCGCGCTGGCGCACCGGTGAAAAAGGTCCAACGCTCGTAGCCCGTGACCGCATCCAGGGCATGGACCTTCCCGTCTGCGGAGCTCCCAAAGAACAAGGTGCCGTCGGCAATGACGGTATGGTAGGCGCGATCAAACGGCATCCGCCCGTGATCATGCTTGTCGTATCTGTTGGCTTGATAGTCGTAAGGTGCCAGGTCGGACCTGGGCCAAGCAGGCTGAGGGGAGTGCACCGGTTGATAGACCCATCGCAGGTTCAGCTTCGCCGGTAATCTTTCTCGGGTAGAGCCGCTACGCTTTGCGTCGTAACCATACATGGGCCAGTCACCAGCTGACGTATGGCCAATTGAGCCGAACACGAGAAGCAGGGCACCGACAGTCACCAATCGGGGGACATACTCGCGTAGGCCCCACACCGGGACCACACCGGGCCTGCCATGGTTTCGACCTGGAATGGGTGTTGAGGTCAGCGCAGCCATGGGTGGCATTTTTACTCCATCGTGGAAATTACCAACATTTGTCTTCTGAACATCTCTTTCCAACATAAACATCTCTCTCCAACATACCAGCACACCTCAGCGTCGGCCTGGTCACTTATCCACCCACACCGACCAACCATGGAAGGCTAATTCGTTAAGACGACATTTTCCGTTTGGATGCTGCCAGGAACTGCGCTAAGCTTGCCACGCCGTCCATGCTAACAAATACCAGCACTCGATACACGCAGAGAATTTCCCTGCCAACCACGTTTCCAACCACCTGATGCGCTCAAGAGGTACGACCACGACCACCGGTTTTGGCTGCCTGGTCAATGGCACTTTGGATTGCCCGGGTATCATCGGTGCGACCATTACCGACGGCGCCTAAATCACGAACATTGACGACCACGGCAGGTTGCTGCGCCGGGGCAACCTGCCATGCCAGGCAAAGAAGGGATGGAAACAGGTAACACGCCATGATCTGTACCTCCAGAAAAACTCGTACCACGTGCATGCCTGATTGAGAACGATTGATGTCATAGAGCCAAGGTGACTATTGCCTGTCGTGGTCACAAAAACCTGGACTGAAAGTCCACCTACTCGACGAAAATGCCTGAGTTCGACGGTCGTTCGGGACTTTGATGAGTAACTGGTTGAATGACCTGGCGAACTGTTTTGGGTACGGTCATCGCTGCTTTGCCTTTGGACTCCTGAAAAAAGCGTAATGTCTTACAAATCCCAAATCGATAAAAAGTTGTGATCCAGGGCCTTGGGAAGGTCGGAGAGGATTTGTCCTTCTCATGTTCTCGATCTGGTTTGAGTCGACGAAAAATGTTGCCTTCCGGCTGCAAAGCATCAATGCAGTCGCGACCCGGACGACGTCATTGAGAAAACCTTTGGTGATTCCAGGTTGGAAAGGTCTCGGTTCAATCTGCGAAACTTTCACAGAGAATACGGCCCTCGCTGAGGGTATCGCCCGTTTTGTTTTGCCTTGAGCGGTACACAGCCCCGTGGACTTCCTTCTGTTAAAATGAAAACGGCTTACAATTGAACTTGCAGATCACTCTCACGGAAACCGGGCTGACACTGGAAGTGTCAATTGGCATAAGAAAGCTGCATCCACGTATCACAGCGGAGGTAACCGGCGTAAGTCTCGACCAACCGTTAGGCACCGATGGGCTTACCGAAATTGATACCGCTTGGCAGAAGTACGGTGTTCTCATCTTTCGGCAGCAGCCGATCACTGACAAACAGCAAGTCGGCTTCAGTCGCAATTTCGGTGAATTGGAAAATTTTCCCCAGGCCGACAATCGTTCATCTCTAGTCCCCGAGATTTTCCGTGTGACGAACGTGGGAGACGACAACAAGATCCGTCCCATCGATACCGAAGCGGCCAAATACAGCACCCTTATCTGGGTGTGGCGCACCGACAGCAGTTACCGGAAGATTCCCAGCAAGGGGGCAGTTCTGCACGCGATCGAAGTGGTCAAGCAGGGTAGTGACACGTTGTTTTCATATGTGTGCTGCGTATGAGCAGATGTCTCAAAAAACGCAAAAACAGAATTTCTGGCCTCAAGGCGAGGCACAGTTTCCTGTACTCTCGTGAACAGAAAAATCTGCCACCTATGAAAAGGAACGAGGCCGCCCAGGTACCTCCGGCAGATCATCCTCTGATACGCCATCACGCAGACGGTCGTCGTTCACTCTATGTGAGTGCGACCTACATGGAGCGGATGATGGGTCTCAATGAACAGGAAAGTAGACAACTCATCGACGACCTGATGACCAGGGCGACCCAGGATCGCTTCGTCTATCGGCACCGCTGGCGGCCCCACGATGTCCTAATGTGGGACAATCGCTGGGTGATTCATGTTGTCGAACCTTTCGACCATGGCAGCGAGCGTCAAGTGATGCATCGCACATCCCTTGCCGGGACCGAACCGGTAAACGGTTGATTTTATCCACGCACGTTCATCAAACTTACTTCGCAGCGAACTCGAAATATGCCCAACCTGGCGATTGGACTCCGATGCAGAGAGAGAGCTGATTCGGGTCGCTATCCAGAAGATCGCCTTGAGGCAGCTGAGTGGAAAGAATCCAAATGGGGGTGACGAGTGGCTCTTCGGTCTGGATTGTACGAAGCAAGCAGTACGCCGATTGCATCTTGCCGGCTGATGGGCCATCCTGGACAGCTGGAGGTACTAAGCGCAGCGGCTTTGTGGCCGGAAAGACAGGTTTTCAAAAGAAGGCCAAGGGGCCAAGTAGCAGGAGATGGGTCGGGATTGGGAGGAAGCAAAGAGGGCAGCCGAAGCGCCGAGACAAACTGGCCCGGTCGGTTGATTGGATTTTTGGATAATTGTTAAGAACCAGAACTTCGTTGATTTATCCCCATTCAGGAATCCATGAGTCGTTCTACCGATCAACGGATCTCCAGGACTGAGATCGAAGGGCAAACCGCCTCGCCTGGACAAAGTATCATCACGCCCGGGGCGCTGGTGATGGCACTGGCCATCCTGTTTTCCTGCACCCCGGTGAACTGGGCAGACCAGCCTACGGTTGTGCTGGGACTGGGAAGTCCGGATGCGGCTAAATACAACGTCGAGTTCATGCGTTATGACCGCATGGTGCCGCTGTTTGAGAAGCACCAGATCCAGGCATCGTTGATGGAGTACGAGGGCCTCTTCCGAGCGAACTGGACAGAGCAACAGCTCTACGAAATGTTCAGTTGCTACCACGTGATCACCTTCGGTACATCCAGTGAGGGTGTGTATCGACTTGACTCCCAGTGGCGGAAACGCGCGGACGTGGTCGGTAACGCGCTTGCGCGTTACGTTCGGGACGGTGGCGGGCTGTTTCTGTTACCTCATCCGGTGCGCTACCCGGGCTCGGATGACGAGAAATATTGGAACCTGGTGTTCGCGCCCTTTGCGCTGAAAATTCTGCACGAGGGTGTTTTTGACAAGACGCGGTCTTTTACCGGCAAGACGGTTGGGGACATCAACTTTTGGTTCACCCGCAACATCCAGTCCCATCGGGTCACCGCAGGAGTTGCCGGTTTGTGCCTGCCGCAGCTGAGCTCTTTCTCCGACCCGGGTATCCCGGCCATCGAGTACTCGCCCGACTGGACGATTCTGGTGCGGGGCGAGAAGGAAGCCCGCAGTTATCGGTCGGGCGCGGACAATGTCTTGAACCTGGACGCCCAGGGAAAGTACACCACAGAGCCGCCGGTGTTCGGGGTCAGGACGTTGGGTAAGGGACGCGTGGCGTGCTATCCCATTCCTGACCTGTTCACCGGCGTGAACTACGAAAATCCGCTCTGGTCACATATCGTCGAAAGCAAGGGCTCGCCAGGACGGCCCAGCGACAGCATGAAGATGATGATCAACACTTACCGCTGGCTGGGCGAGCCGGCCATGTCCATCACGGCCTTTGGCATTTACCGTCCCGAGCCGTATCAAGCGGCCTCTTTCCCCGCCAGCAAAGAGTTGAGCCAAGGGGAAATGGGGATGTCTCCCGAAAGTGTCGCTGCGGCAAGGCAAAGTTCTGTTCGGGCCGTGGTGGGTGCCCATAGCGCTTACACCGACGGTAAGGCAACGGTGGCGCAATACGTAAAGGCGGCCAAAGCAGCCGGGGTATCGTGCATTGTCTTCGCCGATCCGCTGGAGAAGCTCACTCCCGAGACTCTCAAGAGGCTGCAGGTTGAATGCGCCAGGGCTTCGAAAGCCGGTGATTTCTACGCCTGCCCCGGCATCGAGTTCAGCGATGGCATTGGCAACCGGTGGGCCTTCTGGGGAGAGAAAGTGGTCTGGCCGGATGCGACCTTCAAGTGGGACAATTTCACCTATGTGCAATGGGACGGAAAACGCGTGAATCAGTTCGGCCAGTTTGCCGAGACCTGTGGGCACCCCGGCTCGGCTCTGCTGGACTACCGTCAACTTCGCAAGAACGGGGCGCATCCCGAGAATCTCTGGTGGTTCTTCCATTACTTCCCGCTGGTTTATGACCACGGTCAACTCGTGGCCGACAACTATGCGGACTATCTCTTCGGCTTGCGCGACATGCGCTGGGCGGCCATCAGCTCTTTCACTCGCATCACCGAACCGACAGAGGTAGCCCAGGCTGCCGACCTCTGTGTTACCATTTTCAACAGCCTGCACAATGCCAAGGCCGCGCTCAATTCGCGGACCAGTGCCTATGGGGTGATGAATACGTCGGCACAGTACGTCACTCAGGGGCCAGTCATCGTGACCTGGCGCGCGCTCAACAATCAGAGAGCAGGCAATGTCAAAACCATGCGCGGTGTGCAACGTGTCCGCCTTTACTTCGACGTGCGCTCCGACGCGGGCATTGCCGAAGTCAAGGTACATGACGCCGATCGCGGCCCGATCCGCCGTTTTCAGGGGCATGGAAAAAAACAGTTGGCGCGGGATTTCGAACTCGTCCATGACCAGCAGCGTTATCTGACCCTGGAAGTCGTCGACCAGGCCGGCAATCGCGATTTTTCCCGTTTCATTTTCGTCTACTGCTACAAGTCCGGGCTATTTCGCTGCAGCGATAACCTGAATATCCTCGGCCCCACCGCCATGTACTGGCACCCGGACCGAAATCAATTCTTTCCGGCCGCCAAGGATTTTCGCAACGGCCACGATTTTCACCTGCGAGGCTACGATACGGCCAGCAGCACGTTGGGCGTACCTACGCCGAAAAGCTATCTGTTGGACATGATTCATATCAAGGAGAAGAACGGCGACAAGACCGTTGAGTATCCCCATCCCAGCACCCTGAACGCCATCCGCGGCCGGTTGATGGACGTCGGCATCAACAACGCCGACCACCAGATCGCGACCCTGCGGATGACGAAGCTCTCCCAGCGCTACGACACTGCAGCACGGCCGACCCCTGCCCTTGCCACCGTGCCGCGCGACACGGGCGCCATCGAGATCTTCGAGCATACCCATACCCTCTACGCCCCCATGGAGCGGGTGGACATGTTCATCGCCTGGGACTTCCGGCGAGACAAAGAAAGCCGACAGCATTATCGGGGCGGCATCCTCTGGCACGAGGGCCAGTTTCGTTTCAAGAGGGATGTCACTCTCCAGGGAGACCTGCCGATTCATCTCTATTGGGAGCGCGCACCGGTGGATATCCAAGGCAAATTTGGCACAACTCTGACAGTCACCGATGCCGATGGAACCACCCGAGTCGAGGAGGTCAGTGACATCGAGCAGCCCTTACGTATCTCGGGTTGGCTGCGGCCGGGTGGCTACGTCGCCTGGAGAAATTTCCCAGTGGGGTATCACGCTTTCCTGTCGCCGGTGGACATGAATTTCAGATATGTCGCCAAGATACCCGATTGGGCGGGCCTGAAAGTGGGCCTGGGTGAAGCGGGACAGAATGTGAAGGCCGGCACGGTGTTGCGATACCGTTTTGGTGTCGCAACGTTTACCGATTCCCAGGCCAACAACGACCTGCTCGAACAGACTGTCACGGCGATGAACCTCGGCGGGGGCCACGCCGGATACCCGGTCCAGATGAAGGTGGGCAAGCTCAAGGACGCCGTTTTCTTTTTCACTGCCGCGGCAGACCATGGCGAAGCCATGTTCACCCTCGGACCGCAATCGTTGATCATCGATCTACCGATCCGAGTACAGGGGCTGGCCGACAACGGCTGTGCTGCCATCTACAGCAGCAAGGTGCCCCGCTTCCGTTTCATTCCCGTAGACAGCGACGGCACGGCCTGGCTGACCGAACCGATCGACCGGCGGAATGAAATGTGGATCGGCAACATTCTGGTCGCGAAAAACGAGAAACTTCGTATGACAGTAGTGGTCGACGGTCAGGCAGAGGGACTGTTGCCGCTTGTCGAAGTGCACAATCCCACGGAACAGACCGTGTCGACCTAACTGGCCTCGCCGCCGCATGCACCGCTCTTTGGTGGGATATCCACCCGCGTTAAGGTACCCGCAGGCGACAGCATCTGGTTGGTATTAGAAAGTGGACGCCTCAAGTCTCGAAACTGATGACCGGGTCCGTCCTGAATTTCGCGTTACTTCGCGACTTTCACTAACACTTCCACGTCATGCAGAACCATGTCCCTTGTTTCGCCGGGTGCACTCTTGACGAGTTTCATTCCCAGGTAATTGTCACCATAGACGGCGGGAGGAGAGTTCAAAGGAAACCGGCAAGTGGGTAGCGTAGCCGAGTCTTCTTTCCATTGGTACTGAATGTTTTCGGCGGCGATCGGTGTGCCGTTGATGTCGATCTCAATTTTATCGCCCGGCACGATTCCGGGATGGCATATCAACATGGCCCCTGTTTGCAAGGTTGCACCCTCAAGTTGTGAATCGGCCGGGAGATGTTCACACATCCGAAAACGAAATTCTCCCCGTTGTCCCAGGTCTGCACGTTTTAAATCGATCCGCTCAGCCTGGTATGTTTTTCCCGGTCCCTGGCCGTCTGGTCCCCATAACGGTGTGAAGATGAAATGCCGATCCCCTGCTGCAACCCGTTGCGGATCGCGCAGGATTTGCAGGGTGTTGAGCACCTTGGGGTAGTTGTGCGGCCGACTGAATCCTGAAGTTCCCGGACTGAATTGAGGACCCCAGAGGATGAAGTAGTTTTGTGTGGAGAAACCATCCGCCCCTGCGCCGTAGATGTTTCGCAGTACGGCACGGTACTGGTCGGGAGTTTGGAACTCGGTCCGGTTGGATTGCTTCCAGCGGTCGATTCCCAGCCGGGATTCGACCTGGGGATAGATGTAACAATCATGGGCACGGGCCAGCTGGGTGAACTCTTCCAACGGTGCATTGAATTCGGTAAAGCCGATGTCCCCCGGGGCAACGTAATTGACCAGTTTTTGCTGGATCCAGGTGGGAACATCCAACCCCATTTTTTGACAGCCTTCCAGGTGTTGCAGCACGCGCACCCCCAGCAGCAGTTTGCGGCCCTTCTGTTGGCCCGTTTCGTCCAGCATGTGGCGAACACGGCGCACAAAACCGGTCATGATGGCGTCACTCTGTGAGGCCATGTCCCTGGGGAAGCACTCCGGCATGCGGGTGAAGTTGAATTCAATGCCATCCACGTCGAAACGGTTGGCCACTTCCTTCATGATTGAAAACAGCCAGTCCCGTACGCCGGCAGCTGAGTAATCCAATGAACAACCGATTTCACGGCTTCTCGGATCGGCGGCGCCGGAGGTGGGTTTGAATTCTTTGAGGATCCAGTCGGGATGCTCTTGGGAGATTTTAAGAAACAGGTCCGGGTTATTGCCGTGGCGATCGTTCATGCGAAACCCGGCGATGAATTCCATGTTCTCTTGATGGCACTGGTCGATATAGATTTCCACGGGCATCGTGCCGGCGTCCATCATGGGTATCAACCGCTGGTGCTGGAAGCGAGAATCGTAAGGGCATTGGTCGGTCCGCCAAAACGTACTCCAGCCCTGGTCTTGCGCAGCTCCTGGGGCTTGGCCGGCTCGCTCATTTGACTGGTGGTATTGGACAGATCGCTCGTGTAAATCACCCGTCTAGTCCCGCGTGGTGACCAGGAGCCCAGCGCTGCATCTTCTGCATTGGCCGCCCCGGAGTCGGACGTCACACATGTGCCAGCAACCAGGATTAACAGAATCGTTAGCAAGAAGGTCTGTAGATGTCGTAGAACCATCGGAATCTCTCGTCTGGATTGATTCAGTGCAATGGTAGTCTAACGTGTGAGCCAGGGGAATGGGTGGTCGATTACCAATCAGGTTGCATTACCCTCAAAGCTATTCAAAGTGCTCTGTTGCTCACTCGCGCTATAAGTTACTCGACACACAAACCCGCTGCTAGCGATAATAAGTCAGTGACGTCATTTCGTTGAATGGCCAGTGACTTACCGGTGGTATCGTCGAGCCAGAGCGGGGCGCTGTCCAATGACCGTTTTTCGAGCCAAAGTCTTGTTCCTGTGCTGATACACCTGCAATGGGAAAGTCAAATGTATTTTTTTCCGGCTACGATTTCGCTGGCCAGTTCGCTGTCAAAGTTATATCGGGTGGGAATCGTTACGACAATTTAATCGATCAGCATTTCCGGAGGACTGGGCGGCGGCTTCGAAAATGTTCTACCAGTTTTTTTGACAGCATTGATCGCAGTCTTGTTGAGTCCACCTCCGGATCGGTCAGTTGGTCAAACGCGTACTCACCGCCAGGGGTTACCTTTCCAAACACGGCTTTCTGAGGAAGCCCGTCAGAGCGATCACAACCAACGGTGATGATCAGAAACCAGAAAATCCAGGCAACTCCAGTATCCGTTATTTTGACACGCGCTACGACCAATGTGAGAAAACATTAAAAGGTCTCGAGCCACCCGTTTTTCAACTTCGCCCCATGTACCTGGGGGTGAGTACGTCTCAGTGCACCGAAGATCAGCCACTTGTTGTCCGCCGTCAGATACGGGTGCGCGTGGCTCCATTGCTTGCCGTCGTATTGCGTGCGACTGAAGCATATCCGTTGGCAGCGGCCCGCTGCAAATTTGCCGATGTAAATTGGAATGCCCGGCTCGTCGGTGTCGGCGATCCAGTATTCCCCACAGCGCGAGACGCTGACATGACCAAAATGTTTAGTTTTATCTTCGTACACGAGCGTGGGCTGCTCGTCTCCCACCTTTCCGATCCAGATATTTCCGTTGGTCGCTGATTTCCAGCTGGTGGAAAAGAAGATGTTGCTCATCTCGCCGATCCAAGCTTCGTGGCCAGTGGGACGCGACGCGTATGGACGGTCGGCGGGGAAAGGTTTTTCCGTTCCACCGATTTCCAACTCGCTCAACAGCACGACTTT
>Ga0310124_10003473_pt1 | contig 10578 bp, 5 predicted proteins | sample CB11b_AW_Bot5_MG_FD_203507 | JGI IMG/M metagenome (GOLD analysis project Ga0310124, IMG submission 203507) | Marine microbial communities from Western Arctic Ocean, Canada - CB11b_AW_Bot5 | ecosystem: Environmental > Aquatic > Marine > Oceanic | place: Canada: Western Arctic Ocean | collected...
GAAAATATACCTGTACGATCCGTTGGCGATTTTATCAGCCAGCAGGCCGGTGTGGAACAAGGTATGACGATCAGGGGCTCTGGTATAAATGAAACAGCGTTTGTTGTTGATGGTATCAGTACGCGCGGTGGCCGTGATGGCACACCAACAACTGCTATTGCCTTGACATCAGTTGATCAATTGCAAGTGCAAACTGGCGGTATGAGCGCCTCTGTGGGTAATGCCCGTGGCGGTGCCATTAATATTGTTACCAAGGATCCACGCGATAGAATGATCCTGGATGTTTTGATAAATCAATCATCACCTAATAATATGTCCTTTGCAGAAGGTGCAGAAATTGTAAAAGATGTAGACGCCTACTGGTGGAAACCGTATAAAGATGAAACAGTGAACTCAGCTGGGACAGCTGGTGGAGCTTGGGATGTTTATTACCAATCCCAGTACCCTGCATTTACCGGCTGGGATGCCCATATGGCTGGCACATCAGGTGCGGATACATTACTAACCAAAGAGGAATGGTTAGATGTTTTCAACTGGCACCATCGCAAAAATACTGAAGTAACCGAAGCCTTTTCATCTATTGATATGACCTTTGGTATGCCATTATTTGGTGGAGCTCGTTTTCTGGTATCTTATCTGGCAAATAACGAACCCTATTTTTATCCACAAGCGCGCGCCTCTTTTAAAGAGAATAGTGTTCATGCTAAGCTCTTGTATGATTTGAGCTCTTCAATGAAATTGATGGCTTTTGTTAAGACTGCAGAACAGACCGGTACGGCCCACGAAGCGTGGGATATGTTGCGTGTGCCCTATCCGCAACGTGGCGGTACTCCATTATATCCATGGGGAGCTGGTGGCGCTAACTCAACATTAGTATTTAATAGTAATCAGGGGATTTCCCCAACGGAAACGCTGATTAACCAGAATGGGGATCATGTTGGTAAAAGTGTGATTTTTTCCTGGGACAGGTATGCTGTAACAGATTTTAATACCAGTATTATAGGTGCGACATTTACGCATACACTTAATGCAAGGTCTTTTTATAATCTTGGCTTTTCTATGAATGAAGAAACATTTGTTACTGAGCCCAACTCTCGTCGTTTAGGGTCTAATGATGGCCCTGGATCAGCAAGCCCTCCTTCTGCAGTAGTAAAATTGTATGGTTCAGGAGGAACAGGTCAAGATTCACTGGTCTGGACACCTTGGGGTTGGACTTCAGATGGTATGAGCAACCCGGGTAGTGGAACCCGTCTTGGTGGTCACTGGGCTCGTGGCCGCGATAATTCAACGGTTAAAAGCACTAACATTAATTTGGATTATACCGCTCAGCTGAACAGCACAAACCAGGTCAATGCTGGTTTTTGGTTGTCTATGTATGATTATGATATGGAATATGGATCCAGCGATTCTGTTATTGTGCACGTTGAACGTGGTGCCCAGAAATGGCAGAAGACGCCAACGCAAGCTGGTTTATATGCAGAAGATAAGCTGGAATTTAAAGGTATGATCGCAACTGTAGGATTGAGCATGGATTATTATAATCCGAATACAGATTGGTGGAATTTTGGTGATTATGCCCGTGATTTGACGGCCAAGGAAAAAGGCGAAATTGGGGACGAACGTTTTTCTGATGTTGATGCAGAGGCCGCAGAAACACAAATAACATTTAATCCAAAAATTCGGATTGCATTTCCAATTACTGTAAATAGCAAACTGTATTTCAATTATGGTACGTATCGTCAGCAATTAACCGCTCAGGAAAGTTTTATGATCTGGCAGGCCTGGCGTGGCGAAGTACATCAGATTGGCAATCCAAACAATCCAATGCCCAAGACAGTTAGCTATGAGGTTGGTTATGAACAAGCTCTCCGCGATGCATATTTATTGCGGGTAGGTGGATACTATAAGGATAGTTCGCTGCAGCCTAAGGCAGTTTGGTATCAAAGTATTGACACCGAAGTATCTTATAACAGATCAGAGCCTTATAACTACAGTGATACCCGCGGTCTGGAATTCTCACTCAGTAAGAACATGGGTGCTTTGAGAGGTTACTTGAATTATACCTATTCTGTTCGTTCTCAGGGTAATTTTGGCTGGGGTTCACAATACGAGAACGATGTTACCCAGGCAGATTATGAACTTACTGCTACTGATCATTATCAAATTAAACCGGTGGCCGAACCTTTTGCTTCAGCTAACTTGGAATATGTGGCTCCAAAGAGCATGGGCCCATTGGCTGATTTCCGTGTAACACTAAATGGCGGCTGGCGTGCTGGCCGACATTTCACATGGGTCGGTCCAGGCGGCGCAACAATCCCAGGTGTAAACAATAATGTTCAAATGACAGATTTCTTTTTCCTGAATGCCCGTCTCAGCAAGAACTTAAATCTTGCTGGAACCCGCGTTATGGTTTTCGCAGATGTACAGAATCTGCTGAATCTAAAGTATATGTATTTCAGTCCGTATAATGCGCATGGCGGTCCGTTTGAGGGTCAGGTAGGTGGAGATGACTGGGATAACTATATGACATCACTCCATATGCAAACTGAATTCTGGGATGAAGTAAGTGAGGATGAAATGACGTACAATAATATTACGGGTGATGATCGTCCAGGTACCTACAGAGAGCGCGATGTTGACTTTGTGCCTATTGAAATAGTTGCAACAAGTGCAAATCTACCAGCAACAGAAGATTTGCCGGCGCTTATACAGACTGGTGATGTACTTTACTATGTACATGACTCAGGTGTTTGGTACCACTGGAACGGCTCAGGCAGTCTTGAGCCAGCATCAGCAAGCTTTGTTGATCAAGTGAAAGACGATAAAGCGTACATAGATATGCCTAATGAGTGGCACAGAACGTTCCTTAATCCAAGAACAATTAGCGTAGGCGTAAGGGTCTCTTTCTAGATAATTAGAATTAAGAATAAATTACAATTGGTTAATCCTAACATAATAGGAGATACACATGAAAATCGAAAAATATAGAAAGCATTATTTTTCAGCTTTTGCGGTATTTGTATTAGTACTGTCAACTGGACTGAATGAATTAAGTGCACAGTATTCTATCAAATGGCTGAATGTCGGAAGTTTTCAAAGTTCATATTCCGAGGGCTTGGTAAATAGAGAGGAAGAACCGTGGGGCAATGCGCCGCTGATGTGGCCTTCCATGGATTTTCACGCAGGTAATTCAAGGGCCCAGGCATTTTGGATGGGCGCGACGAATTTTACCGATGAGAATGGTACTACATTTCCACATAAAATTGCTCATATTGGTCCCCGCTCTGGTGGTGATGTACAATTCTTTGCTGTAGAACAGTCGATTACTAGCAAGTTTGATCCAGAGATCACTGTAGATGGTGCCAAATCGTTTGAAAAATATGTTTTTGTTAACACGATGGATCCTAGCATGGCTCCGGATAGGATAATGACGGTTTCCAATAACAGTCGTATTGGTATTACTACTGTTGCGACTATGAATGCTTTCAGTCAGGAATATCATGACGATTATCATATAATCGAATACTCGTTTACTAATACAGGTAATGTTGACGGCGATGAAGATATTGAATTGAGCGCTGGTTTAACTGGTGTGTATTTCTTCTTTATTCATCGTTATATGGTTCACGATGCCTCATCGTGGATCCGTGGCGGCGGTGCACCGTGGGGTAAATTCACCATGAATGACGCCGTAGGTGATGGCCATGAAGATTATGATGTAGATTTTCGCGCTCAGTATGCCTGGGCTGGTTTAAATCCAGATAATACAAGTTTTAGCTCAATTGGTGGCCCAATGATGTTTGGTCACTGGGCATCAGCAGGATGGGATACCACTGGTCGCCTAGCTGCCGGTCAGATGGTAGGTCGTGTAACTATTGAATCGCCAGATACGTATGGTAGTGGTGATACAGGATCACAGCCATCAACAATGGGCGTTATGGGTAGTGATGACCCCAACCTAACCACTGATGAATACAATACAACCCTGATGCAAATTCAGTATAATACCTACATGGCATCGGGAAGGATGTATCCTCATCACGCAGATGATATTGAGCCGAGTGGTAGTTTTGATACACCAACGAATGCTCCAAATATTTTTGATGGGGTATATGATGAAGGTGGCTGGTCTGTAATTGAAGGACATGGTCCTTATGACATACCATTTGGTGGGACGGTCAATATCGTCGTTGCTGATGGTGTTAATGGTCTAAGTATGAAAGCAAAATATGACATTGGTAAACTGTATAAGGCTACCGGCGCAACTCCAGATGAATCAGCAATGCTGGAATATAGCGGTACCAGTATGACTAAGAACCAATGGGCATTAACAGCCAAGGATTCCTTGTTTAAGACTTTTGATCGCGCCTTGGCGAATCATGCTGCTGGTTATAGTATTCCCCAACCCCCGTATCCGCCGGAATCTTTTGCTGTTACATCAGGTACAGACAAGATCACGTTATCCTGGGTAGCTTCGAGTAGCGGTCCTTCAAGAACTGGTTGGCATGTGTACCGGGCTAAGGGAACCTACAATTTTCCATATGTAGGAGAGGCACTTGCAGACCATGGTGGATTAGGTCATGAACTTATTGCTGAGTTGTCTGGCAGCGCCACAAGTTATGAAGACGCAACAGCTGCCCGCGGTGAGAGTTATTATTATTTCATCCAGGCTGTTGGTGATGCCGCTGATAATAATGGTGGTGGGCTGACGCCTGCTGGAGCATTGAAAAGTAACCAGCATTGGACTCAAACCTATCTACCGGCTAGTTTGAAAAGAGCGCCTGGTGGGAGTTTGGCTGATGTTCGTGTAGTGCCGAATCCATACCACGTAGGGGCAAAAACAGATGTACGGTTTTCAGATAGGGATAAACTAGCTTTTCTAGATGTACCTGGAAATTGTACCATTAAGATATATACCCAATTGGGTGAATTAGTTAATACAATTGAACATTCAGATGGAAGTGGTGATGAATATTGGGATCAAACCACTTCCTCTAGGCAAGTAGTCGCCAGTGGTCTGTATATAGCTCATATTACGGATAATGATGGTGGCGACACTGCAGAACGAAAATTTGTTATCATTCGTTAATCAAGGAGACTACAATCAAAAGGGATAGATTATGAAAAAACTACATACATTTAATATAATACCTGTACTTGTCCTGTCTTTTTTGTGCTCATTTACTTTTGCACAAGATGATGATGAGGATACTGCTACAGATAAATTAGCCCAGACTGGAATGAAGTTCCTGAGCTTCTCACCGGATGCGCGAGCAGCCGCACTTGGAGATGCTTTTACAGCAAAAACAGGGGGTGCATCATCCATGTTTTATAATCCTGCTGGAATGGCACGTTTGGAAGGTATGAACGTAGTCGTTGGGCAGACACAATGGATCGCTGATATTTCTTACAATGCGGTGGGTTTTGCTTATGCTTCGGATGCAGGAGTGTTTGGTGTATCGATGATGAATGTGGATTATGGAAAGCTGCAAGGTACCATTCGTTCTACCAGCGATGCAGGATATGTCGATACCGAGTTGTTTACGCCAACCGCTTCTGTTGTCGGGTTAGGTTATGCTTTTGCACCAACAGACAGGTTTAGCGTTGGTGGACAAGTAAAATTCGCTAAAGAAAATTTAGGCACAGCTTATTTGGATGCTGATGGGGGTCCATCAAGCACTGAGGATTTGGACATGAGTACCACAGCATTCGATTTTGGACTTATGTATCAAATGGACTGGAAAAATTTGATGGTTGCCATGAGTGCCAGGAATTTTTCTGAAAGTCTGAAATATGCAGAAGAAGCCTTTGAGCTGCCATTAACTTTTAGAATGGGTGTTGCTGCTGACGTTATAGAGAACCTCTCTGTTTCGTTAGTTAATGAGCATCCTCGTGACTATTTATCGACAACTCGCGTAGGTGTTGAATACAGTTTGATGAATATGCTGGCATTAAGAGCTGGTTTCGTCACACCAACTGATGAAGCTGGTATTAATTTAGGTGTCGGTTTTAACATGGCGGGTCTTAGCGTTGACGTAGCTTACACTGATTTTGGTGCCTTCGATAGTGTGATGCGCTTTGGAGTGCAGTATACGCTCTAATTAACTGCTAATTATATAGGATTATAAAATCCCCAATCCAATCGGGTTGGGGATTTTTTTATCCGTTTCTATTTAATAGCTTAAACCAAAGCCATATTCAAATAGCGGATCGTAATTAATGTCCCCAAAATTGATGGGAATTTGTTCCATGCTGCGCGGCCATGATACTGATAACCTCCCAGTAGGATTGTAATCACCAAAAATAACATCTGTAACGCCCTTACCTTCCGAGCCGGGTAACCAGGCTGCAATTAATCCAGACCATTTATCTAACTCATCTGCGATTATAAGTGGACGTCCTGACACGATGATCACTACGACCGGTACGCCTGCTTTTTTGATCCGGTCTATCGTTGCCAAGTCTTTTTTATCTAATGCTAGAGATTCCCGATCTCCTTCCATTTCTGCATAAGGGGTCTCCCCGATGACAACAATGCCAACATCGGCTCCTTTGGCCCCCGAGCCATCTTTTGAATAGGTGACATTTGTAAAGGAACTTACCGCGATCTGAATAGCTTCATAAATTGTTGTTCCTTTTGTAATTGGTCCACTCTCACCTTGCCAGGTTATTGTCCAGCCACCACATTGATTGCCCAGGTCATCTGCGTTTTTACCGGCCACATGAATATGGCCAAGATCTTTAGAAAGTGGTAAAACACCATCGTTTTTCAATACAACTAAAGATTGCTTCACGGCCTCCCTTGCGATATTTCTATGTTCTTTCGAACCAACCTTGCTCAACAACTCTTTATCGCTATATGGTCTCTCAAAAAGCCCCATTTCGAATTTGATCTTGAGAATGCGCGCAACTGCGTCATTAATTCTATTTTCACTTATGGATCCTTCATTGACAGACTCAATTAATAGATTTATAAAGTTTGTATACTTTTGCCCGCCATATTTTGCGGCACCAGGGACCATAACCATATCCATTCCAGCATTAATACTGGTAATAATATTAGACTTATAATCATCACCCATTTTTTCAAGTCCTTGCCAATCCGATACAAGAAAACCTTTAAACCCCAATTCCTTTTTTAATAAATCTGTTAATAAAAATTTACTTGCATGGCAGTATTCACCATTTACTTGATTATATGATGGCATAATTGTACCCACACCAGCTTCTAGTGCAGGTAAATAACCTGGTAAATGTATTTCACGTAATTCTTGTTCAGTTATTTGTGTATCTCCCTGATCCAGTTTTTCCTTTAATCCAGTTCCCCATTTGGTGCCGCCGTCACCTATAAAATGTTTTGCACAGGCCAATATACTAGTTGGGCCGTCAAGCCGATCAGTTTGAAGACCCCTTACGGCCGCCGCCGCCATTGATTTAACAATGTTGGGGGTTTCACCAAAACCCTCATAGGTCCGTCCCCAGCGTTCATCTCTTGGCACCGCAAGACAGGGAGCAAAATTCCAATCAATTCCTGTCGCCGCTACTTCTTCAGCAGTTGCACGATATACATCTTCAATTAATTGTGGATTATTTGTGCACCCCAGCCCGATATGGTGTGGGAATATAGTAGCGCCAATTACATTATTATGACCATGCACAGCATCGATACCATACATTATTGGAATACTAAGCCTGGTGGATAACGAAATTTTCTGGTAACCATCGTACATTTTCGCCCATGCTTTCGGATAGTTTTTTGGCGGGGTGGAACCGCCACCGCTTAATAGTGACCCTAAATAATAGGTACCGATATCATTATCGCTCTCCAAAAATTGTCTATCTACTTGAGTCATTTGACCAATTTTTTCTTCGAGAGTCATATAGCTCAGCAGATCCCGGACGCGGTCCATTACTGGCAAGCTAGGATTTTTATAAAAAGAACTATCTGTGGGTACCTGTGTTGATCTATCCACTAGTTGTTCCTTAATTAATACTGATTCTAGATCTTTTTTATTTTTGTCTTTTGCTTGATAGGACTTTTTTGACTGACAACCAGCAAATAATAATATGACTATTAATAACGAAATTTTATCTTTTGTTAAAAACATAGGTGTATTTATTTCTCCAGTTTATTAAAAAGTATTGATTGAACCCTGTATAAGTGTTTTAAATAGGTATTCTATATTACTAAATAACTATAAATAAATTCAGGATTATTAAGGCTGGTTATTTGCTTTTGTCGAGAATCTTCGCTATTATCTATATCAATTTTACTGGTAGCAATTAAACACACTTCTGAGGGAATAATATAATGAATGACAGATTGAACCCGCTTGCCCCTGATTATAGCCATTATCAGCTGGTAAGCGTATCATTATTAAGGGTATTAGTTGGCTGGCACCTATTATACGAGGGGATGGCCAAATTGGCCTATTCAAACTGGACATCAGCCGCTTATCTGCTGGATTCAAAATGGATATTTTCTGGAGTAGCAAAATGGATAGTTACAAATCCTGGATTATTAAGTTTTGTTGATACATTGAACATGTGGGGCCTAACCTTGATCGGCTTAAGTCTAATGTTTGGCTTAATGTCACGCTGGGGCAGCATAGCCGGCGCCTGCTTATTAGTTGTATATTATCTATTTCATCCACCATTGGTTGGATTGGAGTATTCTAAGCCACCTGAAGGCAGCTATCTTTTGGTTGATAAAAATTTAGTTGAAGCATGTGCTTTGTTTGTTTTAGCAATGTTTCCCACTAGCCACATCACCGGTTTAGACAGATTTCTTAATAAAGATTAATAAATTTAAAGGAGCGTTTTTATGTCAGACACGAAAACAAATAAAGCAGAAGAACAACAGTCAAGTCAAAACCCCGGATTGCAATTCGAAAGACGAGATATTATAAAAGGGTTGGCAGCTGTTCCAGCTATGTTGCTATTTTTATGGAATTATTTTAAGAAACAAGCGCTAGATAAAATGCGTAGCGGCAAAATTATGGAAGAGCTTTCCTTGAAAAAGAAAGCACCAGCTGTATTAAAAAATAAAAAACCAGGTGATCTTATTCGATTGGGTGTGATTGGTTATGGCTGGCGCGGGGCTCAGGATGTGAAAGCCGCTGGATTTGGTAATCCTGAGTGGGCTGCGAAAGCGAAAGATGCAGCAGATAAAAACAAGCTAGATAAACGGTTCGAAACATATCTACAGCAAGATGATCTCAATCTGGCCCTTACTGGTGTATGTGATGTATTTGATACTCGCAGGGAACAGGGTATCGCGTCATCCACGGCGGCTATTCGTCCAAATGGTGTGGCACAGCAAACCACACCAGCGAAAGGATATCTGGATTACCAGGATCTGTTAGCGAGTGATGATATTGATGCGGTTATTATTACCACACCTGACCACTGGCATTCAAAAATTGCTATTGATGCTGAGCGGGCTGGTAAACATGTATATGTAGAAAAATGTATGACACGCACAATGGAAGAAGCACGCGCAATGGATACTGCTTTCAATGGTAGTAAAATGAAATTACAATTGGGTCATCATAGTCGAGCAGCTGCTAGTCATGAAAAAGCGAAAGAAATAATTGAGAATGATATACTTGGCCCGATTACACTTGTTGAAATAACAACAAATCGTAATTCACCTGGTGGTGCCTGGGTGTATCCGATCCAATGGAATTCAATAGAAGATGTTTACCAAAAATATGGATCGAAGGATCGTTATGCGACACCAAAGACATTGGATTGGGATCGTTGGCAGGGACCAACGCCAAACAAGGTACCATTCAATTTAGAAAGATATTTTAGGTGGCGTTGCTGGTATGATTATGGAACGGGGCTTTCTGGAGATTTATTATCTCATGATTTTGACGCTGTAAACCAGATTATGGATTTGGGAATTCCAAAAACGGCTTCTTCTTCGGGAGGAATTTATCGTTATACAAAAGCAAATTTCCCTGATATGATTGAACATGAACGGGATGTTCCGGATAATTTTCAAACTGTCTTTGAATACCCAGAAAGGAACCTCACCGTTATGTACAGTGCTACATTGACAAATAGTAATCATCGCGGTAAGGTTTTCATGGGTCATGATGCCACTATGGAAGTTGGCAGTGGGTTAACCGTAACCCCTGACAATAGTTCAACGCGGTATAAACAAAAGATTGCCGATGGAATAATTAACACGTCTTTGCCAATGTTTGCCTATTCCCCCGGGTCAAAGGATATCGACGGCGTTACTTCTGCCACAGCAAAATACTTTGCGCAGAAAGGTCTTATGTACACATATAAAGAGGGCAAAAGGGTAGACCCGACACACCTTCATGTTGCTGACTGGCTGGATTGTATTCGTAATGGTGGTGCGCCGCGGTGTAATATTGAAGAAGGGTTTGAGGAGGCAGTAGCCTGTCATATGGCTACCCAATCGTATTTGGAGGGCCGTAGAGTGGAATGGGATCCAGTAAAAAGGCAAATCGTTTAGAGTAAATTATTTAGTACTACACATTACATAATCAGGAGGGGATGTAAAAATGGGTAATACAAAAACACGTTTTGGCATTATGATGT
>Ga0310124_10003474_pt1 | contig 10577 bp, 3 predicted proteins | sample CB11b_AW_Bot5_MG_FD_203507 | JGI IMG/M metagenome (GOLD analysis project Ga0310124, IMG submission 203507) | Marine microbial communities from Western Arctic Ocean, Canada - CB11b_AW_Bot5 | ecosystem: Environmental > Aquatic > Marine > Oceanic | place: Canada: Western Arctic Ocean | collected...
TCCGGCGAGGCAGGACGAATCTGTGCAGATCCCAAGCCTCGGGTGTAATCAACGAGGAAGGCCTCCGGTGAGTCCCCGTTGGAGATGTTGGCCATGACGTTGGCCCCGGCCAGCTTCCGCCAGCCCAGACGATAGTAGATCCGCGCCGCGTCGGGGTTGCCGGTGCCCAGGAAGAGCGCCTGCCCTCCCAGGTTACGGAAGTCGTCGACCGCCTGCCTGCACAAGGCGGTCGCTATGCCGGACCCGCGAAGCCTGGGATCCGTCGCCACCTCTCCAAGCCCCCCCAACACAGGCACAGCCTTTGATGTGTTCAGGCAGCAGGTGCCTGCGAGTCCACCGTCGTCCCGCCTAGTTAGGTACACAGCGTTGCTGTTCTGTTCGAGCTCGGCCCCCAGGAAGACCTCGGGAGGCAGATCCAGCGGCTCGCCTAAAATGGAGAACCAGAACTCGAAGAGTTCCCGGGTTAGTCCGGTCTCCAGTGGTGCTTCAATTCTCATGAGACAAGTCTCCCGTGCAGCGAGCTGAGGCGTCACTGGGCCGTGACGCCGCCGTCTATGACCAGCTCGCTGCCCGTCATGTAGCTCGACTCGTCCGAGGGCAAGAACAGCGCGCCGTATGCCACCTCCTCGGGCTCTCCGTACCTGCCAAGGGGCGTCCGCGGCGCGGAGCCTTTAACTCACCGAGAAGGGCAGGTCCTGGCCCTCGTGGCGGAGGGATTAAGCAACAAGCTGGTAGGCGTCCAGCTGGGAATATCCACTCGCACTGTCCAGGGTCATCTGACGTCGATAATGACGAAGCTGCGGGCTACTGACCGCACACACTCTGTCGTGACGGCGGTACGCCTCGGATGCGCCATTTGATACCCATCCATCCTCTGGAGGGACCCAGCTCCGCCTTCTAGTCGTCCGGCTCTCTTTCCGAGTCTGGGCCGGATCACTTCTCGGGGCACAGCTCTGGCGGGAAGCCCGAGTTGTCACCGACATTTGGCGAACAGATCCCGTCTCGGTGCTCGACCAAATCCTGGCGAGTGTACTCGCCTCTGAGCGCCTAACCGACAGATCCGCTTTCCGTAGAGCTGTCGAACCGGTCTCGCATAGCGTTAAGATATATTATGCTATACCCACCATATGCTTTTGCTATACTGGGGATTGCCGAAGGCATCGAAAATGGGACCGCGCCAACTGCGGCGCTTCTACCGGATGATGTTGGTAGTATATGCATGTTAACGGGCAGGAAACTGTTCGGGTCTACGCTACGCCTCATCGACTCGTCCGGGGTGACATTTGCGCCACATTGAGTATAGAGGCTCCCTGGAGCGTCGAATGAGCACAGGGTCCGGCCGATTGTTCGCGGATTGAGACGTGCTGTACCTAGCGGTTGCAGATCTAGATCTGGGGAAAGCATCCGGAAGTCCATGGGGTGCGTATTATAAAGTGAGTGGGATCATCCTGGAGTCATGAGTGGTAACCAACTTAGAAGGTGTGTGTCTTCTACTACTGAGGGGGCCAGAAACGTGTAGCAAAGTACGCTGGACTCATACCGGTTGGAGAGATACCCTGCCAGTCTGGGCAGACGGCCAACCAGAGCATCGCCTCATTGCCGATGCCGTTGAGTCGTGCCGACTTCCACGGTTGGCTTGTAATCGATGAAGGAATCCAGGCAAGACTTGGACCATCTGTCGCTCCCCAAGCTTCTCGTAATACGACTACGTAACGACTGGAAGCTGATGGTGGCGGTTTTCTTTGGCATGGTCGTCGCAACCGCAGTCGCCTCCGGTGCGCCGCTGTACCTGGATGCTCTGAACCAGCTTGACTTCGAGGCTTCCGTTGAAAGGCTCTCTTCGCAGACCCTAACGCTGCTCGTCTTCGGGCCAGACGAGCCTGTATCCGAGAGCTCGTTGCAGCGAGTCGAGAGCTCACTGGCCGAGGCCATCGACTCGAACCTCTCATCGATCTATCTGGAACGGAAGAGGGCAAGGAGGGGCGCTACTTCTTTGATAGGACTGCCCGACGAGCCTCTGCCCCGGGGTGGTGGAAAGGGCGTCCTGCTCTCACAGGGATACCTCCAACATCTGTCCAACCTCGAGGACCACTCGCGATTCATCGAAGGCCGTATGGCTACCGACGAATCCTCCCTGGCTGCACTGGGCCGAGAGGTAGAGGCCATTATCGGAACCGGGACGGCCAGCAGGTTCGGCCTGGGCCTCGAGGACGTCGTCGGCCTCTCGCCTGGGATAGCGTCGTCGGACGTGATATTGGCCCAGATTGTTGGGATATTCGAGCCGAGTGATCCCGAGGATGAGTACTGGGCCGGCGCCGAGTCAATCCTCGATCCCCCCATCCTGACGGGGGCCCCGCCTATCCTTGTTCAGGTGGACCCCGAAGAGCCGCCCGTGACGCTCTTCGTGACCGAGGCTACCATGATGCGGGTCGTCGAAGAACCCGCTATCGTCGCCCCGCTGGGTACGGAGACCTTTGTCGCCAGCGCAGTCCTCCTGGTCGGACTACCGTCAAATCCGCTACCCCAGGGAGGCGGGTCGGGCATCCTGGCAACGCTCGGCCACTTTCAGAACCTTTCGAGTCTAGACCAGAACATTCGGCTCGTCGACGGCCGGATGGCGCGTACTCAGGTCGACCAGACTCCCGACGGTGCGAGGCTAGAGGCGATCGTTCCGTCCCAGATGGCCTTCAGTTACGAGCTCGAGGTCGGAGACGAGGTCGCAGTCGCTCCGTCGCTCGGTCTGGATGCCCATATCACCGTGGTGATTGCTGGAACCTTCGAGCAGGCGGCCCCGACGGATGAGTACTGGGGCACCATGAGCATGTATCTCTCGCCGGCCCCCCTTGTGAGCGGCGATTCGCCGCCCGGCGGACCGGATTTGGACTCCTCGGCCGATGTCGATACCGTCCTAGCTAGCACCTTGGGTATCCCTTTGGGTGTCCAGCCCACCGCCAAGCCTCCTTTGCCGTTGTTCGTGACCGAGGGTGCTATGGGCCGAGCGCTTGCGGCGACCTTCCCTGGGTCGCTGGCCAAAGCCACCTGGTTTATCGAAGTCAGCACCGAGGCGCTGAAGGACCTGTCCATATCAGAGGCCCGAGAGAGCATCCTGGGCTTCGAGGAAGATGTGTCGAAGTCCATCCCGGGTGCAGATGTAAGCGCCGGTGCCATACGTGGCCTCACAGACGAAGGACGACGCAGCAATCTATTGTCCAGTATCCCGTTGCGACTGCAGCTGGCCGTCCTGGAGGCCATGGTCCTGATATTCCTCTTGATGATGGTCTTCCATCTGGTGGAGGCCAGAGAGAGCGACACTGCGACGCTCAGGGCCAGAGGTCTGGGAATTTACCAACTCTTGAGGCTCTATACTTTCGAAGGCCTAGCGCTGGCCTTGGTGGCTACGGTAGCCGGGTCCCTCCTTGCCATAGGGGGAGTCGCGTTGGCCGGCACGCTGCCATCCTTCGACGATCTGACCGCTGGCGATTTGTTGCCCGTGCAGATAAGTCTGAGTCCCTTCATCTTCGCCTCAGCCATTGGGCTTTTGTGCGTCCTCATCTACGTGATTTACGGCGCGCTCAGGGCGAAGCGAGGACCGCTGACGAATAGGTTCAGAGCGTCCCGACCGTCTCCAGCGCCATTCTTCCAGAGGTGCTTCCTTGACCTCGCATTCCTGGCCATAGGCGGATTCGTCTTCTGGGAGCTCCGCTCGCGGGGCCAGTTCGTGTCAGGAGGTTTCCTTAAGGACGTTGAGGTGGATGAGACCCTGCTCGTGGCGCCGGTGTTGTTCCTCGTAGCGGCGGCGATGGTACTTAGCCGCCTGTTTCCCGTGATGGTGCGATTTCTCAGCGGGGAGTCGCCCAGGCTGGCACATCTCTTCACCGCGATAGTGTTGGCGGTGGTGGCCGCAGGCGCGGCTGACGATGCGCAAGACGCGGACCTAGGCGTCAGGGTAGGGGTGGTGGTGTTGCTCTTGGCCGTGGGCGGAGCGTACTGGGCCACGGATCGTGCACGCCGTCTGCCCTCATCGGCCATAGGGCTTTTGATACAGGCGGGATTCGTTGGAGCAGTGGTTGCACTTCAACCCCCGGAGACGGGCGAGTGGCTGTTAGTTCCCACCGTCGCCCTCATCCTGATAGTCCCGGTGCAATTGATCTTTGCGCTGCTAAAGGCGACGGCTACTGCGTCTCCCATCTGGTTGTCGGTCGCCCTGTGGCACATGTCCCGCAACCCGGCACAGTACAACTGGCTGGTCTTCTTGATGGTGCTGGTGACCGGCGTAGCCATTCTGGCCGCCACGGTGGGAGAGACCTTCGAGAGGAGTAGCCGAGACCGCATCCAATACGATGTCGGGGCGGATATCCGCATTCGAGGCGTCGACAGTGTGGCCGGAGGCGCCGCAGCCGTCAAGACACAGTATCTCTCTCAGTCCGGCGCAACCGCCGCTGAGACCTTCCGCACAGTTGGTAGCATTCGAGGAGATAGAATCGATGTCCTGGGAGTGGAGTCCGGACAGATCGAAGCCGTTTCTTGGTACCGAGAAGACTTCTCCGATCTTCCCCTAGGCAGTGTCATGAAGCGACTCAGATCGGACACTCCGCCGGAGCCGATCGAGATACCCGGTGATGCAACGGGCATCGGTCTGTGGGTGCGACCCGTAGAGCTCAAGTCACCCATGTCGATAGGTGTTGTCCTGGGTGACTCTCAGGGAGGTTCAAGCTTCGTTGTCCTGGGAAACATAACCACCGCCGACTGGCAGCTCGTGCGAGGGGTGGTCCCGCCCGAAGCGGGATCGCCCCTATTCCTGGCGTCTGTGGTGACCTTCGACGGGACCGGCGTCGAGATTCCTTCCGCTGGATCGATCATGGTGGACAATATCCACGTGACGACCGGCCGCCAGAGCGACGAGCGCATTCTTGAAGACTTCGAGGGTGGGCGCCCGTGGGTACCCATTTCGTTTTCCACGCTCACCACTGAGAGCTCATTCTCCGTGGAAGGCGATGCTTTCGATGGCGCTGGGGCCGGGCTCTTCTCCTTCGGAATCCGCACCCTTAGCGGATTCCGCGGCTTCTACCCGAGTCCCTCGGACGGTCCAATGCCGGTGGTAGCCAGCTCCTCGCTGGGGGACTCCGACGACTCCACCGCCGCCGACCGGCTGGTGATCGCGATCGGTGGCCGATGGATACCTATTGAGATCGCGGAGACGGTGGAGTTCTTCCCTACCATGGACCCGGACCAGCCGTTCATCCTCGCTGACCTGGAGGGTCTTCAGAGACACCTCAACGCCTTCCCGGCCCAAATTTCCACCAACCCCAACGAGCTGCTTATCAAGAGCGGGCCGGAAGATAGTCAGAGGCTGCTGGACGGGTTGAGTGCGCTCGATCCGCCGCCGAGCGAGGTTCTCGTCACGGCATCGCTGTTGGACAACCTCGAGCTGGACGCCTTCACGACGATGGCCTGGAGGCCAATGGCCCTGTTGTCCGTGGGCGTGGGCTTGATCGCCGCCGCCGCTGGATACATGGCGTACCTGTTGCTGTTCGTGAAGCGAAGTCGTGTCGAGATAGGCTCCCTCGAGTCTCTCGGGCTCTCCAGAGTCCAGATGATCGCGTCGCTCAGCTTCGAGCATCTGTCAATCGCGGCGATAGGCGTGGGAGTGGGTATCTTGGCCGGCTTTCAGATGCGTTCTTTGATCGTGTCTCCGTTGTCCGTTACGGTTGCGGGGGAACAGGTGGTCCCCCCGTTTGTCATGACCACGGACTGGGATCTGTTGGTGCCCGCCCTCGGGATTCTGGCAGCCGTCCTGGTTGTCGGGGTCCTGGCGCTTAGCGGCAGCATACGGCATGTCGACCTCAGCGCAATCGGCAGATCAGGAGACATCTAGATGCTGAGCTCGCAGGGCCGGAGCGTTGCCAAATCAGCCCGCATCTTCCTTACCGCATGGCGTATGACGGTCAAACGGAGCCTTTCGCGCTGGCGACTTCTCTCCACCGTGGTCTTGGGCGTTCTGCTCGCGTCCTCAGTCCTGGCGGGCGCCACTATCTACTTCGATGCCCTGAGGGAGCTGGCGCTGGGCAGTGCTCTGGCTGGACCGTCTTCGAAGGAGCTGGCTATCACCGCGCAGACCACAAGGGGCCCGACATCGCAGGCGGACTACGATACGGTCTTGGCGCTCCTGAACCAATCGGTTGACGAACACTTAAGTTGGATGGTGACGGACAGCATCATCGTAGGCAAGTCTCCGACGATGTATTTGGCGGAGCCGGGCGCGGAAGACCAGCTGGTAACCGATGCTCGGTCCTACTTCGCGTTCCTGCCGCGACTTTTTGAGCAGGGGCACGTCACTATTCTGCCCGGTGGCAGGCTGCCGAAGGAGGTCGGCACCGTTTCTCCGGACGGCATACCTGAATTGGAAGCGGTGGTTCCTGAGAAGGCGGCTGCGCTGTTTGGGGTCGGCGTCGGAGACCGCATGGTGGCTGGGCCCACCTGGGAAGACAGTACGCCCCAGGTCGACATTGTAATCAGCGGTATCTTTCGTGTAAACAACTCGGATGACGACATCTGGCGACTTGAGACCCAGGTGCTCAGCCAGTTCACTAGAACAATCCCCCGCACTATGCCGTTCTACGTCTCCGAGAACGCCTTCTTCGAAACGCTCGGGGGAGCCTTCTCGAACATGGAGAGCATCTACGCGTGGCTCTTGAGTGTTGGCCCGGACCAGATAAACGCCCGAAACTCTGACGGCGCCCTTGACGACCTTAGGGCGCTATTCGTGGACATGCAGTCCTCTCTGGGAAACTACCGTCAATCCACGGCTCTCAACGCCACACTTGAGGAGTACGACCGTAGGATCTTCTTCAGCAAGCTCCCCATGTTTGTCGTGCTCATTCTGGTAGCCGTGGTCGTCGTCTACTATATTTCGATGTTATCTTCGCTGGTGGTGGAGGAGCGGCGGGGTGAGATGGCGCTTTTGCAAAGCCGCGGGGCTAGCTCCGCTCAGATCATCGCCGTATTCGCGCTGGAGGGAGCGACGATCGCCGTCATATCGGCGGCTGTCGCGCCATTTGTGGCTTTGGTGGCTGTCAGCCTTCTGGGATACACTCCCTCGTTCTCGGACCTGACCGATGGCAACAGACTGGCGGTGGCCCTGTTTCCGAGCGCTTTCATGCTCAGCGCGCTGGGAGCCGCGGTCAGCTTTGGTGCGCTGATGGTTCCGGCGATACAGGCCTCCCGCATCGGCGTGACCCGACACCGCCAGGAGTCGTCGCGGCCATCCAGCCTGCCCGCGTTCCAGCGCTACTATTTGGACGTGTTCCTGCTGATCGTCAGTATTATCCTCTTCCGCCAGCTCACCGAGCAGGGTTCTGTCGTGGCGACCGATACTCTCGGAGAGTCTGCTGCCGATGAAGCTCTGTTGGCTTTGCCCGGCCTCATTCTGGTGGCGTCGGCCATGGTGCTACTCAGGCTCTTCCCCTTGATGATGGGCCTGATCAGCCGAGTGGCCGCGTCGACGCTCCCCGCCGGACTGACGATGGGCGCCTGGCAGATGGCGCGCAACCCCGCGCACTACGCCCGACTGTCGCTGTTGCTGATTCTCGTGGCCGGCCTGGGCATATTCGCGTCCAGCTTCAAGGCTACGTTGGACACCAATTTCCAGGAGCGAGTACTCTATGCGGTCGGCAGCGACGTGAGACTTACCGATGTAACCGCGGTCTCGGGTGCAGCCACGGCGGCTTCACGAACGCAGGAGTATCGAACAGGGCAAGAGATGGCATCTGCCTACCGGAGTGTGCGGGGTGTCGAAGGGGTGAGCCCGGTATTGAGGACTCGAGGACTGGACGTGAGCCAGCCCTTGGGAGCCGACTTCGAGATGCTGGCCGTGGATAGCGAAGGCTTTAGCCAGGTCGCCTGGTTTCGCAAGGACTTCGCGGACAAGCCGCTGGACAGCCTCCTTAGCGACCTGTCGATCGGGGAGCCACCTCAGGGGCTGGAGCTACCGGCTGACGCCGTCGCTATCAGTGTGAGTCTGCGAAGCGATCGGCTGCGGCCAACGTTGTCGTTCAACGCTCGCCTGAGAAACGCACGGGACGAGCATTCCAACATTATGCTTGGGACGCTTGGCAACGGCGAGTGGACGGTCCTCGATGCGGACCTGGCGGCCGGCACCTGGGACGGGTTTTCGTCGAGTCGCCCATTGACTCTGGTGTCGCTGTACGTGGAGGAACTCGCGGTTGGAAACACTCTCGCACCGGGCTCTCTGCTCATCGATGACGTCAGCGTGACGACCTCTACCGGCGATACGAGGGTCATCGATGAGTTCAACGACGCCTTGAACTGGAGGGTCGTGAGGAATACGCTCGGGCAGGTATCTGATTCTGTGCAAGCATCCAACGAGATATTCAGGCAAGAGTCGGGATCCCTCCTGTTCTCCTGGTCCAGAGGCGGCTTCCCGGCGCCCCGAGGCATCTACTACGGACCCGAGCCGCTGCCTGTCCCGGTCATTGCCAACAAGTCGTTCGTCAAGTCTTCGGGATATGACGTGGGAGACGAGCTAGAGGTGGTCGTCGGAGAGGATGTCTTCGGCGGACATCGTCTGACCGTGAGTCTGGTAGCCATAGTTGACCAGTTTCCCACTGTGACGGATTTCGACGAGAACCTGCTGATAGCGGACCTGACCTCCGTCACCCGCTACGCGAACCTGCTGTACAGAGGCTCTGGAGACTTCCCAATGGAGCTCTGGATCTCGACCTCGGACGATGACCTCGAACGAGAGGGGATCGTTGGGAGGCTGGAGGATGTCCCTGACTATCGAAGCGGCTTCACCCTCGATATCGCCTCGAGACTCTCGAGATCTAAGGTGGACCCTCTGGTTGGTGCCGGATGGAGTGCGCTTCTACTTCTCGCATTCGTAGCAGTGCTGTTCCTGAGCGGCCTGGGATTCCTGGTGCACTCATACGTATCCTTCCGGACCCGGGAGGTCGAGTTCGCGCTCACGAGGACCTTGGGGTTCTCCACAGGACAACAGATAGTGCAGATCTGGTTAGAGCAGGTGGTGATAGTAGTCGTTGGGATAGCCCTCGGCACCTGGATGGGTGGCAGGATCAGTGCGACCATCATGCCCTTCCTAGGCCAGGATGACTTCGGTGGCCGGGTGGTCCCTCCCTTCGCTATTCGCGTAGACTTGGCCGCACTGGCACTCACCTATGCGGCGATGTTCCTCGTGTTCGCCGCGATCAGCCTGAGCCTGCTATGGTTGATCCACCGGATCGCGCTGCATCGGGTCCTGAGATTGGGCGAGCGGTAACTTTTTTCGCGGAGTGGAGAGGAAGATGTCTGAAGACAACAAGACCCCGTATGTCGTCTGTGAGGACCTGTACAAGATCTACAAGATAGCCGATCTGGAAGTGGTGGCGCTCCGCGGCCTAGACCTGACGTTGGAACAAGGCGAAATGGTCGCGGTGGTGGGCGCCAGCGGAAGCGGGAAAACGACCCTGCTCAATATCCTGGCCGGGTACGACTCTCCCTCGGCGGGCAAGGTCACCGTCGGTGACAGAGACCTCCTGGCAATGTCCGGCCGCGACGTGGAGATGTACAGAAGGCGGGAAGTGGGGTTCATCTGGCAGCAGACCGCCCGAAACCTGCTGCCGTACCTGACCGTCCTCGAAAACGTCGACCTGCCTCTGATGCTGACGAGCATGGCCCCATCCGAAAGAAAGGACAGGAGCGAGGAGCTGGTGGAGCTGGTAGGCCTGACTCATCGGAGCGGCCACACGCCGGACAGAATCTCTGGCGGGGAGCAGCAACGGGCTGCTATCGCCGTCGCATTGTCCAACAGCCCGTCCTTGCTACTGGCAGACGAGCCGACGGGCGAGCTAGACGATACGACGGCTGGGGAGGTCCTCGACCTGCTCGGCTCGATCAATAGCGAACTCGACTCCACACTGCTGATTGTGACCCACGACCCGGATATAGTCAGAAAGGTTGATCGAGCGGTGAGAATCAGCGATGGCAGGGCTTCCTCCGAGATCAGGAAGGCGGACGGATTTCGCCAGCGTCCTGACAGCGAAGACGACCCAACGGCCACGCAGGAGTATGCGCTGGTTGACGGCGCCGGCAGGATTCAGATACCTGCCGAGTTCCTCGAGCGAGTCAACATCACGGAGCGGGCGAAGATACAGGTGGTCGGCGACACGGTGACCATCGTCCCCCAGGAGGACTAGGGATGAGCGCTTCCGAGACCATCATCCACACCGGGAACTTGGGTCGTAGCTTTCGAGTCGGCTCGGAAGAGGTTGTTGCCGTACACGATGTGACCATGGAGGTGCGCTCGGGTCAGTTCATAGCGATCGTTGGACGGTCCGGATCGGGCAAGACCACGCTGCTCAATCTGATGGCGGGGCTGGACAAGCCCACCTCCGGCACGGTCACTTTCGAGGGCCGCGATCTATCTCGGTTGACTGCAAAGGAGCTGACCCAGATAAGACGTCACAAGATCGGCTTCGTGTTTCAGTCGTTCGGCCTTCTGCCGCTGCTGTCAGCTTTCGAGAATGTCGAGCTGCCGCTGCGGATCTCAGGCGTAAAAAGAC
>Ga0310124_10003475_pt1 | contig 10573 bp, 8 predicted proteins | sample CB11b_AW_Bot5_MG_FD_203507 | JGI IMG/M metagenome (GOLD analysis project Ga0310124, IMG submission 203507) | Marine microbial communities from Western Arctic Ocean, Canada - CB11b_AW_Bot5 | ecosystem: Environmental > Aquatic > Marine > Oceanic | place: Canada: Western Arctic Ocean | collected...
CAGGCACCGAATTTTCATACACCTCGCAAACGAATACACAGTCACTTGGCAACGTGATTTTGGACACCTCTGTTGTCCATAGTATCCGAGCCCGAGACGTTGTGTTCGCCGCCAATGGGTTGCGTCCAAATGCCACGCTGTATCCGTTCTTTGATAGTGTGTCGGTGCAAAAATATGTGCAGCAAGCAAATGTGCTTCAACTGAATCCCGAGGCCGCGAGTGACTTTCCCTTGGGCACCTTCTTTATTGGACAGACGCTCTATGTGAAAAAAGCCTTGACGGGGACCGTAAGCACTATCACCAATTCAACGGCAGTCACCGGAACCAGTAGTGAGTTTGACTTCGAATTGTTGTCGAATCAGTTGGTGCGTGTCAAGTCTGGTGTGGATGTGTTTGATCGATACATCGCCAGTGTTTCGTCAAACACCGCCGCGACCTTCGATAGCAATGCTGCCCTCAGGTTGAATGGTGCAACCCTTTACACATTGACCCGTGTCGTGGTCGCAGATGTCACCCCGCGTTTGTCGAACTCGGGCGCTACGATCACATACACACTCAAGTGTACTCGGGCGCAGCAGGATGTGGACGCTGATGCTATTCTTGGCCCGGGGCTGAACTACGGTAATGCGACAGGTAATCATACGGATCGTGGATCGCGCCTCATTCTACCGGAAGATAATGGCGCGTATGCTCGGAAGTTTAGCTACGCCGCCGGAAGTTTGCGCCCCGAGAAAATGGCGAAAGATTCTGGTGTTGGCACGGTCGGTGCCGAGGTTATTTTGCCGATGTCCTCCCGTACGTCCAGTGTTCTCAGCGCGGCCAGTGTTGCGGTAGAAACAAAGACACTCACGGTTAACACGGCGGTGATTACCTCGGGCGTCGTGCGGGCGTATGATTCAAACAACCTTCGGTTGGACGTGGACATCACGGATACCAAAATCGCCAACACCACGGTGATCTATTTTGTCGGTGGGCCTGGCGCGGGACAGAGTGCGAGTGTCACCAACTATCACTCAGCGAACCAGACGGCGGTTATTGATACAAGCGCACTCACAGATATCACAGCGGGACAGACGATCTATAGCGTCGGGTCGTTGTCATCTGATGGGTTCCTTGCGAACAGTACGGTGACTGCGGGTGGTGCGGGTACCGTATCGGGTGTGCTTCATCTTCAGGAAGGGCAGTTCGCGACTGGTCAACGACTCTTCCGTTTGACGGATAGCAGTACAAACGATCTCTCAAGCGCCACGACCACCGCAGAAACCAACTATGTGGCCTCCGGTTTGTCTGTGTCGCAGCAACCCACTAGTATCGTATCTCGTACCACCAATGTCACGCGACGTGGTGTCCACGACTCTCGTTATTGGGAGAACGACACCTACACGTCATGCCCAGAAGGATGGGCAGATCCACTAGCAGAAACGTTCCTTGTGGATGCGACACGCTTTCCACAGGGTATCATGCTAGCCTCGGTGGACTTGGTGTTCTCAGCAAAACCTACCGATGACATTCCAGTCACGGTTGAACTTCGACCAGTTATCAATGGATATCCTTCGTCATATCAGGTAGTGCCGTGTGCGTCACCAGAAGGACAAGCGTCTACCACACTGCGGTACGACGCTGTGAATGTTGTCGCAACGGATTTGTCTACCGCGTTCAGCAACACATCCGCGTACACGCGATTCACGATGCCCTCACTGGTACACCTGTTGCCTGGTATTGAGTACGCCCTTGTGGTTCGCTCCGACTCTTCGGAATATAAAGTCTACACCGCCGAACTCGGCGCGCAGGTGCTTGGCACCGATAAGAAGGTTGCGAAGCAGCCCTATGCGGGCAGCTTCTTCAAGTCACAGAACGGATCGACGTGGACCGAAACACCATTTGAAGATATGATGTTCCGCTTGAACAAAGCAAAGTGGACATTGTCGAGTGGTGCGAACACTGGCATCCTTGTCGCCCGTGGCGTGCAACCGGCGACAACCAAGACATTTGATTCGATGACGTTCTATCCGTATGAAGTTACCTTCCCGTTGGTGACATCGACGAGCTATTCGTTGAGCGTCAAGCCAGAAGGTTCGGGCACCGCAGTTGCGTATAGCGTTCAACCGAACAAACTGGTAGCGTTGTCCTCACGGTCGTTCTTAACCGGGAGCTACGACGCGAACGCTGCGCCACAGTTCTACCCTGCTTTTGCGAATAGTGCGCCAGCGGGTCAGACAGTCAGCGGGGTGTCAGCGAATACCATCGATACCATCGCCACGCTCACAACGCGAAGCACTGATGTCGCACCGTATGTCGATCTAAAAAAGATGACTGTCCTTGGTATACAGAATCGCATCAATGAGATGGAACTGTATGCGACACAGTTTGTCATTCTCGATCCCGGTAGTGGCTATGCGAATGCGGCCGCAGCCACAGGCACCGTCACGACGGTCGCATCGTCTAACGTTGTGACAGGGACGGGCAGTGCGTTCCTCACCTCAGTTATTGTGGGACGAGATGTGGTGATCGGGGCCAACTTGGCGGTGACCGTTGCGTCCATCGAAAGCGACTCTCAGTTTACTGCGACAACGACCGCCGGTGAAGCCCGCGTCGCGAATGCGTTCTCGACCTTTGCGAACCTGACGATGACAATAAGCGCCAGTAATGTCGGTGCGAATGCAGTAGGATACGCAGTTGTATCCACCGTCAATAGTTCCATCGTCACGGGCACTGTTACTAGTCTTGTGTTAACGACTGACGGAAGTGGCTACCTCACTACGCCGACTGTTACGGTATCTGGCAATGCGGCGCTGACGTATCGTGGCGAGGACTCCGCACAGCATGGTAATGCGCTGACACGATACTTCACACGGGAGGTGTCGTTAGCGGAAGGGTTCGACGCTCGCGACATCAAGATGTACTTTGATGGATATCGCCCCGAGGGTACTAACTTCTATGCCTATTACAAGGTGCTATCGGGCACGTTGGATAGCGAGAGGTTTGCGGATCAGCCATGGCGATTGATGACACAAATCACGCCGGATGGAGTGATCAGCACACGTGCCACACAGTATCGGGAGTTTGAGTTCCGCACGCCGCAAAGTCAAGCGTTGACATCATCTACGGATACCACGGATCGGTTCAAAGTGTTCTCCATTAAAATAGTGATGTCTACCAACGATACGACCGTCGTGCCGAAGATTCGCAACTTCCGCGCTATTGCCTTGGATGAGTAATGCTGATACAGACCGATGACCGCAAGCATATGCGGGACACCGATAACCATGCGCTATTGGTAACCGATCAGGCAGCGTTACAACGCGCCCGGAACCAACGCACCAAGGCAAAAGAGCAGACGGATCTTCATCGCGAAGTGGGTACATTACGTACACATGTGAAGACGCTCTCGTCTTTAGTCGAACAATTGCTTTCTAAGTCCAATATGTAAGGTATCGGACCTTCACCTAAATATAGTTATCTTATGCCAATACCAACTCTACCAATTGTAGCACTCGACACCGCAAACACTTTCCGTGCGTGGTTGACGCGAACCAATAACGTCATCGACTTGCTCAACAGCAATGCGGTACTCGTCGCAGGAGGAACTGCGAACGGCGTCGGGGGTATTGGCGCATTCACCATTGGAAACACGACAGAGACAACGAGTAGTCTGATTATCGCGGGAGGAAAGTTCGGCGCGAATGCGACAGGGGTAACTCTGACCGGGACGAGTGTATTTGGGGCCAATGTCACCGTGAACAGTTCTGCGGCGAATGTTGCTATCTCTAGTACTGCCGTCCACCTTATCCCGTCAACTGAAACCTATATCGGTGGCGCCAACTTGTACACCAACAGCGTCAGCACCTTTAATGGTTCTGTCACGCTCACGGCCACAACACCTCTGACGGTTGGAAATGTCGCGACTTTCCAGAGCAATGTTGCTGTTAACAACAGCATCACTTCGTCAAACACCGTTTATGCACGGTCGCTTCTTTACAACCACGCATCGTCGCTCATCTCCGCAACACTATCAAGCACCGAATATAACAACTATAGTCCAGCAGACCTGATTGATGCTATCGCACTGAATATCAATCCCGATACGTCGGACATTTCGATTACGGGTCTCGACCAACCGTCAAATATGACGACGGGTGTTCGAGTGTTGTATCTTCAGAATACCAATGCGACCTATAAAATCACGTTGCGAGATGCGAACACGTCATCGACGGTGAACAATCGGTTTGAGACTGGTGTTGGGGACGTGGAGATTGGTCCGAAGGCTTCCATCTCGCTAGTCTATTCGTTTGCGACAACCAAGTGGCGATTGGTTGGTGCGCCGCCATCTGGTCTTATATCCTCGCTATCCGTTGCGGGAAATGTTGCTGTCACTGGTAGCATGACGGTCGCCGCAAATGTTGCCGTGGATACAAATGTGTTGTATATCGATACCACCAACAACCGTGTTGGTGTCAACATTGTTCCAACATCTCCACTTCACGTCAATGGTGCAGCGGTATTTAATAATACCTTCAGCGCCACGGGTGCTACCAATGTACTGAGTACGTTTGGTGTGACGGGTGCGGCCACTTTCGCGAATACGTTGAGTGTGTCGGGAGGTCTGACAGGTGCCGTTAATGCCTTGAGTACGCTGGGTGTGACGGGTGCTGTTAATGCCTTGAGTACACTGGGCGTGACGGGAGAATTTACTCCAACGGCTATCACGGAAACCATTGTGGACCTCGGCAGCGTTACATCGACTGTGACCATTGGCCCACTCTCATCTGGTACGATCTTCACGGCTGTGATGAGTTCTGGTTTTCCGTTGGCGATCACCCTACCGAGTGTTTCGGGGACGGCCGGAAAGTCCTTTGTTCTCTATTTGAAAACGCCACCGTCAGGTACCACATCCGCAGTAACCTTTGTGGGGGCGAAGTGGCCAGACCACTCCCCTACGCCAACGATCAGCGGCTTGGGGACCTCGGCTGGGATGCTGGACATCTTTTCATTTGTGTCTGACGGTACAAATTGGTATGGTGCGTATTCTCAGGGATATACGGTGTAATGTTTCCCGGTAGTCGTAATATGATTTTTGGTGCCAGGCCTTTCCCACCAGTGTCGCCGTCGGCATCGGCGTCTCCGACCCCGCCGCCGGACCTTCTGATTACTTATTCAGGGCCGCAAAGCGGAACGCAGAATATGGATGACAATGATGTTCTCATTTTGACCGTGGTTGGGGCTTACACTTTCTCGTTTAGTCGAGCAGCAACCATTACTGTTATTGGTGTCGGCGGTGGAGGGGGCGGTCAGGATGGAGGAGGTGATAGTAATCCAGCCGATGGTGGCACCGGCGGTGGCGGCGGCGGCGTCTCCTCCAGCGGGGCCTTCGCTGTCTCCGCAACCGGATCTTATACAGGTTCGGTTGGTGCCGGGAATTCCGGTGGAAGCGGATACGCTGATCAGGGGACCGATGGGGATAGTGTGTTTGACGGGCCCGCCGGGAGGCGAGTGAATGCGACCGGTGGAGCGCGGGGACACGACTCGCAAATCGGCGTCCCCGGCGCGCCCAGTGGTGGCCACGGCGCCAGAGGTTCATATTGGGAGCAGGACGAGGACGATGACGATGACGAGGGCGGCTTCAGCGGGCCCGGCAACGCCGGCAGCGGCGCGACGGGTGGCGGCGGTGGTGGTGGTGGTTCAAATGGTAACGGCAATTCCGGAGGTAACCCCGCCTCCCCCGGCGGGAGTGGTTCTAGTTGCGGGGCCGCGCAGTCCGGTGGGAACGGCTCTACCGGAGGGGGTAGCTCCGCGCATCCCAGCGGTGGAGCGCCCGGCGGGACCGGCGGCGGCGGATACACAATCGGGGGTGTGTGTTATGGGGGCGGTGGAGGCGGTGGAGGCGGTGGTCAGAGTGGCGGCGGCGGAGGCAACGGAATGCAAGGTGTGCTACAGATAACATGGCATGCTGGTACGTAACCAATAAATATAAACATGCCCATTCCATCTTCACGCGACGACTTCAAAGAATACTGCTACCGCGCACTTGGTAAGCCGGTGCTACAGATTAACGTCGATGACGATCAAGTCGAAGATCGTATCGACGAGGCGCTATATGTGTATCAGCAGTACCACATGGATGCGGTCATCAAGACCTACATGGCGCATGAAATTACTGCCAGCACGATGGTGTTCGACTCGGCGTTCAGTGGCACCTTTCTGGCGGACGAAAAACTCGTCGGACAAACATCCAACGTTGAGGGGCGGTATGTCAGCACCGCGAACACTACGGCGATCACGTTCTATGTCGCCGCGACTTCAAACACCGGTACTGCATCGGCCGACGCCTACAGCGACACCGCTCGCAACACGTTCAACGACGGAGAAGTGGTTCTCGGAAACGAGTCCGGCGCGCAGGGCACCGTCAAGACTGATGGTATCACCTTCGGGGACATGGACAATAAGTGGTTTACCGTTATTGATTCGGTGATTGGCATCACCAAAGTCTTCGCGCCCTATGACTCTCGTCTTTCTGCGGACATTCTATTTGACCCGCAAGCACAGTTCAATATCTCCTTGATGTCGAGCTTTACCGCGAACTCTATTATTCCATATTATGTTGGTCGTAGCTATCAGCAGTTGTTGAATGATATGTTCCGCGGCCGGCCGGCGATTCGATTCTCGCGTCACATGAACCGGCTCTATATGGATGTGAATTGGTATGTCACATTTATACCCGGTCAGCATATCATTCTTGAAGGATATCGCACCATCGATCCCGCAGGGTATACAAAAGTGTGGACCGACCGTTGGTTACAGCGGTATGCCACATCACTAATCAAACGTCAGTGGGGAGTAAACCTTTCCAAGTATAGCGGCATCGCGATGCCGGGTGGCGTACAGTTGGACGGTAAGGGTATGTTAGCTGAAGCTAATCAAGAAATTGCGACACTTGAAGAACAGGTGCGAAGCGAGTTCCAAGAACCGCCAATGTTCATCGTGGGATAAACCATGCCGGTCAATTCCTATTTTAACCACACTAAGGTTGTTAGTGAACAGGATGTTGTTCAAGATCTGATCGATGAATCGATTGCGATCTATGGGCACAGTGTTCATTACGTTCCTCGGAACGACGCGAACATCGACGCGTTCCTCGGTGAAGATCCCCTGTCCAATTTCACAGAAGCCTTCGAGATTGAGATGTACGTAAAATCATTTGACGGGTTTCAGGGACAATCGGAATTTGTGGGGAAGTTTGGTTTGCACATTGAAGACCAGATGTACCTCACAGTGTCTCAACGCCGGTTCCGCAATTCGGTTATGAGTCAAACGGCGATCACGGCGATGAAGCGGCCGCGGGGTGGCGATCTTATCTACATCGAGATGGATGCAGATAATCGCTTTCTGTTTAACATTCGATTTGTGGAAAACAAGGAAACCCTATTTACATTGGGTAAACTCTACACCTATGAATTGAAATGTGAGATGTTCAACTTCAGCAACGAAGGGGTGACAACGGGCGTGGACGATATCAATGAGGTCGCTAACAAATTTGCTTATACCATCAACCTCGATATGAAAGCCGCGGGAGGTTCGGGCGACTACAGCAAAACCGAAACGGTTTATCAGGGTGCGAGTCTGGCGGCCGCTACCGCGACGGGTGTGGTATGGGATTGGGATTCCACAACTCGTCTGCTTCGCGTGCAGGACATCACCGGCACGTTTGCTGCGAATACGGCCGTGGTTGGTGGCACCTCTGCCGCTACGTGGACAGTGGTTGATACGACACCGGCCATCACACCGAGTACCAATGATCCAATTACTGATAATGAATTCTTGCAGGGTAATCCGTTGAGTGTCGTTGTGTCTCGCGGCACGCGACCGAATTCAGGCTAATGAATACACATTTCAAACATCTGCACATGCGCCGATATCTACTGGCGTTTGGTTCCCTGTTTGACGATATCACCATCACGCGAGAAAACTCAGATGGTGACGAAGCATTTCGTCAACAAGTGCCATTGCAGTATGGTCCGAAAGAACGTTGGTTAGTTCATCTGACACAAGATCCTGATTATGGGAAGGGTGTGGGTCAAGTAGTTCCCCGTATGTCGTATGAGATGACGAGTCTCGTCTATGATACGACGCGCAAGCTGAATACACTCGATAAGCTCAAGTTCAATAGCAACGAAGCACACAAGCTCGCCAAGCTCTACGTTGGTGTGCCGTATGTGATGAACGTTCAGTTGTCGGTGTTGGTGAAACTTCAGCAGGATGGAATGCAGATCGTTGAACAGATTCTTCCGTTCTTCACGCCGGATTACACGATTGCTGCGCGCCCGTTAGAGAACTATCCCGATCTTTTGGATCAGGTGCCCATTGTTTTACAGAGCGTATCACACTCGGATAACTACGAGGAAGACTTCATCAAGCGGCGCGCTATTGTCTGGACGTTAGACTTTGCGCTGAAGGTGTTCTTCTATGGTCCGATCAGACAGAGTAGACGAATCGAAGAAGTTATCGTCAACCTCTACAATTCGCCACATGCGGATCTTGCGGCGCCGACACCGGATGCCTTACCGAAGGCGACGATCAATGTACTCGCGGATCCGCCGACACAGAACGTTTCATCGGGTACGGCGATTACGTCGAATACAACGATCACCGAAGTCCTCACTGCGGCCGGCTCCTCGGAGTCACCGTCTTCGTCCGCATCACCGTCATTCTCGCCGTCTGCTTCACAGTCACCATCGGCCTCTGTGTCGCTATCACAATCCCCGTCTAGCTCGCAATCAGCATCGGTGTCGCCGTCGCCATCGGTATCTCCATCATAGGTGGTTTGATAACAAAAATATAATATGTCTGATAATTTGAATGAAATCTTTGATGTGGCGCCGGAGCTAGTAGCGGATACGGCACTAACCACTACACAGGCGGCGCCGGTTGTAGTTGCCGAAGTCGTAGATGATAAGACGGCGCAAGAAAAACTAGATCGGGATTTTGAGGCTGCTCGCGGTAACATCACACAGATGACGAATGACGTGACGGAAGCTGCCAAGAGTGCTATTCTACTTGCACAGAGCGGGGACAGCCCGAGAGCGTATGAAGTTGTTGCGACGATGCTCACCGCGATTGTGAATGCCAATAAAGAACTCGTCAGTCTCCATAAAATCAAACAAGATGCTGCGCCACAAGGATCGGGCGCGGGGGATGGGGGCGGAGTGAACATAGAGAAGGCCGTGTTTGTCGGACGCGCCGCTGATCTCTTGCGTGAACTCCGCACCCTTCAAAAAGAAACTAAATAGCAGCGAGGTTTATTATGAATCCATCGCCATATAGCCCGATGAAAGTGTACTGGCATCGCGACCGCCTCGATGCACTCGCTCGCGGCGAAGTCCCTTCACCCACACAAGTCCAACTGATCATCAGCGATCTTTGTAATCAGGATTGTAGCTTTTGCGCGTATCGTATGAGTGGCAACCTCAGCAATGAATTGTTTGGTGAGGCGCGTGAAGATGGCAGTGTCAATAACAATCCGAATCGTATGATTTCGTATGAGAAGATTATCGAGATTTTAGAAGACTCCGCAGCGATGGGCGTCAAGGCGATTCAGTTGACCGGTGGTGGCGAACCCACTGTACATCCCAAGTTTGAACAGGTTGTGGAAAAGTGTTACGAGCTTGGATTGGAAGTTGGCGTCGTGACGAATGGTGTCAAGCTCACACCGAAGCTGATTGATCTACTCACGAAAGCGGTGTGGGTGCGCGTGAGTGTGGATGCATCAACCGTCGATTCGTATGTCTCCATTCGTAATGTGCCTATCGCGCACTACACGCGTGTGTGGAATAACATCAAAGCGTTAGCGGAACGAAAGAAGGCCACAGGTAGCAACGTAACGATTGGTGTCGGGTTCGTTGTCACCAAGGAAAATTATAAAGAAGTCGTTGATGCTACCGCCCAAGCACGGGCAGCCGGGGTGGACAACTTTCGTATTAGCGCCGTATTTCAGCCAGAAGACGAAAAGTATTTTGAGACATTTCACGCAGAGGCCGTCAAGCTCTGTAGTGATGCGGAAGTATTAGGGTCAGATACATATCAAGTCGTGAATATGTTTGGTGACCGCGTGAGTGACTTGGTGCTGAAGTATCCCGATTATGAGTTCTGCGGGTATCAACACTTCAATACCTATATCGGTGCGGACCTGAATGTGTATCGTTGTTGTGTGCTTGCGTATAACACACGCGGCGTTGTTGGTTCACTCAAGGAACAGACGTTTGCACACTTGTGGGCAAATGACGCGCCCGGCGCATTTAAGGGCTTCGATGCGGGTGGATGTCCTCGCTGCCAGTTCAATAATAAGAACCGCGAAATCATTCGGGCTCTGGTGCCGCCGCCACATGTGAATTTTGTATGATGCGAGCGTCGGTCGTGTTGTCTACATACAACCGTGCCGACATTCTGAACGGGACACTTGCTTCCATCTTTCGTCAGCAGGTACCGTTTGACTATGAGGTCATCGTCGTTGATGACGGTTCGTCTGATCACACGACGGAGGTGCTGTCACGCTATCCCGTGGTCACGGAACGTATCGAGC
>Ga0310124_10003476_pt1 | contig 10568 bp, 10 predicted proteins | sample CB11b_AW_Bot5_MG_FD_203507 | JGI IMG/M metagenome (GOLD analysis project Ga0310124, IMG submission 203507) | Marine microbial communities from Western Arctic Ocean, Canada - CB11b_AW_Bot5 | ecosystem: Environmental > Aquatic > Marine > Oceanic | place: Canada: Western Arctic Ocean | collected...
TGCGCGGCAGCTCCGACCTGCACGCCTGGACCGATTCAGCCTGCTACCTCGCCCACTGTGGCCACAACTGCGCCTCGTGATCCTAGGGGCCGCTGGGTGGTGCCTGCCCGACGAACCGAAAGAGCGACAACTCAGCCTCTCAAGATGAGCCCTGCCTCCTTTTTCCCGACGTCCTCGACGCACCATCTTCCACCCGTTCCGGCGTTCCACACACAGGGCGCGCACGGAATGGAACGGCCCCCATCACCGATGCACGCGGTGACAGATAATGTGCAACCAGCTACGTCAATGGGCGTGCAACGTAACGGCGATGCTCACAATTCAGCTCATCGTCGGCGCGCTGATGTTCCTCATCGAAGGGGGTAAGATCGGGGTTTACCAGTATTCCGCAGAGACCTATTGGGCGATCGTGACCATGACAACCGTGGGCTACGGCGACATCGCCCCTGTTACCGTACCTGGAAAGCTTTTCGCGGCGGCGGTGATGATTATCGGATATGCCATCATCGCCGTGCCGACGGGGATCGTCGCTTCGGAAATGGCCGACCTGCGTTCTAAGAGTCGCGTCACGACCCGGCATTGCCAGAACTGTGTTCGTGAAGGCCACGACCCCGATGCCAGCTTCTGCAAATACTGTGGCGAATCTCTCGACAGCTGACGAGCAGTTCTCAGTCCGGTGATCGCCGGGCTTCTGCGTGGGCCTGGGAGGCCCGTAGTGTATCCAGTAATTCTTCTGCCGCCTCCGCCTCCTCCTCAGGAGCCAGTTCGCGAAATCGTTCCAGCGCATCGACAGCATCACCGTATTCTGCCTCCAGCGCCAGAATCAGCGCCAGATTGAAATGAACGTTGCGAAACCCTGGTTCAATCTCGGCGGCAACTTCGTAATGCACCCGCGAGGGGTCGTGCTGACCGGCGTCGAAGTAGAGATTGCCCAGGTTGTAATGTGACTCCCAGTGCCGCTGATCCTCCTTCAAAGCCTGACGAAAGCAGTCGAAAGCGGTCTCCGAGTTACCAGCCACATACTCGAGGATACCGAGATTGCAGTAGGCGTCACTCGTGCTGTCACCCATTTCGATGGCGGACTGATAACCGGCTCGCGCTGCCGCCTCGTGACCCGCCTCATCCTCTTGCAGGGCTTGCTCGAAGGAGCTCGTCGCCCCCGGAAAGGCAAGCAACTTGTCGCCCATTGGGGAAACTGCAGGTGGTGTGCTGCCAACGAACAGGTCCAGTTGGCCCGGGCCGGGGCCACGCCGCGTACGGCGAACCCGAGTAAACCCGAATGGTTTGCGCTCGTCGGTTGCGCCGGAGGGTACAAGCGCCGGCTCCCTGGGCTCGACTTCCTCTGGTTTCGGAGAACCGGGGAAGGAAAGAATCTTCACCATGTCAGCCTCAGGCCGCCTTTGACTTGGCTTTCGCCTTGGCCTTTTTCTTGGCCGCCGGCTTCTTCTTCTCTGCCGGTGTTTTCGCCGCTTCCATCGGCTTCGCATCCCCCTTGGCGGCTTCGATACTGTCGCGAAGGGCGGTCATGATATCGACGACGGGTTTGACCTCGTCGTCGGCAGCCATCACGACCTCCTTACCCTCTACCTTGGCCTGGATCATGTCCTTCACGGCCTCGTGGTAGGTGTCTTTGATCTCGATGTCCCCCAGGGGCTTCGTCATCGAATCGATGAGACTCTGTGCCAGCTTCAGTTCGTCGCCACTGACCTCGGTCTCCGCCAGACCCGGGACCTCATTCACCGATCGCAGGAACTGTGGGTAGCGCACCTTGTAAAGGACGAGACCGTTGTCCTGGCAGCCGATGAGGACCATATCCTCGCGGTCACGGAGCACCACTTTGCCGACACCGAGACGACCACTCTGTGCCAGAGACTGCACGAGCAGGGCATAAACTTTGACCGCAACGTCGCCATCGGGACCAGCGAAGTAGGGCGTGTCATAGAGGCTGACATCGACTTCGTCGGTGGCAACAAAGCCCTCGATCTCAATGATCTTCGAACTCTTGATCTTGACCTTGTCGAAATCTTCGTCATTGACGATGACGTACTCGTCGGGACCGTACTCATATCCCTTGACGATATCGGAGCTTCCCAGGTTCTCACTGCAGCTGCGGCAGACCTTCTCGTATCGAACCCTGCCATTGTCCTCCTTGTGCAACTGATTAAAACGAATACTCGATCCGGAATCGACGGCGTTGTACAGCCGGATGGGAATGGTCACCATCGAGAATCGGATATGTCCCTTCCACAAAGAACGCATTGTCGGTCTCCTATCCTTCTATACTATCGGTCAGATCAGGGCGCATCCGCAGAAAGACCGGTTCCCGCAGGGTTCCGGTATTGGTGAACGAGGCATATTGCACCTCACACCAGAGCCGCGGCTCCACCCAGATCGTCTCAGCATCATCCAGTGGTTTCTCGTCCACGGGACGATCGATCGTGTCGAGCGACTTCAGTTCCTTGAGCACCGCCTGCAACGACTTGGCGTCGAAACCTCCGCCGACCTTGCCCAGATACTCGAGGGTATCGGCGTCATCCTGAGGGCGCCCAAGGTGCAGGGCACCAAAGGTCCGTCCGCGATCTCCTTTGCCCGGTGTATACCCGGCGATGCGACAGTCTATCGTGCGTCGCACCTTGATCTTCTGCCACGTGGAAGCGCGTCTCCCGGGAAGATAGCTACCACCTCGCTCCTTCGCCACAATTCCTTCTACCCCAACGCTTTTGGCCGCTTCGAACAAGGCTTCGCCGTCCTCTACGGTCTCGCTGACGCGATAATCGGTCTGCTCCTTGCGCACCGCATCGGCGAGCCACGCACGACGCCGGTCCAGAGGCTCGTTGCCAATGGGGCGGCCATCCAGATAGAGACAGTCGAATAGATAACAGACAGCCGGGTGGCGGGCCTGGGCGCGGGCGATACCCCGTTCTCCCTTGGCATGGAGGCGCCCCATGACATCGGTGAAAATCGGCCGACCCGCACTATCGAGACAGACGATCTCCCCATCGAAGACGGCGGCGCTGGCATAGAATGCCTGTTCCGGCAGACAAAGTTCCGGAAAATGGGCGGTCACGTCGCGCTGAGATCGAGTCTTGATTCGCACCACCCCTTCGTCCACGGTGATCATGGCACGAATGCCGTCCCACTTCACCTCGTAACTCCAGTCGCCACCGACGGGGACCTCATCCCGACTCTCGGCCAGCATCGGCTCGATATCGGCTTGCAGCCACAGCATCTGTGGTTCGTCGACACGCTCGAGGAGCCAGTCCTTGCCCTTGGTATTGATGAGTCGATACTCGGCGGTGAGCTGCTTCGACTGCAGGCGGAAATAGAAGGAGTTGTCCTTCTTGTCCTTCGTGATCACGTAATTTCCCAACGCATAGACCCACATCGGCCCGGCGCCGTATTCCCCTTTGGGGATCTCCCCCTCGAAGGTCAGGTATTCGAGGGGGTGGTCTTCGACATTTACCGCCAGGCGCTTGATTCCGGGTCGCGCCGGCAGTCCCTTGGGGATCGCCCAGGAGCGCAGGGCGCCGTCCTTTTCCAATCGCAGGTCGTAGTGCAGACGCGACGCATGGTGGCGATGCACGACAAAAGCATTGCCATCCCCACCCTCCAGTTCGGGGCCAGGTTCCGGTGTTCGATCGAAGGAACGCTTCTTATCGTATTCGGAGAGCTGTTCCGGCGTCTTGTATGTGCGGGACTTGCCGACGTCGCGCTTCTTCTTCGCCGGCGCCTTGCGGTCCGTATGCAGCCGCACGGCGTATGCCGCCATCGTCTCCCAGGGGTCGCCGCGCTCCAACACCGTATCACGTGCAGTGTGGATATTGTGCACACGCGGATCTTCCAGTGACTCCAACTCATCCCAGGTGAGTGGCATCGACACCGTCGCTCCAGGGGAGCCGCGCAGACTGTAGGCGGCGACGATCGTCTGCGCCGGCCGATTGCGATAGACATCGATGAGCACTTTGTCTGGTCGCTTGTCCTTGCGGATCTCCAGTGTCGTCGTCGCCTTGCGGGCCCTGACAAAGGGCTGAGCCAGCCCCTTCGCCGTCTCGAAGACGGTGCCATAATCGTAGCGCGGTTCCAGTGGCAATACGACGTGCACGCCCTTGCGGCCCGTGGTCTTGCAGAAGCAGTGATAACCGAAAGCCTCCAGGTGCTCGCGCAGCTGGAATGCAAGATCGACGACCTTGGGGAAGGCATACCCTTCCGGCGGATCCAGATCGAAGACGAAGTAGTCCGGTTTGTCGAGGTGGGGGCGACGCGAGTGGATGTGGTGCAACTCGAGGGCGGCGTGATTGGCGAGCCACACCAGACTGGCATCATCGTTGGCCAGCACGTAGTCGATGCTCTTTCCGGCACCGGACTCGCCATCCCCGATCTTTTCATGATCGAGCCACTCGGGGCAATATTTCGGCCGGTTCTTCTGGAAAAAGCTCTCACCGTGGATGCCGTCGGGAAAACGTACCAACGACAGGGGGCGACCTTTGATGTGGGCCAGAATGGTAGGGGCGATCCCGAGATAGTGCTGAATGACTTCAGCCTTGAGGACACCGTCCTCTGGCCACAACACTTTTTCGAGGTTGGACAGCTCGATCTTGCGCTTGCCCACCTGCGCCATTTGTGACGTGCGCGCCATATCCCAGGATGTACCCTCGATCAGAGCTTGGCCAGGATCTCCTCGTTTTCCGGGAAACGACCTTCGGCGAGTTTCGAGAAAACCAACTCGCCATCCACACTCACCTCGAAGCGACCGCCGTGGGACGGCAGCATCACGAGCTGCCCGAGGTCCATCTTTTTCGCCTTCAGGATATCAGCCGCCAAACTGACGGCTTGCGGTACGTAGCCTCACGAACTGCAGTACTGAATCTCGATCTTGTCGATCATGGTCGATAATCCCTCCTGTAATGTCGGTCTGTCCTCTATGGTAACCGGTCCCTCATCAGGGACGCAAATCGGCATACGCGGCGGCGACCTCCGATTCACGGCGACGGGCTCGCTCCCAGGCGTGCGGGAACAACGGGTTCGCCATCACAGCGGCCCCTTCGACGCTCGGGAACAGGCGCTCGACGCCGTCGATCAGTCGAGCTCCCAGGCCGGGGGTTCGAGGGACCGTCAGGAGACCATTCACCGGGCTTGGTGGCTCCTCTAGCAGGCCATAGCGCATGTCGTTGGGATACATGAAAAATTCACACATGTGCCCACTGCTGACACCGGCGACGAGATGACTGTTGCACACCGTTCCCAGACTGGTGTGCCAATTATGGGGAACGATATGCACGCCGTGTGCCCCGGCGATCTGCGCCAGACGCCAGGTCTCCGTGATCCCCAGATGGACGCAGTCGCCCTGCACCGCATCGTAGATGCCGGCTTCGATCCACTGCTGCGCCTGCGAGGCGGAGCGAAAACGTTCGCCTCCCCACAGCATCACTCGCGGCATGCGCTCCTTGAGGCGCCGGTAGTCGTCGAACTGAGCCGGCCCCTCATCGCCCATGGGTTGTTCGAAGAACAGAAACCCCAACTCGTCGATAATGGGTGCGATCTCCAGGCACTCCTCCAAGGTCCACGAATCGTAGCCCTTTTTTTCCAGCCCCAGATCAAAATCAGGCCCCACGGCGTCCCGCAACTCTCTACAGATGTCGCCTAATTTCGCCGCTGTGATTCCCGCCTCTTCCCAATCGGTGCCGGGGCGCCACTTGAACAGGCTGAAACCCTGGCGTTGATAGTCGAGGGCCTCCTCGATCAGTTGCTCGACGCCGAAGGCCTTGCCGTCGCCCCGGTCGTAATATGTCCACATGACCCCGCCACTCGCATAAACGGGTACCTGTCGATCCGCGGCATGGTTGACGGCGAGCAGATCGCAGACCGGTGTCTCGAGCACCTGACCGATAATGTCCCAGCAGGCCACATCGATGCCGGCAAGCACCGCCATGTCGAGAATGTCAAAGGGATTGCTGCCGATCAGGTGGCTGTGGTCGGCAGCAAAACCAGCCACTGCAGGTCCCAATCCGCTGATGCCCTGAGCCGTGCGCACCTCGACATAACCGGCATCCATTCGGGTCAGCACGACGGGGCCACAGACATGGACCAAGGAGTCATCGGCAGGTTGATAGGACAACGGCACGACGCGGATCTCTGTGATCCGCAGATCTGCAGGGCGACCGATTCGCTGGCGCAGATCATCGATGGTATACGTGTGCATGGCATGGGCTCCTCAGGTGTGGCCTAAATCTAAGCCTCGACGGCGCCTTCGTTTTCTGTATCATACGGGCAGGTGCGCTAAAGCAACCCCTGTTGGAGGTCCTGCCATGCCCCGTGGAACTGGCGTCCTCGTTCTTTGCTTCTACCTGCTGTCCACCGGTGTCCAGGCTGTCGCTCAACGGTGGTCATTAGAACACGTAGGAACCGGCACCAAGCCTGAAATCGCACTGAATCCTGCGGGTGAACCACGCATCGCCTTCATGACGGAGGCAGATCATGGAATCGTATTTTTCGCCCGACGAGGTGACGACGGTTGGCGCCAGTGTCGGGGTGTGGGGCGACTGGTGGCATTGACGAATTCGCGATAGTCCTGGTTGGGTGACAGGGAATGGGGAGATGAGGAAGGCGGGGAGGTCGACGAGACGTGCTGCAGGTCCATCATCACCGCCCCCCATCGTAAACGGACCTGCCGAAATGAGGATCACGCACTCCGGCCGAATATCCCGGGCCTGGTCCAGCGTGATGCTCTTGCGTCCCAACTCGAAGACACAATCGATCTCGATGTCGGCCAGGCCCTCTACTACTACCACCTCGCCACGAGCGAACAGTCTACCATTGAGGCGGACCTCGACAGGCTCCCCCGCCAGGCGATCCAATCCAAGAACTGAGTCCTGCTCTAACGCCAGGGCCTCGTCGAGTGACACATGCGTGCGCGCCAATTCGACACTGGCATTAACCTTGATGTCCTGCAAGGGTCGGTCCGTGCGTTGATCATCAGCCATTCCTCCGGTCACGACCTGATGTGATAAAACAATAGAACGACCGACGGCCAGCCCCCTCTTCACGTAGGGCTGGCCGCCGCGGCTGCCACATCGAGCCCAAAGCGCCGGGTGGACCGCCTGGCGTCGCGAACTCCCGTGTCAGCGATCAGAAATAACGGCCCTGGGCTCGATGGTGGCTGTGACTTCCATCACTTGTGATCGTCATCACGCACTTGTGATCGTCATCACAATGCCTACTTTCGCGACCCACGAGTTGACGAAGACAGTAGTGCCCCACCCTCGAAAGAGAGATGATGAGCACCGTCACCCGAGATCCCTTCGGCACCACCGCCCGTGGTCAGGAGGTGGCCGTCTTCACTCTGTCCAACGACAACGGTGCCGTCGTGCGCCTGCTGGAGATCGGTGCCATCGTCGCTGAACTCACAGTCCCGGACCGACACGGTGAGTTGGCCGACGTCGTGCTGGGATTCGACACATTGGGCGAATACGAGATAAACCCGGCCTACTTTGGCTGCGCTACGGGACGGGTCGCAAACCGGATCTCCAGTGGACGTTTCAAACTGGACGGCGAGACATTGCAGTTGGCCATCAACGCCCCACCGAATCATATCCACGGCGGCGAAGGTGGTTTTCATCGGGCTCTGTGGCGCGGCGAACCAGAGGAGGTACCCGAAGGGGTCGCCGTCCGTTTCAGCTACACCAGCGCCGATGGCGAAGACGGTTACCCCGGTGAATTGTCCTGCGAGATTCTGTATACACTGACACGAGCCAATGGCCTGCGCATCGATTATCTTGCCCGCACCAACCGACCGACGCCGATCAACCTTACCAACCACTCCTATTTCAATCTTGCCACGCACGATGCTGGCAGCATTCTCGACCACGTCATTCGCATCAAGGCTCAGAGGTACACCGAGCGCGACAGCACCGGCATCCCAACGGGTGCGATATTGCCTGTCGCCGACACACCCCTTGATCTGCGCGACTCACGGGCTGTGAGTGATGGCCTCAACGAACTGCAGCAAAGCGGTGGTTACGACCACAATTTTGTTATCGATCGTTGGGACGGTGAGACCTGTCGGTTTATCGCGGAGGTCATCGAACCCCGCCGTGGACGGCGCATGGAAGTGCACACGACACAGCCAGGGGTGCAATTCTACACGGGCAACTTTCTCAGTGGCCTTCAAGGCAAGGGTGGCGCCGTCTACAACCGTCACGCCGGTCTCTGTCTCGAGACCCAGCATTTTCCAGATTCGGTAAATCATGCTGAATTTCCGTCGACGATCCTGCGCCCGGAACAGAGCTGGCAACAGACCACCGAATACCGATTCTCAACGTTGTAAAATTGACCGCCGCTCTGCCGGCCTTCTCATCCGGCGTTGTCTGCAGCCGGTTGATCACTACATTCCCGGTCGCACCGGTGCGAACAGGAATGTCAGCCCATGAAGATTCGCTGTCACAGCATTCTCGGTATTCTGCTGGGGGTGGCTGTGCAGGTCACAGCTGAAACCGTGACGCTGTCCGCCACACACGACGCTACGTTGTTCGAACAGGATCAGGGCACCCTCGCCGATGGCTCAGGTCAGTACTTGTTTGTCGGTCGGACCGGGGGGCCCGCAACGCGCCGCGCCTTGCTCACATTTGACGTCACGACACACATACCCGCAGATGCGACCATCACCTCTGTGACACTCACATTGAACCTGTCACGGACGATCTCGACGGCACGCACTGCTCCACAAACTGTTGAGCGACTGGGGAGAGGGATCCTCCGACGCTGGCGGCCAGGAAGGCAAGGGCACCACGGCGGCAACTGGTGATGCGACCTGGGTGCACTCGTTTTACGACACACATACCTGGTCGACTGTCGGTGGTGATTTCGAGGCTGATGCCAGCGCCAGTCGCTCGGTCAGCGCTGCCGGCTCGTACACGTGGAGTTCTGCCGGCATGGTCGCCGATGTGCAGGCCAGGCTCGAGACACCCGCGACGGACTTCGGCTGGATGATCCGTGGCGACGAATCAGCAAGCAAGACAGCCAAGCGCTTCGACAGTCGGCAACACTCGACGGTGGCGAATCGACCGCTGTTGACGATTGAATTTGACCTGCCAGCGACGCATCAGGCACCGGTTGTTGTGACAGTCCCTGATGACATTCGCAGCTATGTGGGTTCTGCCGGCACCATACTGCTGTTCGACGCAATATTCGAAGACCCAGATGGCGATCTGCTGAGCTTCACAGTTCAGGCCGCTACTGCCGACATCGTCGCCCTGGGCACGATCGGCGTGGGGCAGACCGTCGTCACAATGATCGCCACCGACCCGGATGGCGCCTCCACGAGTATCGACTTCCTCGTGGAGGGCCTACGCTGGCCCGGCGACTTCGACGACTTCTTTGCCTTCGCCGACGTCTTTGGCACGTCCGTGAATGACGTGAGTCCCTGACGGCATGGCAATTCTGCCCGTGGCTCGCCTGAAACTGCTTGCTGGCATCCTCCTCGCCCTCTTCCTCGTCGGCGGTATCGTCGCCCGAGCCGGTCTGACCCGCCGTTGGGTCGTCGGCCTTGGTCTTGAGCAGACCCGGGGGGTCGAACTCCGTGTATGGGACTGGTGGAGCGCCTCCACCAACGAGGAGTATGGCGACTACTTCGCCGCCATCGAAGCCGAGTTCGAGGCGCGCAACCCGGACATCGATATCGTCTACCAGGTCGTGCCATTCGGCAACTACGTGCAGAAGTTGTCCACGGCCATGGTCGGTGACACACCGCCGGATGTATTCCAGTCCTCGGTTTATTGGGCCGAAGGTTTCCACCACCGGGGCATGTTGCGACCTCTGAATGATCTGCTCGACGCCGATCCAGCTGTCCCCGGCACCCCCTCCTATGTCGGCGAATCCGCCTACCTGCCATCCGCCTGGCGGCACAATCACACACAGGGCAGAGGGGGAAAACCGCCTGTCGTTTATGGCATCCCACAGATCATCGACGCCTCCTGCCTGCTGTGGAATCTCGATATACTGCAGGCTGCTGCAGTCGAAGACGAAGAGATCCGGGCGCTGTTCCAGCGCCGCGACGATGACGGTGCCGAAGGCGACATCGACTGGACGCGCATTCGCTGGGACGCCATCGAGAGTTGGGACCACTTCCGCCGTCTCACCCGCAAACTGACGGTGCGCGACGAAGAGGGGGAGATCACGCAGGCGGGGTTCGTGCTCTCTTCTTCCAGCGGCGCCGGTCTGTTTTCACCCTGGTTGGCCGCCAATGGTGGGCGCTTTCAGGATGCTGCCGGTACGCGGTCGATGTTCGCCAGTCCCAATGGCATCGAGACGGTGGAGTTCATCGCCCGCCTCTATTGGGTGGATCGCGTCTGCCCTCCCTTTCGCCGGCAGATGACCGATTCGGAGCTGTTCAAGGAGCGCCATGCCGCCGTCGTCGCCGCCGGCACCTGGTCCGGCAAGGACATCACCCGCGACACGATGGGTTGGACCCACTTCGGCAAGACCGCCTTCCCTCCCGGGCCCAGCGGCGATGGACCCTCGACTGTGACGTGGGGCAACATGCTCGTCATCACCCAGCGCTGCGAAAATGTAGA
>Ga0310124_10003477_pt1 | contig 10567 bp, 8 predicted proteins | sample CB11b_AW_Bot5_MG_FD_203507 | JGI IMG/M metagenome (GOLD analysis project Ga0310124, IMG submission 203507) | Marine microbial communities from Western Arctic Ocean, Canada - CB11b_AW_Bot5 | ecosystem: Environmental > Aquatic > Marine > Oceanic | place: Canada: Western Arctic Ocean | collected...
TGCAGACCTGCGGGACCTTCAGTCCTCTTGCCAGTTCAACCTCCGCCTCCCTCAGCTTTGGGATGATCTGCTCAGCGCCCTGCCGTTTCTTGGCCATGATCCTTGCCCTTCCCTGAATGCGTCCATGCCGAATTCACTAACATTCGACATGGACTCGTTTCAGGGGGCAAGGTCATATATCTTGAGCTTTCGTAGCGTTGTAGTACTAGGGCGTCGCCGCTGCGGTGGACTCGCCAGTCGCCTTAGTCTCGGGGGGCTTCGAGTCGGGAGGCTTCGAGTCCTCGGGCTTCGATTTGGGCGCATTCGAATCGGCCGGTTCGGACGGCGTCTTCGCGGCGCGACCTGGCGCCAGGACCATGGTCATCCGCCTGTGCATCATCCGTGGCTCCGACTCGACCTTGCTCAGGTCTGCGAGCCTGTCGCGTATCCCAAACAACGTCTTTTGCCCGAGTTCGCGGTGTGCCATTTCACGGCCCCTGAAGATCATCGTGAACTGCACCTTGTGACCATCAGCGAGAAATTCGTGAGCCTTGGCGACCTTGATGTTCAGATCGTGAACGTCGATCTTCGGTCGAAGCCTCATGCCCTTCAGCTCGCTTTGCTTGGCGTGGCTTCGGTTTTTCTGCTCCTTCTTGCGCTGGTGGTACTTCCATTTGCCGTAGTCCATGACCCGGCAGACCGGCGGCTTCGAGAGCGGCGACACCTCGACCAGGTCCAGGTTGGCGTCCTTCGCGAGTTGTTTGGCTTCCTCCAGATCGATAGTGCCGACTTGTTTGTCGTTCTCGTCGATCAGTCGGACGGGAGAAATTCGGATCAGTTCGTTGACGCGCAGGCGTTTGCCCGTGTCGCGCTGGGGCGATTGAAATCGTCTTGCGATGACTGGATCTCCTGAGTCTCGGCTACGCCTGCACTACCAACCTCAAGACGGTATTTGTATGCGGTCCCACAGCTTCACGCAAATCAATCCATGCGCCCCGCCAGTACCATCAACCAGTAGGCCACGGGGGCGGCGACGACGGGCGAATCGAAAACGTCAAGCAGGCCACCGAATCCGGGGATTGTGCTTCCAGAGTCCTTGATCCCGGCGTCCCGCTTCAACAGGCTCGCGATCAGGTCGCCCAGATGACCGGCCAGCCCCAGAACGGCGCCGCCGAACATCACGGCGCCGTACCGATACGGCCGCTCGACCCACAGCCGGTGCGTGCTGCCGTCGTGTTGCGCCCAGACACCGGCGCCGCCACAGGTGTTGAAGAGCCACGCGAACAGGGTTGCGCAAAGCGCCGCCGCGACCAGTGCGCCGGCCAGGCCCTCCCATGTCTTGCCGGGGCTCAGCCATGGGATCAGCCGGTGCCGCCCGATCAATCGTCCGGTGAAATAGGCGCCGGAGTCCGCGCATTTGGTGATGACGATGATTGCCGCGACCACCCACGCGCTGTGGGCCGAGCGAATGGCCAGGTAGAACCCCGGCAGTAGGCCCAGGTAAACCAGGGAGAACAGCGCCGCCGCCGCGGACGCGATCGCGCCATCGACGCGCTGGCGACGAAAGCTGTGTGCGATCAGCGCCGCGACGAATACGAACGCCAACAGCGATGCCAATGCCGCCGAATGCAGTGGGGCGTCGCCACCGAAGTCCATCGCCACCATCGCGAAGAAGCCGGCCAGGGCGCTCAACATGATCGTTGCCGTGCCCGAGTCGACCCCCTTGGCACGGAAGACGGCGCACAATTCCCGCGCCGCCAGCGCGATCAGCAGGGCAAAGACGACCATCATGAGAAGCCCCGGTACCCCCGCCCCCGGCCACGGCAAAGGATCACTCACCGACGCGGCCTGGCGGCCGAATCGATCGAGCAGATTGTCCAGGTGGAGCACGGCCCCAAGCGCAGCGAACATCAGCGATCCAAATATCAACCGTTGCCGGAGCATGGTGTTATCGTAACAACGCAGCGACACGAATTGCGCCGGCATCGACACGATCTGGAGCGTGCCTTATCGTGTCTTGGGTGTTAAGGTCCGGGTCCACCGCCACAACGCGAAACCTGATCACGATCTGTCGTGCGGCAGTGGTTTGCTGTCTGGTGGCCACGGCGGCGCTCATGCCGCACGCGGTCGCGGCTCAGTCACTGCCCGCGGCGGGTTTCGAGTCGGACCTGTGGGTAGCCCTGACGACCCCGGACGGGTCGGGCCAGGTCATCCTGCACCGCCACCGCGATGACGAGCCGAACACCCTGCAGCGGGTGACACAACTCGATGGACCGCTGGCGCCCGGCGGGATGGCCGCAGCCGAGGATTGCCTCTGGATCATTCACGAGAAGCGCGCGGTCTATTCCATTCGCATCTTATCTGATCCGGCGCGGCCGATGATTCGCTACAGCGCGCCGGCGGTCAGAAGATCGCTGGATCCCGGGTTGACCGTTCGCAGTTGCGCCGCGGAACGACATCGCTTGTGGGTTCTCGTCGGCGTGGGCGACGCGGACGTTCTGCAACGTCTCGACGCGGCCAACATCGACGAAGCGACCGAAAGTGAGAGCGCCGCCGCCGCCGATGGCCCGGCAGCGCCGGCGGATTCGTCACCGGTTCAGGCGACCGAACCCGCGGCCGCACTCGAGACCGCGCAGGATCGTCTGCTCTATCTGCACGCAAACCGCTGGGTCAAAGTCGACCTTCCGACGCAATGGCCCCACGGAGCGCCGTGCTGGATGTTGATGGACGGCAAGGTTCCGCGCCTGGTTGCGATGGACATGACACAGACGGGCGCGGCGCTGGATCATTATCGTCTCGGCGAACAGGGTTGGTCGCACATGCGGTATCAGCTCGAAGGCGCCCACGGCGTTCAGCCGATCCTCCTGGGATCGCAACTGGTTGTGGGGCGCCTCGAATCCGAGTCACCGGCCGTCACTGTTTCGCTTCACCTGCTGCGCGAGCAGCGTGTCATCGACCTGGGCGATCTGTCCGTAGACAACGCGACGGGTGCGTGGGCGCTCGTGCCCGCTGGCAGCGAAGCCGCGTTGCTTGCCGTCGGCAGCGAATCGCGGTTTCCCACCTGGACGCACATGGATCTGCGCGGCAACGTCGTGTTGGAGCCCACGCCGCTGCGAATCGGTACGAAGCCGCTCTGGATCCAGGAGACGGACTTTGTCCTTTGGATCGGGACGCTGGCGGTCGCCACGCTGATCATGTTCCTCTTCTGGCGGCGAGATCCGGAAGCGAACAAGCTTGACCTGCCCGGCAAACTGACTCTGTGCGATTTCGGCAGGCGACTGGCGGCGGGCCTGGTGGATCTGGCCCCGTGCGTGGCCGTGGCCGTCTGGACGTTCGGGATCAGCATCGAACTGCTCTACGAGCAATGGCCCGGGCACGCCGGCGGCTGGGGCCGCATGGTCCCCGGGGGTGTGGTGATCTGCCTCTACGTGTCGCACTGCGCGCTGAGCGAGATGTTCACGGCCAGGAGCCTGGGCAAGGCGATATTCGGCCTGCGCGTGACGGATCTGAGCGGCGGCGCTCCCAATGTCTGGCAGGTTCTGGTGCGCAACGGCATGAAGGCATTCGACCTGATCGCACCGCCGCTGCTGATTCTGCCACTGGCGGGTCCCTACCGCCAGCGGTTGGGGGATCTGGTCGGCCGCACGGTGGTGGTCATGCCCGCGTCGGGAGATACGGGGATGGACACGGACGGTCCGTCAGATGATTCCGACGACGGGAAATCCGACGAGTGGCATTAACGCGTAGAGCGGTCTCATGAATGACTCGCGACCGGGTGCGTCAAACGACCGCCCCGCGGCGGTGGTTCTTCTATCGGGCGGCCTCGACAGCGCCACGACGCTGGCGGCGGCTCGCGATGCTGGATTCTCATGCCACGCGCTGAGCTTCGACTACGGCCAGCGCCACAGGGTGGAGCTCGACGCAGCGCGACGTGTCGCGCAGCACCTCGGTGCGGCTGACCACCGCTGCGTGACGATCGATCGCGCTGCCCTGGCATCGACGGCGCCGCCGTCGGGCGCAGGTGGGCAGGGGTTCGGCGGTTCGGCACTGACCGACGCGATCGAAGTCCCCAAGGACCGCGCTGAGGATCAGATGGGCGATGGGATTCCCGTGACTTATGTTCCGGCGCGCAACACGATATTTCTTTCGTATGGACTGGCGGTCGCGGAGGTGTTGAACTGTGCCGACATCTTCATCGGCGTCAACGCGGTGGATTATTCCGGCTACCCCGACTGCCGTCCGGAATACATCCGCGCCTACGAACGGATGGCCAACCTGGCCACGCGAGCCGCGGTGCAGGGGCGCCGACTCACGATACACACGCCCCTGATCGACCTTCCCAAGTCCCGGATCATCGAGCGTGGTCTTTCGCTCGGTGTCGATTATTCGCTCACGCACAGTTGCTACGACCCCGACGATGCCGGTCAGCCGTGCCGCCGCTGCGACGCGTGTCTCCTGCGTCATCGCGGGTTCGAGCACCTTGGCATGACTGATCCGCTGCTCTAGTCCGCATTTCTCACGAGTTTCGCCGCTCGGTGGTGCAAAGATCAGCGGTACTGGGACTCGAGGCGAAGCCATCGACAGTGCACACACCAGCGCGGCAGATTCATTCGCTGGCTAGGATGCACACGCGATCCTCCGCAGGCGTAGCTGAATACTACGTCGAGGGCGGATCGCACGGAGGACGAAGCCAGCGAACGAAGCCGCCCGCTGGGCGGTGAAACTCGTGAGAAATGCGGGCTGGCATCTATAATTTCTCCATGGAGTTGCCCATTGCACAGGCCGGGCACAGGCCCACGGCGGACGCGCTGGTGCGGGCCGTGCGTCGCGCGGCGGCGGTTCTCGGGCGCACTGTCGCGGAGCAGGCCGTCCTCGACGCGGCGACGTGCTTGACCAGCGCACGGTACCCGGGCGCGGCGTGCGCCAACTTCGCCGCCGACCTGGTCGAATCGCCGGAAGGCGGCGCCGAGCGCACCATGGATGAGGTTACGGCGCATTTCGAGTCGCAGGGTGTCGTCTGTCTCACACTGGATAACGCGGACGGCCCCTGGCCGGCAGACCTGGCCGATGCAGCGTCGCGCCGCGGTTATCGCCCGTCGAAGCGCACGGTCTACGTGCTCGAGCGATTGACGCCGAGCACGACCTGTGAGGTGTCTCTGCAGATCATTCCGGCCCGCGCCGCGTACGAAGAGTTGGTCGAACTCTATCGGCAGGTCGCCCGTGCCGATCTGGGTGCCGACGACCGCGAGGCGACCGACATGGCAGCGATCGGCATCGACCGACTCGATGAGCCGCGCCTGGACGCGTTTCTCGGTCGCGTCGACCAGAAGCCTGCAGCCACCGCCGGCGTGCTGTCGCTGGGACAGATCGGTGTCATCGACGCCGTGCGGTGCGATCCGACGTGGCGCGGGCGCGGCATCGAGGCCGCGATGATGCACCACGTGTTCGAACATTGTCGCCGGGCGCTGTTCGAGTGCATTGTTCTGGAACGGCCGGAAGGGTGCGAGACGATCGGGCTGTACGAGTCCCTCGGATTCTACAAAGCGGGGGAGTATGTGCGTTATGAGAGGGACTGAAGAGATAGCGACGGAATCTCCCGTCCTCTCGGCGTATAGAATGACCCCGTGTCCCCAGTGAATCCGAACGCCGTCGCGACCGAAGATGGAGCGACGGAATCCCCGTCGTCTTGGCATGTAGAATGACTACATATCCCCAGTGAATTCAAACGCCATATCTACTGCAAAGATCGCGCCGCCGGGAGGGTTGTGGCTTTGGGCCGTGCGCGGTCTGGCCCTGGCGGCTCTGTTGATCGCAGGCTATCTCACCATTGTTGCGTTGAACGAGGGGTCGCGCCCCGCGGGCTGCGGGCCCGAGTCGGCGTGCAGTCGCGTGCTTTCCTCGCCATGGTCCAGATGGCTTGGCGTCGTCCCCGTCAGTACCGCCGCGGTCGTGCTCTACGCGCTGACCATTGCCGCCACCGTGTTTCTTGGACCGAACTGCACGGCGCTTGAACGCCGCCGCGTCTGGATCATGCTCATGCTCGCCGCCGTCACGATCGCTGGCGCCGCGATCTGGTTCACATTTCTTCAGGCGTTCGTGATCAAAGGCTGGTGTCCGTGGTGCATGGGCGATCACGCCTTCGGCATCGCCGTGGCGGTGCTGATCCTGATTCGTGCGCCGTTCGGACGGAATGCTTCCACGATTCAGCCGTCGGACGGTGCGATTGCCCCACCCGCGGCAGTCACCATCGTTGCCGTGGCGCTGCTGGCGGTGGGGGCCGTGGCCGTCGGCCAGATCCTCGTCCCGGCAAAGATGGCATCGGACGGCGCCTGGGTAGCAGACGGAGGGCAAAATGCAACCACGCCGCTCGTGTCACTGAACTCGCATCGCATCGACCGTGAAAAGGGCATTGTCTGGGCGCTGCACGCCACAGTACGCGTCGATCTGAACGAGCCACTGATTCCGCTGATTGGCCCCGCCGACGCCGAGTCCGTCATGCTTGAGTTGTTCGACTACTGCTGCAGTCACTGCCGGCAAATTCAGGCGCGAATCAAGGTGGCCCAAGCCAGGTACGGCGCGCAACTCGCCGTGGCCGTCATGCCGGTGCCGCTGAACAGCATGTGCAATCGGTCGATACGCAGGACCCGGCCCGAGTTCGCGCAATCGTGCGACCTGGCCCGGCTCGCGATGGCGGTCTGGCTGGCGGACCGCGATTCGTTCGCCTTGATGCACGAGTGGCTGTTCGTAGGCGAAACGGCGCCGTCCGCGAAAGATGCCAGGGCCAGGGCCGAGAAACTGATCGGCGTCGAGGATCTTGAAGTCGCCCTCGCGGATCCCGGGATCGGCTTGCGAATCAACAGCAACATGGAATTGCACGTACGCACCTACGGGAAAGAGCGGAAATACACCCATCTTCCGAAAATCATCCTTCGCGGGCAGCGGTTTACCGGCGTGCCTTCGGAAGAAGTATTTCTCAGAGCCCTTGAGACATACCATGGCGTTAAACCGGTTGAAGTTGAGTGAATCCATGCGTCGTCGGTTTATCGACGCGAGGCCGTCAGGGAGAGATTCGTGCCCGTAAACGCTGCTGAACTCGTGGCGACGCTAAAGGTCGGCATGGAGATCCACGTCGAGCTGGCGACGCTCTCGAAGATGTTCACCGCGGCGCCGAACGTCGCGCACGCGATGTATGGTGACTGCGAACCGAACACGCTGCTCGACCCCGTCGTTGTGGGCATGCCCGGCGTCCTGCCCGTGGTCAACCGCGAGGCCGTCGAGATGTCCATGCTCGTGGGCCTGGCCCTGGGCTGCCGGATCGCCGGCTTCACGAAGTGGGATCGCAAGAGTTATTACTACCCGGACCTTCCCAAGAACTACCAGATCAGCCAGTACGACCAGCCGCTGTGTGTGGAAGGCAGTGTCGAGGTTCCGCTGAGCGATGAACCGGCGGCGCCGACGTCAACCGTGCGCATCATTCGGGCTCACCTCGAGGAGGATGCCGGCAAGCTGCTGCACGACGCGCCCGGGGGCATGCCGATCGACCACTCGATCGTCGACCTGAACCGCGCCGGTACGCCGCTTCTGGAGATTGTGACCTATCCCGACTTCACATCGGCGGAGCAGGTCGTGCGCTTCGCCAGGATTCTGCGCCGCATCTGTCGCGCCCTGGGCGTGACCGAGGGCGTCATGCAGCGCGGCCACATGCGTTTCGAGCCGAACATTAATGTTGTCATCGACAAGGACGGCGCGCAGGTCGCGACGCCGATCGTCGAGATCAAGAACCTCAACAGCTTCAAGGCGCTCGACGGCGCCGTCAGGTACGAATACAACAGGCAGATCGAGGCGTGGCTCGAGACCGGTCAGGTCATGGAGTCGGGTGCCAAGAGCACACGCGGATGGGACGATCAGCGCCAGGTCACTTTTCTTCAGCGGCAGAAGGAAGAGGCCCACGACTACCGCTACTTTCCCGACCCGGACCTGGTGCCCCTGAAGATCAGCGACGAATGGATCGATCGAATCCGCACCCGCCTGCCCGAGTTGCCCGAAGCCCGCCAGAACCGGTACATCAACCGGCTGGGCCTGAATCAGAAGGACGCGGCATCCATCGTCGACGAACCGAAGCGCTGTGATTTTTTCGAGCAGGTGCTCGAAGCCGGCGTCGAGCCGAATCGGGCCGCGGCGATGCTGCTGAATTACGGCGCCCGCTACGCCAACGAACGCGGACGTGACGTCGCCGACCTGGGCATCACCGCAACGCAGATCAAGCAGATCGCCGACCTGAGCAGTGCGGAAATGATCGGCTCCACCGCCGCCGGCGAGTTATTCGCCTACTGCTGCGACGAACCGGCCCGCAGCGCCCAAGAGCTGGCCGAGGCTCACAATCTGTTGCAGGTTTCCGAAACCTCCGCGCTGGAAGGGTACGTTGATCAGGCCCTCACAGAGGCAAAAAACGAGAAGGCGGTCGCCGACATCAAGGCGGGCAAAGACAAGGCCATCGGCGCCCTGATCGGCCAGGTGATGAAGCGATCGAAAGGGAAGGCCAACCCCAAGGTGGTGGGAGAGTTAATCAGGGGGAAGATCAGATCGACGTCAGGCTGACCTCCGCGGCCTATACTCGTCGTTCATGTCCGCGGTTACTCTCGATCCACCGTTGCGCCGGTTTCGACTTGGAGGCGGCCGGGTCGGTGCAGCGCTGCTGCTGCTTATTGCCCTGTGCTGCTTTTCGACGCTGCCCTGGTCGCTTCAGTTTTATGACGAGCAGCGGTTGGCCGAGGGGATGCAATTGCAGCCGTCGAGCCTTGCCGAACCGCTGGGCACGGATGAGCTGGCGCGGTCGATGATGTGGCGATGTGGTCTGGGCGGCGCCATCAGTCTGGGGATCGGCCTGTCTTCGGCGGCCATCTCCATCTTCATCGGTGTCACGTGGGGAGCGTTGAGCGGTTACATCGGCGGGCGCACGGACGCCATGATGATGCGCATCGTGGACGTTCTCTACGGCCTGCCCTACATCCTGCTCGTCGTCCTTCTGGATCTGGCGCTGAAGCCCGCCGTGCAGGTTGCCGCGGAAGCGGTCATGGCCCGCGACTTTGCGGCCGGGGCCGCGGACGTCGCGACGCTGCTGCTGGCGATCGGGGGAATCAGCTGGCTGACGATGGCGCGGGTCATCCGCGGGCAGGTCTTGAGCCTGCGGGCCCAGCCCTTCATCGAGGCCGCCGAGGCTTGCGGTACGGGACCCGGGCGGATTCTGCTGCGTCACCTGTTGCCGAATCTCATCGGGCCGATCATCGTTTACGCGACGCTCACCGTTCCCGTGGCGATCCTTCAGGAATCGTTCCTCAGCTTCCTGGGCATCGGCGTGCAGCTTCCGCTGCCGAGCTGGGGCAACCTCGCCGCGGAAGGGATGGAACACATTCACGCGATCGGGCAGCGCTGGTGGCTGCTCCTGTGGCCGTGCCTTTTTCTGGGCATGACACTGATGGCTCTGAACTTCGTGGGCGATGCGCTGCGCGAGCGGCTGGATCCGCACAGGGGGCGAACCGCCTGACGGCGGTCTGCTGAGCAGCAACGCGGAAGAGCAGGAGAGCAAGAGAGCAGGGAAGTGATCCGTATTCGATTCCCCGCTCTCATGCTCTCTTGCTCTCCTGCTCTAATATGGTTTGCCATGGAAACCGGGTCAGGATTTCAACACCTCGCTCGCCACATCATGCCGTCATCACTTCGATATTTTCGCGGCCTCGGCGCCGTCGCGTGGCTCGTCTTCGCGGCACTGGTCGCCGGCTGTGACGGCCCGCTGAACAATCCCTACCCGAGATCAGAGGCCGATGCACCGATTTTCTACACGAACTTCACCGAGCCGCCCAAACATTTGGATCCGGCCAGGTCCTACAGCTCGGACGAATACCAGATCATCATGCAGATCTACGAGCCGCCGGTCGACTACCACTTTCTCAAGCGCCCGTACCAGATCGTGCCGCTTACCGTGGCGGCGCTGCCCGAGCTTGTTTACTTCGACGAGAAGGGAAACATGCTGCCGGGCGATCCGGAGGCGTCCGAGGTTCACCGGTCGCGTTACACCATGCGGATCAAGCCGGGCATCCGGTACCAGCCGCATCCCTGTTTCGCGAAGGCCGAGGACGGATCGCCGTATTACGCCGATGCCGATGCCGCGCAGATGTCTCATGTCGACGACCTGAAGGACCTTCGCCGAACCGGGACCCGCGAGCTTTTCGCCAGGGACTACGTGACGCAGATCTGCCGCCTGGCGGATCCGCGACTGAGTTGTCCGATCTACAGCTCCATGAAGTCCTACATCGTGGGGCTGGAAGCCTACAGAAAGGCGTTGACCGAGAAGATCGATGAGGCCCGGGAAAAGCGTCGGGCGCAGGCCGGGTTCGCCTATGACAAGGCTCGCGACGAGCGCCGCAACCCGCTCGTCATCGACTACCTGTCGATTCCATTTGAAGGTGCGACGGTCGTCGACGACCACACGTACACAATCACGCTCAAGAAGAAGTACCCGCAGATGCTCTACTGGCTCGCGATGCCGTTCTTCGCGCCCATGCCGCAGGAAGCAATCGATTTCTATTCC
>Ga0310124_10003485_pt1 | contig 10550 bp, 7 predicted proteins | sample CB11b_AW_Bot5_MG_FD_203507 | JGI IMG/M metagenome (GOLD analysis project Ga0310124, IMG submission 203507) | Marine microbial communities from Western Arctic Ocean, Canada - CB11b_AW_Bot5 | ecosystem: Environmental > Aquatic > Marine > Oceanic | place: Canada: Western Arctic Ocean | collected...
AAAGCCAGCAGCACCCAAGGGTGTTCCCGAACGGTCCCCCAATTCAGTACTGACCGGGCCCTGCGTCGGTTAACTGCGGAGTTCGAAAGAGATCCGGTGTATTCGGCGCGGTATGGCCGCTGGCGACTGAACTCTCTGCGCCAGGACAACAGTCAATCTGGGATTCGAACCCGAGATGAAAAAGGCTTGCGGTTGCATTAGCCAGAAGGTTTACCTTGAGCCAAAATGGCTACGGTGACTATGAAGCAATAAACGTTCACGTGAGCTTACCGCGGTGCGCCACAATCGTCAAAATCTCGCCGAACGGCGAATCAGAACTCGAACCCTGACGCGAAAAAGGCTTGCGTGTGCATTAGCCAGAAGGTTTACCTTGAGCCAAAATGGCTACGGTACCTACGTCCCCATCAACTGTTCTCCATTCACACCCTGTGCACATACAAAAATGGATAAGCAAGCAAAAGGGCTGTTCCGGGAATCGAACCCGGGACCTGTCCCACCCTAAGGGACAATCATACCACTAGACCAAACAGCCGCATGTGTATACTCGGAACAATCTGGTCCTTTGCATCCTGAAATAAAAAGAAACTCCAAAAATTAGCGGAGAGTGGTTTCGATCCACCGACCTTTGAGTTATGAGCCCAACACGCTAACCACTGCGCCACTCCGCTTTCACGACTGTCACCTGAAAAGTAAAAAAGGTCAAATTACCCTGTAAAACCAATCATTGTCTGGCAAAATGTCAAAAGGGCACACCCGGGTTCGAACCAGGGACCTGCTGATCTGCAGTCAGCCGCTCTACCGCTGAGCTATATACCCGATTACGTGGATACTTCGCCATAGAAAACATGTACAGACATATTGGCTGCCCTCGCTAAACGAAGATTCAAAAAAACGCTCCTTACTGGGATTGAACCAGTGACCTTGCGGTTAACAGCCGCACGCTCTAACCACTGAGCTAAAAGAGCCACCGCTTCGGAATCAAAATCATTTACACGTTCACAACATTTTGTTCATTTTCTGTATAAAGAGGGGCTGTTCCGGGGATCGAACCCGGGACCTCCCGCACCCGAAGCGGGAATCATACCACTAGACCAAACAGCCACATGCACTTTCCGCTAACTCTTAACCTTATTCAAACATGATATTTACTGTCACCCACATTCCCATCTGCGTGAATAAATAACTCCGCGACCGGGAATTGAACCCGGGTCATCCGCGTGACAGGCGGATATACTAACCACTATACTATCACGGATTTCCGTATACTCGGCGGTGGGTCTGAAGAATATACGATAACATACTCGCCTCAAAAAAATCTGCGTCGTCCGGGAATCGAACCCGGGCCATCTGCATGGAAGGCAGATATCCTAACCACTAGACCAACGACGCGCCGCCAACGTCCTCGCAATATTCTCTGAAACGTGCACAAAAAATTCGCGTTACGCAAGAGGTCCTGGGCGGATTTGAACCGCCATCGCTAGATTCAGAGTCTAGAGTGCTAACCGTTACACCACAGGACCTACACCGCTACGCGTTTGAGAGGCGACAGAACGTTACTCGTAAATAATCGAACAAAAAACTTGGACTTGTCGGGGTTCGAACCCGAGGCCTTCTGCATGCAAAGCAGACGTGATACCACTACACCACAAGCCCCCTCGATTATCTGCTAATGAGGCGTCTCTTTCTCCCACCACTTAGATACTCTAAATAAGACATGAGTTTGACAGCAGTGGGGTTCGAACCCACGCCCTTTCGGACCAGCGCCTAAAGCTGGCGCCTTAGACCACTCGGCCATGCTGCCACTTAGGATTGCACCACTCCCTCGATCGCGCTGAAAGCGGACTTATTTTTATCTCCGTACACAAGAAGGTGCTCCCACGCGGGCTTGAACCGCGGACCTTACGGTTATTAGCCGTACGCTCTGACCAACTGAGCTATAAGAGCGCTTGACCTTCAAATGCCATGCCTACCGCAGTTGCAGTGAGTGGGTTTGCCGTCAAAAGCGAAAACAGGTCTAAGGCGGATTTGAACCGCCATCGCTGGATTCAAAGTCCAGAGTGCTAACCGTTACACCATTAGACCGCACGTTCGCTTGAATTTGTCGACAACATGCAGCGCAAAAGTATATTGCAATTCAAAAAATAATGCCGGGACTCGGGATCGAACCAAGGACCTCCAGATCTTCAGTCTGACGCTCTCCCAACTGAGCTATCACGGCCTCGTGACTGCTGAGCACCAAAGAAGAATGGGCGCATTCTGTGAAAAAGGCAGAATGCCAGCATTCTGAGATTTTGTCAGAATGCGCGCATTTTGTCCGCGCATTCTGTGAAAAAGTCAGAATGCCAGCATTCTGCCCGAAATCACAAACACGTCCAAAAACGTCCAAAACGTCCTCCGCGACCGGGAATTGAACCCGGGTCATCCGCGTGACAGGCGGATATACTAACCCCTATACTATCACGGAAATCTGTTGGTGAAACAAAGAATACGTTGTCGATAAAATCAATCGCCGACGCAGCTGGAGGAATAATATGGGGCCTGTGAGGATTGAACTCACGACCTTAGGATTATGAGACCTACGCGCTACCAACTGCGCCAAAGCCCCAGTGCGAACTCCGATGCTGTTCAAGTTCCGGGCTGCAATCGCCGAGATGTGGGAACGGAACGAAAAATGACAGCAGTGGGGTTCGAACCCACGCCCTTTCGGACCAGCGCCTTAAGCTGGCGCCTTAGACCGCTCGGCCATGCTGTCGCGTTGACTGATATTGATAAAGGAAACTTTTACTGCACAATAGTGAACAATAATTTCATAAACCGCAAAAACGACACCGACAGGGTTCGAACCTGTGCGGGCAGAGCCCATCGGAGTTCAAGTCCGACTCCTTGACCACTCGGACACAGTGCCATCCTGGTTTTGTGATTAGTTCCTGGGTGAAAACAACTTCTTCGAATCGCTAGAGTGAAGATTGCAAAAACCGCTCCTTGCTGGGATTGAACCAGCGACCTTGCGGTTAACAGCCGCACGCTCTAACCACTGAGCTAAAAGAGCTTCGACAGTCCAAGCATCCACTCGTGAAGGACCATGCGACAATGAGCTCGGAAACGACGAATTCTCACTTTCAACCGGCAACGAGACTTTTCACGAATGCCACTATAGCTTAGTGGTAGAGCGTCAGCCTTGTAAGCTGAAGGTCCCGGGTTCAATCCCCGGTGGTGGCTTCTTCTTTCTGTCGAAAAAAGTTTCCGCGCAGAAGCAAAAATATGCTCCCACGCGGGCTTGAACCGCGGACCTTACGGTTATTAGCCGTACGCTCTGACCAACTGAGCTATAAGAGCGACTCCAAGTAAGTTCGCGAAGAACCGTCGGCATTCTTCCAACTGAAAAAAATAGAAAGAACAAAAATTGGAGAACCTGGGCATCGATCCCAGTGCCTCTCGCATGCTAAGCGAGCGCTCTACCATTTGAGCTAGATCCCCTGACACACTTTACTGTCAGAAGTTTCCGTCAATGCATTCATAAAAGGGTTCACCGAAAAACGAGTGCATCAGCCGGGAATCGAACCCGGGTCACATCGATGGCAACGATGTATTCTACCACTAGACCACTGATGCGTACGTGCTTCCAGAGTTAGTGTCTTCTGCATGCCTTATGCGCTTTTTGATCGACCCCAAAAAACCCAAAAATACATCATCCCAGGATTGAACTGGGGACCTTCCGCGTGTTAGGCGGACGTCATAACCACTAGACCAATGATGCTACGGACATTACTGAAAAGTCATAGCCAATATCGCACATTATCGCGGAATAAGGCAAAAATCCGAACACCCGGAATCGAACCAGGGACCATTCGATAACTGCTACATCTACAGTCGAACGCTCTACCAACTGAGCTATGTTCGGGTCTGTTACATTTTTCCTCATCCAAAAGTGCTGGTTGCCTTCCCATTGCATCTAAAATACAAAACAGCGACAGCGAGGGGATTCGAACCCCCGCGGGCAGAGCCCATCGGATTTCGAGTCCGACTCCTTAACCACTCGGACACACTGCCTTCCGTAGACGTAAATTCACCCATAAGGCATCATTGAACTCCAACAGAGAGAAATCAAAAGTTGCCCACCGTGGGGCTCGAACCCACGACCACCAGCTTAAAAGGCTGGCGCTCTACCGACTGAGCTAGACGGGCTACGCCAAATTGGAATACATTCTTCGCATCCAACGAACAGCTTCCGAAATTGCAAGAAGAGCCAATGGCCGGGTTCGAACCGACGACCTCCCGCTTACTAAGCGGGTGCTCTACCGCTAAGCTACATTGGCTAATACGGTCAGTGTATTATTCTCCAACGTTGCTCACGTCAGTCAAGGCTGAAACCAAAAAAAATGAAAAAACGACACCTGTGGGGTTCGAACCCACGCGGGCAGAGCCCACCGGCTTAGCAGGCCGGCGCCTTAACCACTCGGCCAAAGTGTCCCGTTGGCAACGCTAGAGCTTGACGATCGGTAACCCACGTTAAGACCACTCCTTCCAGCCACTGCCCTTAGATTCCAGCGTATCGACAAATCGCCCCATGTGCAACGAGCGCTCGTAGTGTAGTGGTAACATACAAGCTTCCCATGCTTGTGCCCCGGGTTCGATTCCCGGCGTGCGCAATTTTTGTGTGGCTACTCACACAAAAATATTTTAGATCAAAATACTTCGTCCCAGGATTGAACTGGGGACCTCTCGCGTGTGAGGCGAGCGTCATAACCACTAGACCAACGAAGCTGTTCGAACGAACTGCAAGTGCGCTGACCTCGATGCGATTCTAGCATAAAATCAAATGCGCAATCCGAACACCCGGAATCGAACCAGGGACCATTCGATGCCTGCCACAACTACAGTCGAACGCTCTACCAACTGAGCTATGTTCGGAGCCACGACCGCTCAGCCAATTGGGTTCCAACCACCAGCCTATTTTTTCGCGCTAAACCACAAAAAAACAGTTTACTCTTCTCGATTTGTGCGTGTCATCCTTGCGCAGGGGCCATGCTAATCTTCTCTGTATCGTTCCAATTTTATCGGATGACCTCGAAAGGTCTCCAATAGTCTAGGACTCGCGTTTTGCCGGTCGCTCGGATTTTCCATCAAAACTTTCCAAGGGTGGATTTTGGCCAACGCATATGACTCCTGAAAAGAAGTCGTAAATTTTTCCCATGGCAAAAACGGCAAAATATTCCGCTGCCGGGACTCGAACCCGGGTCTCTTGGGTGAGAGCCAAGTATCCTAACCAGCTAGACTACAGCGGATAATCGACTATGTCCTCGATATCTTTAAACCATTCTCTCCACAAGCAAAATAAGACGAAATATGCATCAGCCGGGAATCGAACCCGGGTCACATCGATGGCAACGATGTATTCTACCACTAGACCACTGATGCCTACAGTATGGCTTAAAAATAGAACTATTACACCTTACATGCACAGATATTGCCGAACCAACAAATATTTGACCCTGGTAGGACTCGAACCTACAATCTCCGGTTCCGTAGACCGATGCCTTATCCATTGGGCCACAGGGCCTTGATAGAAGCAAAAAATGGAAATATGCCTAGTGGAACAACACCAAAGAGTTCAATGATGCATAAAACTCCGCGACCGGGAATTGAACCCGGGTCATCCGCGTGACAGGCGGATATACTAACCACTATACTATCACGGATTTACGTATGGGAGTTTCAAAGGTACAAGGGCACCGCACGCGTGGGAAAATATGCCGAGACAATAACTGAGGCCAGAGCGATTCGAACGCCCAACCGTCTGATCTGGAGTCAGACGCGCTACCGTTGCGCCATAGCCCCGTGCTAATCACAGTTCACTAACCATGTGGTAAATTCACAGCGAGGAGTCACATTAAGACAACAATGTCAGCTGTGGGGTTCGAACCCACGCGGATTGCTCCACCAGAACTTGAGTCTGGCGCCTTAGACCGCTCGGCCAAACTGACAGGTGCACAGTTCTTAGTTGGGGCCAATTGTGTCACTATCGGCACGAATACCCGTTGCAAAATATATGGACCCACTGGGATTTGAACCCAGGGCCTTCTGCATGCGAAGCAGACGTGATACCACTACACCATGAGCCCGACACGTTCTTCAGTGAATTCCGTACACATGAAGATCGCTTGTCAGAAATCATTGATGAAAAAAGTTTGTCCCATACGGGGCTCGAACCCGTGACTTTCGGCACATAAGACCGACGCTCTGACCTCTGAGCTAATGGGACGCCCTCGCTGATTGTTCTCGGATACCACCCACGAGAAGTCATGGAACATAAATTTAAAAACAGGGCTGTTCCGGGGTTCGAACCCGGGACCTCTCCGACCCAAACGGAGAATCATACCTCTAGACCAAACAGCCTACGCCGAGTTTTCCGTATACACAAATCACGATATGCGCACGTAGGCGAAAACAAAAAACAATGCCCACCGTGGGGCTCGAACCCACGACCACAAGGTTAAGAGCCTTGCGCTCTACCAACTGAGCTAGACGGGCCGCGAGTGAGTATTTTGGAACGTTTCGGCGTGCGTCCTTATCCAGAATCCAGGAACAAACAAAACTGACAGTTGTGAGATTCGAACTCACGCCCTTTCGGACTAGCGCCTGAAGCTAGCGCCTTAGACCGCTCGGCCAAACTGCCTCATCGAACAATTCATGCACTCTCTCACTCCCTCCAGCGATATTCCTTCAATCGAATAATAATGGGGCCTGTGAGGATTGAACTCACGACCTTAGGATTATGAGACCTACGCGCTACCAACTGCGCCAAAGCCCCGCATGTCTTTCAGCGATGTTGCTCTGCCGGGAACAAACTTATCCGTCAGATAAACGACGTAAAATATGCCGGGACTCGGGATCGAACCAAGGACCTCCAGATCTTCAGTCTGACGCTCTCCCAACTGAGCTATCACGGCTTCAGGCGTTTCCAATTCAGGACGTTGATGTGCCATCTTAAGAATAACTGCGGTCGGTCCTAAAACCATAAAGCACCTCACTCGCAAGCACACTCACGCGGGGATCTAGCTCAAATGGTAGAGCGCTCGCTTAGCATGCGAGAGGCACTGGGATCGATGCCCAGGTTCTCCAATTTTTTCCTTAACTTCGAGCACCAAACTCTGAAAACTGGCACTCGGCAGTTCGACACGTTGGCTCTTATAGCTCAGTTGGTCAGAGCGTACGGCTAATAACCGTAAGGTCCGCGGTTCAAGCCCGCGTGGGAGCACCTTCTTTATCCTGGCGCTTGTGTCAATACATCATTTTGTCAGCTGTGGGGTTCGAACCCACGCGCACGTACGTGCAGTAGATCTTAAGTCTACCCCCTTAACCACTCGGGCAAACTGACTGCCAACTGTCAACAGCCACCACAAAAGCCGTGGAGTGGATCGGAATAAATGAAAGGGCCAAAACTCACCCCCAGTAGGACTCGAACCTACAATCTTTGGATTAGAAGTCCAACGCGTTATCCATTACGCCATGAGGGCTCCGCAGTCGTACAGGCACATTCGAGAGCAATCCATATTTGGTGTAATCGGCTTGCAAAAAATGTGCCCACCGTGGGGCTCGAACCCACGACCACCAGCTTAAAAGGCTGGCGCTCTACCGACTGAGCTAGACGGGCTCTCGGCAAATTCTCCACGACGATTGTACAACTCATTGAATTCCAAAATGAATCTGCTGATATAAAGAAAGATGTCCAATCCCGGATTCGAACCGGGGTTACCACGGCCACAACGTGGCGTCCTAACCGCTAGACGAATTAGACAGTTGACAAGTTCCGGATAAACGAAACTGGACTGTCCCTTGTTAAAGATGACAGAGTCAAAACAACAAAATAGTCCTGATGGGACTCGAACCCACAATCTTCTCCTTAGGAGGGAGACGCCTTATCCATTAGGCCACAGAACCATCTCTGGTAAAAACTTATGCGTTTTATCGAGCTACAAAATCCTCCAATCGCATAAAGGTAAAGACGCTCCTTGCTGGGATTGAACCAGCGACCTTGCGGTTAACAGCCGCACGCTCTAACCACTGAGCTAAAAGAGCTGTTGTCTATTGTTTGCTTCCTGGCTCGCGCTGCCAGGACGCGCAAAATAAAATCGCGAAAAATACGACACCAAGGGGATTCGAACCCCTGCGGGCAGAGCCCAATGGATTTCTAGTCCATCTCCTTAACCACTCGGACACAGTGTCTTTGGTACTTGCGTCACGTATCACCTCGACATCTCGTAAAAAACTCTTCATATCGGAATAAGCCAATGGCCGGGTTCGAACCGACGACCTCCCGCTTACTAAGCGGGTGCTCTACCGCTAAGCTACATTGGCGAACGCTAAAATCGTAACTCATTGTTACTGACATCTCCACGTGATCCGCAAAGCGGCCAAAAGTAAAGCCAACGACGGGGATCGAACCCGCGACCTTCTGCTTACGAAGCAGACGCTCTACCACTAAGCTACATTGGCATCACGATTTGGGGCTCGGTGAACTTGCAATAATTGCGAACACGACATATACAAAATGTCTCATGCGTCGTCCGGGAATCGAACCCGGGCCATCTGCATGGAAGGCAGATATCCTAACCACTAGACCAACGACGCTACACACATCTTGCGACACACGCAGCGGAGTTCACTTGACTTGCGCGCCTTTCTTATTGCGCCGACTGATAGTCGAGCTCACGGAGCAATTCCCGATAGGCCGCGTGGCCCAATGGATAAGGCGTCGGTCTTCGGAACCGAAGATTGTAGGTTCGAGTCCTACCGTGGTCAATACTTTTTCGTTCAGGGGGACTTAACAAGTTAAGTACATGATGCGAGGCACAAAATGCCCACCGTGGGGCTCGAACCCACGACCACAAGGTTAAGAGCCTTGCGCTCTACCAACTGAGCTAGACGGGCATCTGATTAGTTTCCGCATTCATCTCCGGGTGGTACCAAATAAGAATTCAGTCAAATAAGTACTTCATCCCAGGATTGAACTGGGGACCTCTCGCGTGTAAGGCGAGCGTCATTACCGCTAGACCAATGAAGCGCCGCGGAAGCATGACTTTGCAATGCAGAGTATCTCCATGCAAAAAGTCTCACAGAGTGAGATCAAATATTCCGCTGCCGGGACTCGAACCCGGGTCTCTTGGGTGAGAGCCAAGTATCCTAACCAGCTAGACTACAGCGGATCACGAAAACTGTGTGTGGAGAGCGAAGTGGAGAGATTCCTATAGTTCTTTCCGACGAAACGAAAAGGTCCTGGGCGGATTTGAACCGCCATCGCTAGATTCAGAGTCTAGAGTGCTAACCGTTACACCACAGGACCTGTCATGGATGTGGTTTATAGTAATGGGCGCTATTCTAGATGAACTCCATCCAAGTGAAAATGTCAGCTGTGGGGTTCGAACCCACGCGGATTGCTCCACCAGAACTTGAGTCTGGCGCCTTAGACCGCTCGGCCAAACTGACGTCTACGTCCAAAAAATTGCTTTGCTAGAAAGGATCATACGTGGGTTTCATCATCTTTTATAAAGAATGAGGCCAGAGCGATTCGAACGCCCAACCGTCTGATCTGGAGTCAGACGCGCTACCGTTGCGCCATAGCCCCCCAGATTTTTTTGCGCCGACTTCGTGGGAAGACATACGCTTCACTCATGCGAAAAAGCGATTGCATCAGCCGGGAATCGAACCCGGGTCACATCGATGGCAACGATGTATTCTACCACTAGACCACTGATGCGTCTACGAAAATTCCTCTCTTCGAAATCGGTTTGAAGGTAAATTGGAATCCAAGATTTACCGCCAGAACGGAAAAAGAAACAATAGTTCCGATGCCGGGACTCGAACCCGGGTCGCCTGGGTGAAAGCCAGGTATCCTAACCAACTAGACTACATCGGATCACGTGTACTGAAGCTAACATCCGAACAGGTTGGTTGATAAGGAGTACCATGGGTAAAATGACCCTGGTAGGACTCGAACCTACAATCTCCGGTTCCGTAGACCGATGCCTTATCCATTGGGCCACAGGGCCTTCGCACTTGACACATTTGCTGCGGCTTGAAGGTGGTAAACTGCTCTGCTTCGGTCGCAAGGAAAAACGTGCCCACCGTGGGGCTCGAACCCACGACCACAAGGTTAAGAGCCTTGCGCTCTACCAACTGAGCTAGACGGGCTACGGCGATAATCCCGAACTATACTTCCGGATGCTCCGGACGAACAGACAGAACGAAAAAAGCCAGCAGCACCCAAGGGTGTTCCCGAACGGTCCCCCAATTCAGTACTGACCGGGCCCTGCGTCGGTTAACTGCGGAGTTCGAAAGAGATCCGGTGTATTCGGCGCGGTATGGCCGCTGGCGACCAGTAATCCCAGTAGCCTTCACTATGGCGCCCGATGCCTCGCATAAGGAAAAAAGCCAGCAGCACCCAAGGGTGTTCCCGAACGGTCCCCCAATTCAGTACTGACCGGGCCCTGCGTCGGTTAACTGCGGAGTTCGAAAGAGATCCGGTGTATTCGGCGCGGTATGGCCGCTGG
>Ga0310124_10003487_pt1 | contig 10549 bp, 3 predicted proteins | sample CB11b_AW_Bot5_MG_FD_203507 | JGI IMG/M metagenome (GOLD analysis project Ga0310124, IMG submission 203507) | Marine microbial communities from Western Arctic Ocean, Canada - CB11b_AW_Bot5 | ecosystem: Environmental > Aquatic > Marine > Oceanic | place: Canada: Western Arctic Ocean | collected...
GTTCACTTCAACGACAACGACCGAGATAGCAAGCTGTCTGCTGGAGACCAGTTCCTGGTCTACGGTAGCGGTAACGCAGCTGAAGGACCAGCATCCGACAACTGGAGATTAGATATCCAGTTTGACGCAAGTGGAGACATAATCGGCTCCGCTAAGATGCTGTAATCTTAGTTAGCGAAAAAACGACGTTAGGCAGGGGAAGGCACAGCTCCCCTGCCTTTCTGTTAGTAAGTCTGCTGTGTATTTTTTTTGATTAGCGAAGCTTTTATCTCCAGTTTGCTAGCATTCGTTTTTGAGAGGTAAGCTATATTCGAAAATGAAGAAAATTAGTTTTTTGTTGATAGCCGTTTTTCTTGTTTTGAGCACTTCCGGGTCTTATGGATATTTCAAGTACATTTACGAGGAGGCAGATTCATCTTCAGATGAGCCTACCATTCAAGAAGAGATAATTGAGGAAGATACAAATGAACCACCCAACAATCAAACATCCAATAACACCGAAGAACAAAGTGAGGAAGAAGAGGAATTACCCTTTGAAATCGTTGGTATTTACAAATGTATAGATCATGATTCAGAACAAAGATGTTGGCAAACACATGAACCAGATAGTTTAGATTCTGCTCAACCAGTTCCATTGATACTGGATCTGCACGGGTATGGCTCGAATTCAATAGAACAAAGATTATTGTCCAATTTTGATGAAATAGCAGATGATGATGGAGCTATTGTGCTTTATCCCGATGCCCTAGATGATTCTTGGAATGCGGGGTGGTGTTGCGGTCCATCCCATGAGAAGAATAGAGACGATTTTGGTTTTATTCTTCATATGGTTGATATTGCAGTGGAATACCATAATATTGATACAGATCGAATTTACGCCACAGGGTGGTCTAATGGATGTGCCATGTCTCAAAGACTTGCAAACGAGGCTAGTGATATTTTTGCAGCAATAGGTTGCATGTCGTGGTATTTGTTGCAAACACCAGACAGTAGTTATTCTCCGATACCTGTGATTGAGGTTCATGGCATGCTTGATCCCATCATTTGGTATGCGACAGATTTCACTTCAGGAGTTGGTAATGGGCAATTTGCATCCTTAGATACAACAACGGGTGCCATTCAGAATTTATACCAATGGAAACAGATGAATGGTTGTACTGGAGTTTCGCCGGATTACAATGAACCAAACGCCCTCTATTCCGTTCAAGGTTTTACTAATTGTGAAAATGGAACTGAAGTAAGATTGGTATCAATTTATGGTGCAGGACACAATCCTTATTCTGATGACTACAATACACTGGATGATTTCCCCCAATATTCTCCAGGAACACAAGGTTTAGTGGATTCAACTCAAATAGTGTGGGATTTTATGAGTCAATATTCTAAGTAATTATTATGAGCGCCTTAAGCAAGATTTAAGCCGTTAGCGCCTGGAACGATAGCTGACGTAGGCCAGTCCAGCTACGAGTCCAACAACAACCAATGCAGCCATCTTGAGTGTTGAATTCGTACTCTCCTCAGGTACACTCTCCACAGACATGCTTATGGCCCGATCATTATTGTCAGTATCAGCTTCGTCGATTGTGTTATCGGGGTCGATTTCAACTTTCAGTGAGTGAGCTCCCTCGGTGGAGATCCAGGTCACGTTGACCGTAACATCATCTCCACTACCATCGAAAACAGCGGTGGTCAGATTTATTGCCTCTCCATCAGCATAGAAGACCACTGGAACATAGTGTGACCCAGAATGGTTGACCAGGTTTGTTATAGTTGCAGTAAGAGTAACTTCGGTTCCAGCCGAAGGAATTTCTGGATTCCATGTTATTTCACTTATTTCAAAGTCGGGTTCCGGTTGTTCAATGGGTATAACTGTGATTGCAAAAGGATGTGAGATATCATCCAGTTCGTTATTGCTATTATCAGACCAGGAAATATCAACATAGAAGACCTCCCAGACCTTGGGCACGACTCCCTCATTGGGCGTGATAGATAGTACAGTTTCTATTTCAGTGCCGTTAGATATACTGAGTTTGTTTGGCTCAAAGAAGGCCGTCCAGTTCTGAGGAACATTATCGATAGTGGGTTCGAATATGGCATTCAAGTGTCCTGTTCCCGTCACACTGAATGTGAATATGGCTGCCTGATCAATAGGGATTTCCTCCGAGACCGTATCTAATGAGACCACTATTCCTCTCATTAGTTTCTTTTCCATTAGTTCAGTCTGATCAATTCCATCCATATCATCGGTGACATTGACGTTCTTGTTCAGAGTATAGATATAATCATCACTGCCTGATAGATCCTGATATTCAGCATTGAAACTGTATTCTCCCGCAGGCATCCAGATATTGATACCATCATCAACCACATCTATTTCGAAGCTAAAATTCGCCCCATCAATCTCGACTTGGCCCAAGTCAACAGGTTCTAAAGCCTCTTTAGTGAGATAACGGATATTGTAATTCACGCCACGAGTAAGTGACGGACTCAGACTGATGGCCTCATCAAGTTCCAAGGCCCCGACGTTGACATAGCTGGTACCTTCTGTAGTATATGCCCATGTCTTGTAAGCACCAGTTTCCAAGTAGATTAGGTAGCTACCATCAATCTCGGAGGTTGTACTTGATTCGATTCTGCTGCCATCCACACTCCAAATCTCCAATTGCGAATCAGGCAGAAGTTCGTTTGCGTCAGCCTCACCGTCAAAATCACGGTCATAGAATATTGTCCCAGAGACCCTGACCTTCCAGGTAAGTCCGTTTTCAGCTCCACGTTTGAAAAGCTGATCTCCTTTACCGGCCTTCACATACATGCTCTGTTTTGACAACTTGAATTGATCAGCCCCTTCATTCTGGGTCTCATCAATTTCAATTTCATAGGTTTTTGGAATCATATCCAATATGATTACCCTTCCTTCCTCATCGGTAACATGGGCAAAGTTTCCGCCAGTAGTGGCAGTGAATACCACCGTTGCTCCAGTCAATGGAACAGTGCTACCTGTTGCGTTCCGATAAGTTATCTCCAAAGTTATATTGACCATCTTGGGGATTAAGTTAATTTCACCGTAGTAATCATTCTGACCATTAATCTCAACAGTACCAGTGAATTTCTCATAACCTTCTTGTTCCACGATGACATCATATATTCCATATGGAAGATCCAGGCTTCCATAATCGTCATCTGTTCCGAACAAGCCCTCATCTTCAATGGTATCCTCAACAAACGTAACACCTTCTTCCGATACAAATTGAATCCTGACCGAACGATCATTGATCACACTATTGTCTGCATCAGATTTCACATCCCCTCTAATGGAGCCCTCATCCTTCAATTCGAGGTTGAAGACGGTAGACCCGTCAAGCTCTAGAAGTCCACCAAAACTGAAGTGTTTGTTACTCATTCCATCTTGGAATGTAACATAGTAATCACCCGCTTCCAAATAACCTGAATATCCTTCGAATGTGTTTGAGTCAAGGACAGTTATATTGTCAAAATCATCAACCGGTCTAAGTACGACCATACCGGCCCGGGGTGTTCCATCCACCAATTCACTTACGCCTGATACTCTGTAGGTCAGTTCAGTGTTCACATCTCCCATATCAAATGTAGAGGTGCCCAGTGTGAGGGTCATTTGATCCTGTACCCAGTATCGACTTCCTTCATCGTCTTCATACGAGAAGGTGTAGATGTAGTCCTCAGGAGGTAAGCTGATATCGAAGTGCCCGTCTGAATCTGTCTGGAAGGTCAGATTGTATAATGGATTCAACTTTGGGGAGAAAGACAAATCAGCATTGGCGATTCCTTCCCCATCATTGACAAGTCTTCCGGATACATCAACGGGTATTCTTTCCACTTCCAATAATAATTCTTGAAGGTTGTTCAAACTCAACTTATTGGTTTCTACTTTATCATCATCTGGACCATAATACATAGTATCTAAGGTGTATCCAAATTTGTTTATTTCGATTTGATAATCACCAAGAGGTAGAGGTATTTGCGTGATTTGTGTTGTAACCCAGAAATTTCTTTCACCAGCTGCCGAGCTGAATTTTACAGTTCCATCCAGGGTTAGAATGTCACCCATGTGGTCCTCATAAAGAATGACCATAGCATCCTGGCCCATTACTGCAGGCAAATCGATACCTTCTGCATTTCTATTTACCTGAATTCTTTTCAGGGCCACCAGATTCTGATTTTCAGCCAAAGAAGCTTGTGACCATGCACTATAATCTCCTTCAGGAATTATAATCTCATATCTTCCATCATAAGAAGTGGCCGTTGAGGTACTTCCGCTTCCTGAATCAAATACAACATATGTCTCACCATACCCCTTTTCACCGGCATCAGGTTCGAATATGCCGTTCCCATTCAGATCGCCAAATAAGGTTCCTTCTATAGTATGTCCTGGGCTCATCTCCGCATCAATTGGTTCAGCATAGGTCTCACTGTCTATCAGATTTAGATAGGCAAGTGTTGTTTGGTTAGTCTGATGAATAGTATAGAGATCGTAACTTCCCTTTGGTAGGACCGTTGCAAAGTACCCCTCCTCTGTAGTAAAGACGTTGTCACTGTATTGCCCATCAACATTACGGATTGTTACTTGCTCATTACCAATTAGGTTATCGTTATGTGATAAGATCCCTTCAAGCCTGAAACCAAGCATCAAAGAACCGTTGAAACTTTTGGTCTCACCTTTGCCGATTTCCACCACTATAGTATTGTTGGTCCATCCTGTGAATACGTTTTCCGAAGCCATTCTCAGAGTATATTCCCCAGGAAGGAGATTGTTGAAACAGAAGGATATCGTATTACCACTTACACATTCCGAGGTATGGTACGAGCTACTCAAGAATGAGTCCTCACTGATACTGTTGTTTGTATGGTCATATAGAGATACAGTGACAGCCTCCGATCCAAGCCCCTCATCTGTGAACTTACCCCAGATTGCCCCCGGTTCCAATCCATTATCAACGGTAACATCTTGGCCAGCCCGTATGGCAGCAGTTCCAAGGTATGATTTCAGGTCCAGATGATGCCCATCGATTACTGCCGTAACCTTGTATTCACCAGGTGCCAGACCTTCGAATTTGTAATTTCCATTGGAGTCCGTGGTGACGGAGTTGAGAACATCAGAACGAATATTTCGGGCTTCTATTGTAATAAGTGGAATGGCAACCTCATCGGCTCCAAATTCTCCATCTTTGTCAGAGTCCCAGTACAATCTGCTGGAGATGGATGCAGCTTCAATTTCTAGATCGAGGTTAATGTCAGATGGGGCCTGACGCATCGCCTGTTCCTCTGATATAATTATATTCTCTTTCGTGAGCAATATGTTGTTAGAGGTCTTGAATATCTTCTCACGATCATCCTGAGGATATCCCATTGAAACAGCTAAGGTCAGGTTCCCAGCAGGTACCAGTATACTGTATTTCCCGTCAGCTCCAGTCGTAACCGTAGCATGTGGAACCTTGTTCTCGTCTAGAACTGTCACATTAGCATTGGCAACTGGATCACCGTTTGGAGTGGATATTGTCCCATAAATGGTTGCACAATCATAGTATTTCAGAATTCTGAGACCAGCATTGCTGTGCACCATCTTGAAGTGAGTCAGATTCCATCCAAATAGAGGTGGGAGGTTCTGATCCTGCCCAATTGTGCCATAAATACCAGGTATTCCATCGCTGATATCTCTGCCGATATCGGGTGCTGACCAGCCTATGAATGCCCGGAAGAAGGTTGAATTAAGGAATTTGTCCTTGTAGACCAAGGTCTGGTCAGTGACTTGAATACTAGGATTCTCCGTTACTATATCGACAGCTTCCGCAAAGGGTACAGTTCGACCATCAGATAGAACGGCCTGAATTTCAAAGAAATTACTGATGTCATAATCTGCCAGAGTTACCGGAGCGTACAGAATACCTGTATTGTCAGCTGAATAGGGCATTAATCTCGTGTCTGCAGCGAAGTAACGGATGGAATTTCCCGTGACCTGTTCAACTTCCCACAACAGGTCCGCAATCTGACTCTTTTCAATAGTCATGAGAATTGGTTTTCCAGCTCTTATTGCTGCATTTTTCTTATGAACATCCTGATCGCTTCCATCCGTTTTCTTGGGGATATAATCCTCAGGATTCATAATAATGGTCTCAAATTCAGTTATATTGGCTTCAGATAAGTGTCCCAGGAGAATATCTTGGATTTCAGCATTGAATTTTCCAGTGTCCCGGTCAACTTCAACTTCCAATAGTCTGTACAACAGTAGAGCCATGGCCTCATGTTCGGACTGCGATGCGATGAAATTACCCGCTATCTGATACCCAAACTGGAAATTATCAGCTACCGTTGGATGCTCACCGATATCAATTGCCCAGAACCCGTAATCCCACCATGAGATGAAACCAGGCCGATCTTCAGGTTTCAGATTAGTATCCTGTTCAGATAGCCACCCTAGACCCTCAATCCAATAGTTTGCAGGGAAGGAAGGCCCTGTGTTACCCATGTACCAGAGCTGGTTATTGGTCTTGTTGTACATCCCGCTGACTCCGGTTGGATAAAGGCTGGTGTTCGTCTTTTCATCATTAATATATTCGTCAGGCCTCAGGAAATCATAGCTCAGGAAATCATAAACTGCAATATCATGGTCCTTCTTGTCTTCGAAGGGTACAGCAGCATCATATCCATAGAAAGTGTTAGGAAGGAAAATAAAAAGTCCGACAAACATCACAACTAGAGGTCTTCTAACCTCAAAGGCTTTTCTGAGGCCGCTTAACCTGTCACGGAAGCGGTATTGGTCCTCCCCCTGAGCATCCATATGCCCGATTACCATAATCAATGCCAGCAGAATAAGGGTGGTTAATAGTCCGATCCAGATGCCTACAGTGAAGAATAACCATACACCAGCGATAATAGAAATTAGAGATAGCCCGAGGAACAGATCACCGCGCTTACCCCAGAATGCTTTCCAGGTAACCATTACAGACGGAAAATCAGCCCATTGAATAATCAACCAGGTCATCCATCCACTGATAAGTGAAACAACGGGCGTTGCATTGAAAATAAATCGAACCGCAGATTGAGCCATATAGATTGAGACCAAGGCCCAGATCATTACGAACAAGTAGTCTTTCTTCCAGACACTTTGATTGAAAAGCCGGTAACCCATCCAGATTATACCAAAAATGGCAAGCCAGATCGAAACCGGACCAAAAGCAAAGGCGAAGTCAGCAAATTTTGGTGGCTGAGCTTCTGCAATCGTATTGAACAATTTAGTCCTTACGAAATAACCCTGTCCGCTGAACAGAAGGAATCCAAGTTCCTTAAACACATATGTCAGAAGAAGGTAAATTGAAGCAGCCATTCCGACTGAGGAACCTATTACCAGAAGCCATGGCAAATCTCTGGTCATGACCATCAGCACAGATAGCATGATGTATCCGAGTAGGATATAGGCCGGAGCTTCCCACCAGGTTCCAACGAATCCCATTGTGTGGTAGTAGGGGTAGGAAAGGAGGACAGGCATTGCCATTGCCACTAAACCCAACGATGCAGTTGTTAGACTATCAACTCTTCGAAAAGCGTTAATCAGCATCTGAAAGCCAAGATAGATTGCAATAATTCCCATGATGTACGGGAAACCTTTCCAACTAAGTGCAATCATAGTAATCGTAATTCCCGAAAGTCCAGCATATCCCAAGGCTAGTCTTTCAGTCTCAATAAAGCTCAATATTCCTTTCTTGATTTCTTCCCAATCTGACCAGTTGGAGACCCATTTTCGATCATTGCCTACAGTCAAAGCCCTCATGAAGAAGAAAAACGCAGTCGTAGCAAGCAATATGATGTATGAATCGTGGTCAGCTAAGGCCAGACTTGAGTGACTTACGTGACCCGAGTTGACGCCAATTAGGAAAGCACCAATCAATCCTGCCTCTTTTCCGAACTGGGCTCTACCGATGGCATATACTGGAAAGATAATCAAAGCTCCATAGATTGCCGGTAGAACTTCCATGGACCACCAAACAGAATCTTCCGTAGATTCGAAGAATGGCGATATTGCCAATCCAATAATCGCAATAGACCAATCAAACAGAGGAGGTCGGTTGTTATTGGCCCCGTAGGGATAGTTCAACATAGGGTCTCTTTGGAGATGTTCGCCATTATCCACCACATAGTCAACGACTCGCTTGTGGTAGTAGGGGTCACTACCTCCCGTTAGTTCGAAACCCTCATCCAAAATAGTGGTAGTAGCCGGTTCAAGTGTCCAGGCAGTCCTGATGTAGAGAGAAAAAAGGAATATTGCAAGCAATGCTAAAACTGTAGACCAGTTTACTTTCTCAACTTTACGGAGTTGAACCTCTTTTTCTTCAGAGCCAGCTCTTCCAAAAGCTGAAGAGAAGCGAGGGCGAAAGCGACTTTTTGACTTAGCGTCACGTCTACGACGTGTGTGTCTTGCCATTGATGTTATGTCCTTTCTGTCTCAAAGGATTCTGAGACGGAGTGGGCGCCACTCGGATGGTTATATAAGGTCTACTCTAAAATTCGTGCTTAATTAGGTGGTAGAATCGTTCCAGTACAATCACCAAAACCTACCCGATATCCATCACCTTGACACCAACCTCTCAACGTTATGGTATCTCCATCTTCCAATGACTTTCTTTCATCACCGTTTGATAGTTTGATCGTCTCAGTCCATAACCAAGACAATTCCAGCATTGAACCACGATTGTCCTTGCCGGGCCCTGAGATAGTTCCACTAGCCAGAAGATCTCCTGTACGGAGGTTACAACCCGTGACCGTATGGTGTGCAATTTGTTGGTTCATATTCCAATAAAGATAATTGTAATTGCTGGATGATATCAGCTGGTCAGAATCCATATTCTCAGTTCTGAGATATATTCCCAGATTAATGTCGAAGGTACTGTCTTTGGTATTTCTCAGATATTCAAGGGGTTTCGGGTCTTGTTTAGGACCACTGCATCGGAACGGTTCCAAGGCTTCTAAAGTGATTATCCATGGAGAAATGCTCGTTGCAAAATTCTTTGCCAGAAATGGCCCCAAAGGTTGGTATTCCCAAGTTTGAATGTCTCTAGCTGACCAATCATTCACAAGGGCCAATCCAAATACGTGATCTTCAGCGGCATTGACAGATACTGCATCACCCAGATTGTTACCAGCTCCGATGAAAACTCCCATTTCAAGTTCAAAATCTAAGCGTTTACTATTCCCAAAAGAGGGAGCCGCGTCAGGAGTTTTGGTCTGCCCCTTTGGCCGCACTATATCGGTGCCACTGAGAACGACCGACGATGCTCGACCATGATAAGCGACAGGCAAGTGTAGCCAGTTTGGCAACAATGGTTCTCCATCTGGGCGGAACATCTTGCCTACATTCGTAGCATGCTCTTTGGAGGAGTAGAAATCCGTGTAATCTCCTATATCGACAGGAAGTTGCATTTCTACCTCATTCATAGAAATCAAAGCCCTGTTTTTCAAATCATTATTACTTCCGAGATCACCATTAAAGGCTTCTTGTCTCAATAATCGGCTTATTACTAATCTGGTCTCTTTCCATGCCTTTCTGCCCATTGACATGAGGGCATTCAGTGTAGGCTCATGAAACACTTCAGTCCCTTCTACCTCTGTGCCATTGAATAATCCGGCATCATCGAGATATGCCAGATCCAAGACGTAATCTCCTATTGCCGTAGCAACGTGCAGGTCCCCACCTCCTTTTGGTCGATAGATTCCAAACGGTATGTTCTGGATTGGAAAATTGGAGTTCTCGTCTACTTCAACCCATGATCTAAGTTTTGAATTGTGTGTTTCGTCCATTACATCCATCCCAGTTGTTTCAAGTCATTTATAGGCTCTTGAAAAGAGCAACTGCCGTAAGATATCATGTTTTTTCCACGACAATTCTTGATACTGGCGTTATCAAATTCGAATATAGAGTCTCGATCATCCCTCATTTTCCAGATCATCCCCTCATCTCCAAAATCAAAATTTTCAGCTGTCTGTTCACCTATCAGATGCGATAGCAGAATGAACATCCGAAATCTTTCCTGAGAATTCTTTGGATTCGGGAAGTTCGAAGTAAAAATAGAGGCACCAAAGACATTGATGAAACCATGCATGTAAGCATCATATTCATCAGCAAAGTGACGAATTGGGTGATGTAATCCAGCAGTACATTTCATTGGTATGCCTATCAATGTACAGGTCTGGATCATTGCCGCTATCTGCTCCACACTCGGAAATGCATCCTTGACAATTCCACCACACCTGAGTTTGATTCCTGCCCCCTCCAGTTCTGCGATCATAGAAACAACAGGAAGTATTTCCTCATCCCATGAACTTTCATCCTCATCGGTGGAATAATTGATTCCAACATCTGGTAATTCAGGGAATTCATGATAATGTGAGAGTTCATTCTGATTTAACAAGTCAGTTGCCTTTTTCATAGTCTCTCTGGACGGTGAATTTGAAGGTAGTTTGCATTCATAGACTTCGATTCTGACCTTTCCTGAATGCTTATTCCGATAATCACTTATTTTTA
>Ga0310124_10003488_pt1 | contig 10548 bp, 7 predicted proteins | sample CB11b_AW_Bot5_MG_FD_203507 | JGI IMG/M metagenome (GOLD analysis project Ga0310124, IMG submission 203507) | Marine microbial communities from Western Arctic Ocean, Canada - CB11b_AW_Bot5 | ecosystem: Environmental > Aquatic > Marine > Oceanic | place: Canada: Western Arctic Ocean | collected...
AACCTCACGCCCGCTTCACTGAGCCGCCGTGCCATCAGGCAGGCCCGGCCGTTCACATCGCTGGGTCCGCCGCCGATGCCGTACAGTTCCTGCGTCTGTTTTGATTCTCGAGACAGGTCGATCAGGCCCGGCGTTTCCGCCTGCATGCGGTAGGCCAATTCAAACGACTCGATGATGCCCTCCATCTGCGAATCCTGCTTCGCACGATTCAGCAGGCGTCGGTTGACACGTTGCAGGAAGTCGAGCCGTCGCCGCTGCAGTTGAGGCTTGATGCCGGGGTCGCGGAGATTGGTGATGGCGACCTCGCCCTCCTGACGGGGCACTCGCAACGGTGTGCCCTGGTGAATTGCCGGCAGGAACCCGGCTCCGTAGTTCCGTCCGTCACGCGGAGGATGAATCGTGATGAAACCGGGCATGTTTCGGTTCTCGCTGCCCAGGCCGTAGCTGAGCCATGCGCCCATCGACGGCCGCGCCTCGGAAATGTGCCCGGTGTGAAACTGTAACGCCGCGGGGGCGTGAGCCTTGTTGTCGGCGACCACGGCCCTGAGCAGGCACAGCTCATCGGCCACACCCGACAGATGCGGCAGCAGGTCCGACAGCATCAGGCCCGATTGACCTCGCGGACGAACCGGTTGGACCGGAGCCATCGGCAGAAATCGAGCGACACCCACGCGAAGCTGACCGTCGTCGCCCACCGGCGACTCGATCGCCTGACCATGCTTGCTGGTGATGTACGCCTTGGGCGCAAACAGATCCCCCTGGGAAGGACCTCCGGCCAGGAACACGAAGATCATCCGGCTGGCCCGTGGGCGAACGTGAGGGGCAGCCTCGGCGAGTGGATTTGCTGCGGCGGTGGCGGCTGCGGTGGCGGTGTCGGCCAGCAGGCCGCTGAGGGCCAGGCCACCAAAACCGCAGGCGGCTCCCTGCAGAAGCTCACGTCGACTCAGTGGCTGGGTCATCGACGGGGTCATCTTGCGGGTCATCGTCTGTTCTTTCGGTTGCCGGACCGCGGGAATCCGCGAGCCGGAATGGGTCACTCAGAGTCGCATCAGGAATTCGTTCGAGGCCAGCAGCGCGTGGCACAGTTCGGCCCAGCCGTTCGCTCCGATCTCACGCACGAACTCGGCCGCCTCGAGACGTTCCACCCCGGTAATCGGCCGATTCAGCAGCGTCAACCACAGCAGTTCGAGTCGCCGGGCCTCGTCGTCTTCCTTGTTCAAACGTGTGGCGAGTGCGGCGGCGTGCTTCTTGACCACCGGGCTGTTCATCAGGAACAGTGCCTGGGTGGGGACGGCTGTGACCTGTCGCTTGCCGGTTAATTGCGACGGCTGTGCGAAGTCGAAGACATTGCGGAGCGTGGCGGGTCCTGGCTGGGCTCCATCCCGGATGACGGGCAGGTAGACGGTCCGCTGGAACTCCTGCTCGGGTCGCCACTTCGCCAGCCGGAAATTCGGAGGGTTCACATCCTTGGGGTCGAGGCCGCCTACGTTTTCGAGGAACTCAAGTGGCAGGGCCGGGCCGCCGCTTGAGGCTTTCAGTCGGCCGCTGACCATGATCAAGGCGTCACGCAGAGCCTCGGCGTCGAGCCGGGTCCGGTTCATTCGCCACCGCAGCCGGTTGCCGGGGTCCACGGCCTGGCCGCGATCGTCGTGTGTGCTGTCGAGGCCATAGGTTCGGCTGAGGACCAGTCGACGGATGAGTGTTTTCTGCGAACAGTCCTCGCGGATGAACCGCCGGGCCAGGGAGTCGAGCAGATCCGGATGTGAGGGCCGGTCCCCGGGCAGGCCAAAATAGTCAACCGACCGAACCAGGCCCTCGCCAAACAGCTTCTGCCAGATGCGATTCACCGCGACTCGCATCGCCAGTGGCTGACCGGCCACCCAGTCTGCCAGTTGTCGCCGACCGCTTTGCTGGGCCGGGATGTCGGGCGGACCCTCTGAAATCACCTGCAGGAACCCACGCGGCACCTCGTCGCCCAGGGCGCGCGGATCTCCACGAATCGTGATTCTCATCGCCGTCGGACTCTCGACGTCTCTCACACCGTGGACTCGTGGCACGGTGGGTGCAAAGAACTCGCCGTGCAGAATCAGCTTGTTCAACTGGCCGACCCGAGCGGATCGGTTGTTGCGTTCGGCGGTCAGCTTGTCGCGTTCCGCTTTCGGGAGGTCCTTGTTCCCGAGCAGCCTGTCGAGTTCGGCCCGGCGATCCCCGGCCTGCTTGCGTTCACCGTGCCAGCCGGCGAGTTTTTCGGCATGAGTCTTCTCGCGGCCCGCTCGAATTGCCTGCTGGGCTTTCGTTTCGGGTAGTTCGATGACGTTCACATCGCTCCACACGCCGCGTGGGGTCTTGAACACGGTCGACGTGCCGTGAAAGAAGCCGGCCATGGCGTAGTAGTCGCGTTGAGAGACCGGATCGAACTTGTGGTCGTGACACCTTGCGCATTCGAGCGTCAAACCGAGGAAGGCCTTGCCGACCTTGTTGAGCTGCTGGTCGACGATATCGACGAGCAGCTTGGCCTTGTCGGATTCGACGATCTCGATGTCGCCCAGCACCAGGAACCCGGTCGCCGTCAGGCTGGCGGCTTGTTGCTGGACGCTCTGCTTTTCGGGTGCAAGCAGGTCGCCGGCAATCTGTTCGCGGATGAACTCGTCAAACGGCTTGTCGTTGTTGAACGCATCGATGACGTAATCGCGATAGCGCCAGGCGTAGCGGGCGAAGACGCTGTTTGAGGTACCGACCTGGTCTGCGTACCCCACGAGGTCCAGCCAATGCCTTGCCCACCGTTCGCCGAACGCCCGCGAGGCCAACAACCGATCGACGACTTTCTCGCGTGCCCGGGGCGAGGGGTCAGCGGCGAACTCCCTGACCTGTTCCACCGTCGGTGGGAGTCCTGTCAGATCGAAGCTCACGCGTCGCAACCACGTGTAGCGGTCCGCGTCGCCGACGGGCCGCAGGCCGGCTGCCTGAAGCCGTGCCAGGATGTAGCGGTCCACGTCGCTCGTTGGCCACTTCGACTTCTTGAGGCGAGGCGGCGTGGTCTGCCCGAGCGACTGAAAGGCCCAGTGTTTCCGACCGGCCTTGAAGTCGATTCCGGCCTGGCCGGCCTGGGATTTCGTCACTCGAGGATCGAAGGCGCCCTCAGCGACCCAGCGTTCCAGTTGCCTGACGAGTTTCGCGGGCAGCTTGCCCTTGGGGGGCATTTCGAGGTCCTGATACCGAACAGCGCTGATCAATAGGCTCTTGTCGGGTTGGCCCGGCACAAGAGCTGGTCCGGATTGGCCTCCTTTTGCCCAGCCGCTTCGTGAGTCGAGTACCAGGCCCCCGTTGGCCTTTTTTGCCTGGTGACTGTGACACCGGTAGCAGTGCTGTTCGAGAATCGGCCGCACGGTCTTGTCGAAGAAGGTCCTGGCGGCTGGAGTTCCTTGAGTCGCGGTCTTCTTTTGCTGGGCCAGGGCCGGCAACGACATGGCACACAACGTGAGAACCACGCTCGCGGAGGTGTAGAAGTGAGTCCTGGTCATGGGAGTGATCACTGTGGGCAAGACTTCGATTTCGGATTCCGCCTTCGGGCTGATTCTACCATTCCCAGGTGGTGATCACCTGCAAAGCCGCTTGGGAAAATGGCTGATCAGTGTTGGGTTTGTTGTGGGGTCAGAACCCTTTTTCTCCAACCTCGCTGTCTGGCCGAAGGGGTCAGGCCCCGCCTTGGGACCGCGTTGGGCGGAGCAGGACTGTTGGAGGGCGGCGTCTGCCCCCCCTGGTGCGACCCGCCGTAGGGGGGCTAGCCGATTCGTGCGTACTGGTCGCCGGCAGGGGACTCGGTCGTACGCTCGGTGCTGATCGGAAATCGGATCAGTGTCAGCACGACGAATCCTGAGGCCACGAATTCGGCAATCTCCTCGAATGCCTGACCCGCAAACACGACGTTCCAGGCCGATTGATCGGAAGCCTGGGACGCGGCAAACACGCACGCCCACGCCAGCGCGAACATCATCCACGGCTCCCTGGCTCGAAACGCCGGCGCCAGCCTGGGTATCCCCAATCTGAGCACCGCGACACAGACCACCGCCATGCTCAGCAGGAAGGACCCACAGACGAGCTTCTGGCCAATCGGAACATCCGGGGACAGGTAGAACTTGAGGCTACTGAAGTGCTCGGGTACCCACGCCGCCCTGTGCACATCGGCCTCACGCAACGCATACAACACCAGCAGGCAGGCGGTCAGTCCCAGCAGCGTGCGCTGGCCTGGATCGCGGATTGCACCGTTCACGGCCAACAGCACCGCCGCACTCAAGACGACAAACGTCGCCAGTTGTACCAGCCCGTCGTCGGCGATCAGCCGCCGACCCAATTCCTGCGGCACTGCCAGGGTGACCACCGCGAACAGCACAACTCCGGTCCCCAGCACGAGGGATGCCAGGGTCGGGTTTCCGCACGAGGTGATGCGATGGCTGAGTCTCTTCACCTGATGACCTTCAACGTCTTCCGTGATTGTCTCAGACGGTCTATGCCTCGCTTCGTGGCTCGAGTGTCCCGGACATCGAGGTATTGGAGCTTCTGGAGTTTGGCCAGGTACAGGAGGCCCCGGTCGGTGATCGACGTGTTGTCGACTCGCAAGTATTCCAGCGTCCTGATCTCGGCCAGGTGAGCCAGCCCGGCATCGCCCACTTTCGTGTGTGAGCACTCGATTTCGTCGAGGTGGTTCAGCTGCTTGAGATGCACGAGTCCGTCGTCGGTGACTTGTGTCTCGGACAATTCGATTTCTTCCAACTGCTTCAGCCGCGACACATGCACCAGGCCCCGGTCGCTGACCGGTGTGGCGTTGATGTCGAGGTCTTTGAGTTGTGCGAGTTGTGAGAGGTGCCGGAGTCCTTCATCGGTGATCGCGGTGTTGTTCAATTCCAGGTCCACCAGGCGGCTCATCTGCAGTAGCGATTTCAAGCCGGAATCGGTCACACCGGTTCCTGAGAGGTCCAGGTCGCGCAATCGAGTCAATCCGGCGAGGCTTTCGACACCGAGATCGGTGACCCGGGTTTCAACCAGCCACAGGCTCTCCAACCGTGTCATGCCGGCCAGGTGCTTGAGGCCGGTGTCTGTAATCGCAGTGCGATCCAGCCGGATCTTCTGGAGTGCGGGGTACTGGACCAGTTTCGCGAGATCGTGATCACCGACGGGTGTTCCGGCGAGATCGAGTGTCTTGAGTGCGGAGAGGCTCTTCATGGACTCGAGCAGGCTGGCCTCGGGCTTCGTGTCGCTGAGGTCGACCTTCGAGACCCTCCGCCAGTGCCAGATCCGCGGGTCGAACCAGCCGACCCGTTCCACGGATCCGCCGGTCTCTTCGATCACCGCGACCACGGAACGTTCGGATCGCTCGGTGTTCCAGCCGACGACGGCGAAGCCGAGCCCGACCAGGACCACCGCCAGCCAGACTCTCGCCTGCCAACGAATCGAAGCCACTGATCGCATGAGTTGTTCCCGACTGCTCGACCGGGCATGCTGCACGCTGCCGGCTCGAACCGCGGGACGCTATCGGAATCCTCGAACAGGGTCAACGCAGTTCGACGGCGGCCATTAGCCCGCCGGTGGTGGGGCAGAGAACCCGACCACGAAGTTCTTGTACCCGTCGCTTTGCGACACGGTGACGTCGAATTGGATCGCCCCATCGCGGGCCACGGTCGCCACGGGCTTCCCATCCACCTGGACCGTGGCAGTGGCCGGGTTGAATCGCCCGGGCAGTCGCAGCGAGACGGTGCCTCCGCGTCGACCTGCCACACGGCCCGTGGCCGTCTTGCCGCTGACCGAGACACTGACGCCAAAATCACCTCCCTGGCGGCTGAGCTGCAGGTCGTCGAGTCCCAGTCGCGTGCCTTCGAACAGTGGCTGATCGGTGGGGTGGTAACCCAGGCCCTTGCCGGCGACCGAGAACGCCGAGACCTGGTTGATATCGAACCGGTCCCCGTTCGCCTCGGCCCCGTTTTAACTCCAGTTGTGGTCTTTCGCTCCGTAATACAGCACACCACTGCCGGCTCCCCAGCGGAAGTTGTAGCGTCCGCTGGTCTGCATCAGGTGCAGGTACGATTCGTGGGGTCCGCCGAAGTCGTGTCGCATCACGGGTCCGTAGTCGCGAATCAGCACCGAGTGCAAGTTGGGCCGTTGTCCGTCCTTTCCGAGCGTTTCGATCCAGCGCATCTGGGCGCTAAGTTTCGGCGCGGTCTTCTTCAGTCGTTGTGCGATTTCGAACAGGGAGAGCCAGTAGCCACCGCCGACGGCGAAGGCGCCTGCGTGAGCACCCTCGGGTGGCACTCTGCGGACGCCCTTGTGCGGCGACATCAGCGAGTGCAGGTACCAGCGGACCCAATCGTGCAGCATGGGTTCGGCGAGCAGGTCGGTGTCATCGAGGATCTCGAGCCCGCGTGCGCATCTCAGCAGCGCCTGCAGCGAGGTGCCGCTGTAGCAGGCAATGTTCTCGGTCCAGCGTCCTCCCATCGCGTTGTGCCGCGTGTCTCTCTGGCGTCCGTAGTTCTTCAGCCATTCGCGGTAGAAGCCTACGAACGAGTCTCGCCACTTCTTCGCGTGAGGGTGGTTGGGAAACACGCCGCAGGCGATCGGCACGGTCTGCTTGACCTGCATCACGAAGTTCGGCTGCCCGGCCAGCATGCTGTGGTGCGGCAGGTTGTTGTCGTCTTCGGCCGTATAGGCCAGGAACAGCAGGATGCCACGGACGTGTTCCCTCTGTTCGGGCGTCCAGCTCGAACGGCTGCGTTCGTAGGAGCCGTAGAACTCGGGCATCAGTCCATAGGAGGGTGGACCGACCTCGGCGGAGAAGTCCCAGAAGTTGACGATGGCATTGAGGAACCATCCCGTGCGAATTCAGCCACTGGTCGTAGGTGACCACGTCGCCTTCGGGGAACAGCTTGACCTGGTTGGACTCCTTCCACTGGAAGACCCAGTCCTTGACGCGATCGAGGCTGAGGTCGGCGAGCTTCTGCCAGAGCCTCACCTCGGGACCGCCGGCGGGTCCGCGTCCCTTGCCGCCGGGCGTGTTGCGGACGTGAACCTGCTGGTCGCGAGGAATCAGTGCCAGCGCCCAGTGCCTCTGACGACCCTCGAGACGGATCCGCAGGAACTTGCGGCCGCCTTGGGAATAGAACCTGAGGTTGCCCGGACCTGAGTTGCTGTACCAGACGTGCCGATAGACGGTCGCTGTTCAAAGTCGCGGCTGTCGCGGATTGGTTTGTGTGAGTTGAAACTCTGGCGCGAGTCCGGAGAATGTGGCGTTGGAGAATCTCACTTGTGGTGGGCGCACCAGAACATGAAAACACAAAAATGCAACTGCATGGCTCTGGCAGCCTTGATACTGGTTTGCGTGGGATTGGTGTCGGCCGGATTCAGTGAACCACCGAGTTCCTTGTATGACCATGCGGGGGAATTGCAGTCCACGGTGCTCGTATTCGCCGGACTCGGATGCACTTTCATCGGCGTTGTGTTGTTGGCGATCGTCGCCCGCAAGACGACAGCGTCGATGGCACCGGACAAGAAGTCGAGAACCAACGTCGGCGTGGGACTGGGAGTCGTTCTTCAGTTGGCAGCGCTCCTCGTGCAGAAGACCGGGGCGGGCCCTGAAGTGGCCGCGCCGATTCTGCTTTTGCTCAGTATTCCTGTGGTCGTCTGGGGCTGTATGAGTTACGCGGAGGGCAAGGGCCGTTCAAAGTGGCTCGGACTGATCGGCGTAGCGGGGATCATCGGGTTGGCCGTCCTGACCGTCTTGCCCGAGCAGCAGGACGGTGATGCGGTCGATCCCGGCGAGCCTGAAAGCGACGCGACCGACGGCCCGCCTCAGGTCTAGGCACTTCGATTGCCATCACGTGCTGCAGGTAGATAACCCGACAGCCGGCTCGTCACGCTGCAGCCACTGTCCACGGTTACTTCTGCGGTGCGTAGGTGATGCTGGCCACCTGACCGAGCTTGACGTTTTTGGCGGTCTGGCGGGTCTTGTCGGGCCAGAGGATTTCGAGCGTGACGGGGTCCTTGTGATCGGCCAGTCCGAAGTGCAGCCGCAGGTCGTTCTGGTTGCCCTCGCCGGTACCCGCTTCGACCTGCCGCGTGTAGGTCTTCTTGCCGATGGTGATCCGCACCTGGGCACCCACCGCGGCACGATTCACCCTCGTTCCATCGCCCTTGAGTTGGACCGTGAGCCAGGCCTTGCCGAGAAGCGTGTTCTGGAACAGCTTGCCGCCGCTGATCAGATCGAGTGCTCCGTCGTTGTTGAAGTCGGCCCAGGCGGCCTGGTAGGTCGGCGGCAGACCGGCCACTCCGGCGGCGGCACTGACGTCGGTCACCTTGAACGCTCCGTCGTTGCGGAACAGGACCGGGTTGTTCTTGCGGCCGAATGAAGCGGTGCCATAAACGGTGGTGAAGAACACGTCGAGGTTCCCGTCGTTGTCGTAGTCTCCGACGCTCGGCGTCGCGTAGGACTCCTGGTAGTGCACGCCGCAGGGACCGAGGTCCTTGAACTTGAAGCCCTGCTTGGCTCCGAGGTTCTGCAGGAATCTCGACTTGGGCTGGTCGCCTCGACCGTCGACGTGAGCGAAGTTGCCGGCGAAGAGGTCGATCAGTCCGTCGTTGTTGAAATCGCCCCAGGCCGATCCGATCGAGTGGCCACCGCCGAACCCGGCCGAGGTGGCGATCACGCCGAACTTCTTGGCCGATTCGGTGAAGGCGGCCTTACCGTCGTTGAGCCACAACAGGTTGGGCTGCAGTCGGTAGCTGGAGACGTAGACGTCGAGGTCACCGTCCTGGTCGAAGTCGCACGCCGTGACTCCCCGGGCCCGGGTCTGGCTCTTGGACACCGCCAGCTTGAATGACTTGCCCTTCTGGCTGAGCAGGATCTGGTAGGGCCAGGTGATCCCCTTGCCCCAGTCCTCGTAGCCTCCGACATAGATGTCCACGAACCCGTCGCCGTTGAAGTCGCCCCAGCAGGCTCCTCGCGAGACCGACGGAGGCAGCTCGGGCAGCTTGACCTTCGTGAATTTCATGTTGCCGGCGTTGCGATACAGCGACCGGGCCGACCAGGAAAACAGGTCGACCAGCCCGTCGTTGTCGAAGTCGGCGGCGACCGAGGTCGGCACGTCGGCGACCCGTTTGAAGGTCTTGCCCTGCTCGTTCTTCCAGACTCCTCCGGTACTGCACAGGTCGACCCAGCCATCGTTGTCGAGGTCGACCCAGCAGGCGGCGCCGTTGGGGCTCGTGAGACCGGTGGCCTTCGTCACGTCCTTGAACGCCGGCGTCTGTGCCGCAAGCGGGCTCGCCACAAGAGTGGCAAGCAGGGTGACGCCCAGGACGAACTGTCGTTGGCAACGACCAGGCAGCAGCAGCAGACGATTCATGGCACGGTCCTTCCGGGTCCCTTGAGAGTGTCTTTGATCAACCGCAGAGTGATTGGCCCGCGTCGACGCGGGACAAGGTATTATTGGAAATTCCCGCCACCCGGGCCACCCACTCGCACCTCTCAAGAGCCTCGGCCATCCTCCACGGCAGTCGCCTCCACCCAATCACCTCCTTATACTGGTCACCTGACGCATTCCCGAATCGATCGTCACGGATCGGAGCCTCCCCTTTGACCACTCGATGCCAGCTCATGACCTGCGTTTTCGCCACGGCCACGGCCACGGCGATGGTGCTGGCAGCGGCGACGGTGTCGGCGGCCGATAAGCCTCCGGCCAAGTCCCGCGTCGACTTCTCTCGCTCGATCCGACCCCTGTTGGCCAACAAGTGCCTGAAGTGTCATGGTCCGGGGCGCAAGCAGCAGGCGGGTGACCTGAGGCTGGACCTGGCCAAGAGCGCCATCGGCACGGCGATCGTCCCGGGCAAGCCACAAGAGAGCGAGGTGATCAGGCGGATCACCAGCCAGGATCCTGACAAGAAGATGCCTCCGCCAGAGAGCAAGCTCGATCTGACCGCGGCGGAGATCGAGTTGCTGAAGAGGTGGGTTTCCGAGGGGGCCGACTACACGGTGCACTGGTCGTTTGCCACACCGGTGCGGCAAACGGTGCCCAAGGTGAGTCGTGAAGACTGGATTCTCAACACCATCGACCGATTCGTGCTCGCACGGATCGATAGCGCCGGGCTGAAGCCGTCACCGGCCGCGGGCAGGGCCGCGTTGATCCGGCGTCTGACACTGGACCTGACCGGACTGCCTCCCACCGGAGCTGAGATCGACCGGTTCCTGGCCGACACCACTCCGCAGGCCTACGAGCGGCTGGTCGACCGCCTGCTGAGTTCTCAGCATTACGGCGAGCGGATGGCTCAGACGTGGCTCGACCTGGCCCGCTTCGGTGATACCAACGGCTACGAAAACGACAGCGATCGTTCGATGTGGCTTTATCGCGACTGGGTCATCAACGCCTTCAACACCAACATGCCATTCGACCGGTTCACCGTAGAGCAGGTTGCCGGAGATCTGATGCCGCACAGCAGCAGTGCGCAGCGGATCGCCAGCGGGTTCAATCGCAACACGACGTACAACGAGGAGGGTGGGTCGGACCCCGA
>Ga0310124_10003490_pt1 | contig 10546 bp, 11 predicted proteins | sample CB11b_AW_Bot5_MG_FD_203507 | JGI IMG/M metagenome (GOLD analysis project Ga0310124, IMG submission 203507) | Marine microbial communities from Western Arctic Ocean, Canada - CB11b_AW_Bot5 | ecosystem: Environmental > Aquatic > Marine > Oceanic | place: Canada: Western Arctic Ocean | collected...
ACATGAGGGAACCGGCATCGTGACGCATATCGGCAGTGACGTGACACATCTGAAAGAGGGCGATCACGCCATCGTGACCTGGGTCCGGCGAGATCCAGTAAAGGGCCGAGGCACAAATGGGCCGACAGGGGTTACTTACCGGGAAGAGCCCGTCAGCGGCAGCGTGTACACATGGGGCCGGGACGTTTTGACCATAGAACAGCTCGTCGTGCCGATTCCAAAATCAGCGCCGACCGACGTCTCCTGCATCGTTGGATGCGCCGTGCTCACGGGCGCCGGTGCTGTGATGCACACGGCGCAGGTCCGCCCCGGGAACTCGGTCGCCGTTATCGGAGTTGGCGGAGTCGGTATTTCCGCCGTACAGATGGCGAGCATCCTTGAGGCGTACCCAGTCATTGCGGTTGATCTTGATGACGCCAAATTGGAGTACGCCCGAATGATGGGCGCCACGCACACGGTCAACGCTTCAAAGGTGGACCCGATCGAGGCCGTCCAGGAGATATCGGGCGGTGGAGTCGATTACGCGTTTGACGCCATCGGGCTTCAGATCACAAGTGAACAGATACTCCCGATGACGCGCGGAGGGGGATCGGGCGCGGACAACCACGGCGGCATGGCGGTGCTGATTGGTATGCCGGCCAAACAGATGACCATCGACCCTGGTTTGTTCATGTATCACCAGCGTACTTATCGGGGCAGCCTGGGCGCGACGTACCCAGAAAAGGACTTTCCGATGTATCTCCGATGGTACGAGGAGGGTAAGTTCAGGTTGGATGAGATGGTGACGCGGCGATATCGACTTGAAGACATCAACCAGGCGTGCGACGACCTGCAGGCGGGCCTGATTACCGGCCGAGCGATTATTGATTACACCGACTAACGATCCTCTGGATAACGGCCCGGCCGGTTTCGATTCGGATAAGACTTATCACATCGACGTTCCGATAGCGGAGAAGGTGTGTGTTGTGACAGGCGGGGGGCAGGCGCGCGGACGGGTGATTGCCGAGGCTCTCGCGCGGGCCGGTGCGAAGACGGTAGCGATTACATACTCGGGCGATCGCGATACAGCGCATGAGGTCTACGTAAATATCCAGACCCTCGGTTCAGGATGTCTGCTGGCACATATGGACGTGACGGACCGAACGTCGGTTCGGCAGGTATTCCTGTGGATCCAAGGCCAGGTCGGCAAGATCGATGTTCTTGTTAACGCAGAAAAAGCGGAATGGCCGGATGAAATAGCCTCCGCAACCGCCGCCGAGCGTTTGCAGGCCGTCGGTGTGAACATTCGCGGTCAGGCTCTGGCTGCGGATGAAGTGCTGCCGTTCATGGGCATCCAGAAAACAGGTGGCATTATCGTCGGCGTGGCAATTGAAGAAGAAGTAACCGCGGCGCTTAAGATGTTTGACGAACCTGGGGTTCCGACATCAGTTTCGGCGGTGATTATGCCGATGACCGGGCTGGCGTCCTCGCGTCAGGTCACGATGAGGGTGCTGTCGTCCGGCACGCCGGATGAGATAGCCGAGGCAGTCGTCGAGCTGGCGACCGCGTAGGGATGGGGTGTGGGTGCGTGGGTAGCGGCCTGAACGGCGGTTCGTGATTTTCTGTCGTCCTGATCCTTCCGGGGAAGGCGAGTGATTTGCTGGTCCATCAGTAAATCGACATCTATTCGCGGCGAGCCGCGCCGATCACTCGGCAACATACATCACGGGCCCGACCAACGACCTCCCTACCGGGATGAAGGGTGTCCAACCCAGAGATTCCGTGATGGACGGCACCCCGGGAGATTCTTCGCCTCGGGCTCAGAATGGCAGAATATTGTGTTCGACGGTAATTACCGTTGTGGTGAACGTCGATCGTGGGCGTATTGCCATACGCCCCTACAACGATTGATGGTATGAGGGACGGCGATCACAACCAAATCATCGGAAGGCCCCCTAATAATCGCCTCATTGTGGCTAGTTTGGGAACTCTATTGCTGCTCTCACGCCCATGAAGGGCGCTACTACTATCAGCACTATGCCGATTGCGAGCCGGAGGTTGTTGGTGTTCATTTGGCCGGTCCGTCGAGCGCCTAGGTAACTGCCGACCATGCCCGTGGTTCCCAGCAGCGCGATCAGCAGGATATCCACGTCCCCGTTGATCAGCTTGCCGACGAACCCGGAGGCACCGACCAGTAGGCCGATAATCGTGTTGGTGCCGATCGCGATAGCAGGGTGAAGTTTCAGGACGTTTACTAACGCCGGCATACGTACGGTACCGAGAACCAGTCCCACGGCCCCCCCCAGCACGCCTATGAGAAAACCGACCGTAATCTCGAGGATCAAACGGCGTGTCGACGGCAATGGAACCTGTATAGATTCGTCCCTTCCCTCTTCCGTATCCCTTGTGCGTAGAGCACGTGCAAGTGCCACCAGGCCGGACCACAACAGAACGAGGGTGACGATCGACAGCAGGATCCAGACATGTATCGAATCCGATGCGAGGCTGCCGAAGAAGGCGCCGATAAACGAAGGCACGCCAATGAGCAGCACCACTCGGAACGCTATCCGGTGGTTTTTCCAGTGTTCCATCCCGCTCGTCACGGCCGTGACAACGCTGACCGCGAGGTTCACGCCCGCGGCTATCGGCACGCTTATACCGAACGCGATCAAGAGCGGAAATCGGACGACGCCCAACGCCATTCCGACCATGCCTGATACATAGGCCACGCCGAATGCGAGGACGGAGAGAAGAACGATCTCCACGGTCGAGAGATCGGACAACGGACTGCTGGACCATACGTCCAGGACCGGCATCATTGGATGCCTGCCTGTGGCGAGTTCACCGGGTGTTGTGGGGAGGCGCAGGTGCTACTGGGAGCCGGGTGGAACGTGCTGAACAGTCCGGCTCCCCGCATACAGGCGCAGTCGGAATCGCAACAGAGGCAGGTCGCCTTGGTGGAGGTGGACCGTGAGGCTGTTTCGGATTGTCGTGTTGCGGTGTTCATGCCTGAAGGTACCAGCGCTCTTTAGGCTTCCGACTCTTCGAGTTCCAGTTCGTCCAGCATCTGTTCTAGCTCGTAAATCTGGAAACGGTCGGGCTTCACGGCCGGGTGACGGGCGTGGGCCGATTTAAAGATACCCCGCCGGACCAGGATCTCTTTATAAATCCAGTTGTCGAGACCCTGAGGTTGTTTCAGCGTCCGGATTAACGCGCCGTAACGCCGGAACTCCGCTTCTGCGCCTTCTTCGTCGCCGTCCTGCCAGCGCTCCCACACGTTGACGAACACGTCAGGTATTACAGAGCCGGGCATGGTCCCGACTGATCCTCGGCGCAGTTCCTCGAACAGGAACGTGCCGCCCGCGCCGCCAAACAAAATGAGATCACCGCCGGCATCCGTCGCTGCATCCCGGAGCGCGGCCGTTTCGGCCATTCGTGGCACCGTTGGAGCCGTCTCGACCTTGATGTAACAGAGGTTTTCGTGGCGTCTGGCGATCTCGACCGCCATTCCCGGGCTCACCTGGGCGGTCGCCTGATCCTGCTGAAAGATCGGGATTCCGACCGATGAACCGACGCGGGCGAAGAACTCGATCACCTCACCGGCCGGCATAGCGATGAAGCTGGGCGGCCGAATCATCAGCGCGTTTGCGCCGAGTTCCTCCGCCCGCTGGGAGTAGTACACCGTCACATCTGTGCCCATTGCGCCGGTGTTCATCACGACCGGTGCGCGCCCATTGACCTGTTTTACGACGGAGGACAGGACTTCGTCGCGCTCAGGGTCGGTGAGTTTGTATATTTCACTTGCCACGGCAATTCCGACGCCGTTGACGCCCACGTTGATCATCCACTCGACCTCGCGCTCGAGGTCTTCGAAATCGATCTGTCCCTTATCGTCGAAGGGCGTTGCGAGGATCGGGAAGATCCCATTCATGGTGCGATCAACCAATGTTGCGCTCCCCGTAATTGCTTGGTGACATGAGGGTCATTCGACCGGTTATTTCCCGACGAGGTCAAGCTCTTCCAGCATGGCGTCGAGTTCTTTCCTGGTCTGGTCATCCGGCCGAGGAGCTGGCTTCCTTGGCTGCGAGGTCTCCTGGAAAATGCCACGGCGTATCAGTATCCAGTCGTTAACCCACATCGCAGCTCCCATGCCCTGTGCGATTGTGCGATTTAACGCTGCGTAACGCCGGTACTGGATTTCAGCGTCCACTTCGTTGCCGGACTGGAAGTCGTCCCAAACCCGGGCGTACACGTCCGGGATTACTGACCACGGCATCGATCCCTGCGAGCCTCTCCGGGCCTCCTCGAGGAGGAACTGGCCTCCGGACCCGCCGAACGGGATCAAACCGGAGGCGCCGGTGCGTGCCACTAGGTCAGCAAATCTGGGAACGGACGGCGCAACCTCGACCTTGATGTAGCAAAGATTCTCATGTGCTTTTGCGAGCTGGACCGCGAGCGACGGGGGCACCTGGGAGCCAACTACGTCTTGCATGAAGATCGGAATATCGATGGCCTCCGCGATGGCGACGAAGTATTTCGTAACCTCAGAGGCAGAAAGCTGCGCGAACGATGGTGGTCTGATCATCAACGCGCTAGCGCCGAGTTCCTGCGCCGATTTCGCGTAATCGATCGAGACACCGGTCCCCTCGTGGCCGGTGTTCATGACCACTTTCAGGCGTCCTTTTGCGGCCTCGACTACCGTTTTCAGGACGAACACACGTTCTTCGTCCGAGAGCTTGTACACCTCGCTGCCAAGGGCGATGGCGACTCCGGGGATACCATGTCCGGCTATCCAGTCGACTTCCCGCTGGAGGTCTTCGACGACGATATTGCCTTCCCTATCGAACGGCATTGCCAAGACCGGAAAGATGCCGCGCATGCTGCGATCGACCATCGGTACTCCTGATAAGTGACATCCGATCTTGCGAAGATTCAGGCGGCCACGTGATCTGTTTGTCTAAGTCACAAGTTGCGGAACGATGTTTAACAGAATTCCGGCCACTGTGGCAGTTCCAATTACACCCGCAATGTTTGGTCCCATGGCGTGCATCAGTATGAAATTGTCCGGATCTTCCTTGCTCGCCATGTCCTGAACTACCCGTGCAGCCATCGGAACTGCGGACACGCCGGCGGCTCCGATCATCGGGTTGATCGGGTTTTTACGGTTGAACAGGTTCATGCCCTTCGCCAGCAGCAATCCCGAGATCGTCGCTACGATAAAAGCGAACAGTCCGAGCAGGAATATTCCGATGGTTTCGATCTGGAGGAATATCCGCCCCGGCATGAGGGAACCGACCGTCAAGCCGAGCAAGATGATCACGATGTTCATCAGCTCGTTCTGGGCGGTGTTGGCCAGCCGGGGCACGACGCCGGATTCACGGATCAGGTTCCCGAACATCATGATGCCGATCAAGGGCACGGCCTGCGGCACGAGAACGCCGATGACGATGGTCGTAAGTATCGGGAACATGATCTTGACGCGGCGTGAGATCGGCTTGTCCGGGTAGGGCATACGGATGAGCCGCTCGCGCCTGGTCGTGAGGAGTTTGATGATCGGCGGCTGGATGATCGGGACGAGCGCCATGTAAGAGTACGCGGCCACGGTCGTCGCGCCGACGATGTCTGAGACCGGCACGCCGTTGTCCAACCCGAACTGGTGCATCTTGTTGGAGATGAAGATAGTGGTAGGTCCGTCTGCGCCGCCGATTATCCCGATTGAGGCCGCTTCAAGAAGTCCGAAGTCGAACACGCCCGTGAACGACAGCAAAAGCGCGCCCAGCAGCGCTACGAACACTCCAAATTGGGCGCCAGCGCCAAGTAAAAGCGAGCGGGGACTTGAGAGCACCGGTTCGAAATCGGTCGCCGCGCCGAGACCCATAAAGATGAGTAGCGGCATCAGGTCGTTGTTAAGTGCGTTCTGCTGGAAGAAGTGGAGCAGCCCTTCTTCGCCACCCGCGCCGGCCTCACGGGTCAAGGCCTCCAGCGGCATGTTGGCGAGCAGGATACCGGAGGCGATTGGGAGGAGTAAGAGCGGCTCTTTCTTCTGGGCGATGCCCCAGTAGAAGAGGAACCCGGCGATGCCCCACATGATGACCATGCGAGGGTCGTCGCCTATCGCGATGAAGCCTTCCCAGAGGGATTCAAATTCCATATTTGTTGGTTACTCGAACTCGACCAAGATCTGGCCGTGTGCGACTGAATCTCCGCCGGAAATGTGGACCGCTGATATGACGCCGTCCCTGTTTGCGCCGATCTGTTGTTCCATTTTCATGGCCTCGATCACGCATATCAGATCGCCACGGCTTACGGAGTCGCCGACGGAGACGGCCACCGATAACACCCGGCCCGGCATAACGGCCGTCATGGCATTTGCGGACGCGCCCGGGGAGCGCGCCGGTGTCGTGGTAGATGCCGTTGCGGTTGGACGCGCGATCGGACGGGCTGGCGCAGATGGTTTTGCTGGCGTGGCTCTTCGGTCTGGTTTGTCCGGGACCTCGACGTCGTAGTCAACGCCGTCCACGTTCACGCGGACGGGGGACTCCGCTACGTAACCCACCTCAACGTTGTGGGACGTGCCGTCCACGGTGATCTTGTATCGGCGTGGATTCATCGTAGCGGCCTCCCTCGTTGATTCATCAGGTGTCTGCGGCCCGCCTGCGCCCACGCGTTTGGCGAAGTGCCAGAGGGTGGGTTGTTAAGAACGTGTCTGACCTGTGATTCATCTTCGGCGAGAGCCAGTGCCGCTGCGATTGCGGCTACGATCTCGCCGCGCGCTGTGGCTTCACTTGCCGGAGGTTCCGGGATGGCTGTCGCGACGGATGGGGCGTCGAGCACGGCCGCGGCTGTTTGCCGCCTCTGAACGATACGGTCAAACAGGCCCAGCCCCTGGATTGTGAACATTAGCAATACGAGGACGCTGACAACGACACCCATGCCGATGCTGGTTACAAGTAGTCCGTCTTCGAGAAGTTCAGCGTTGGACGTGGCGTGGCTCCAAAGGTGTGTTCCGGGGTCCGAATTAATGCCGCGTTGATGTTCAGACAGCCGATTCCAGATCGTGGTCGAAAGAGGTCTTCCTGAACGGGGAGAATCTTATCAGGCCGCGGACGATTTCCCACCGTAATCGGTGAGATGAGGACTATTCCCCGGGATGGACGTGTACGACGTACTCGATGCCGTTCACTATGGCGGTAGTTTGACCCTCATCCACACCAGAAGTGATCTCGACATGGTATTTAGATCCGTCTATCCGTAGATCGTATCCCCGGCGCAATTCTTCGGACTGAACTGTTCCCGATGCAGGCTCGTCAAATGAGATGTTACGCAGCGTTGCCATGCGGTCACGGGCTAATGTTGAAGCGTCCTCGGCAGATATACGTTCAAACCGGACCGTTGCCCCGGGTGATGCCTGTGCCACTAGGGCGAGATCGACGCTGGCGATAACGCCGATCTTTGCGTATCCACCGGTGGTCTGACGGTCTGCCAGAAGGATGATTGGTTGGGCATCCCCGGGAATCTGGATAGCCCCGCTGAGCACACCGTCTGAAACAATGTCGTGGGCACCATCTATGGCCGGAACCTCCGTGCCTTCAAGTCGGCAACCCATGCGGTCGCTCTTGTCGCTGACGGTGTAAATGGCGTTGTAGAAGGTGGCGGTAGCGTCTGAATCAAAGAGGTCATCCTGCGGGCCCGGAATGACGCGGGCGACGATATCTCCGCCGTACTGTGGCAACAGGTGTAGTGGCACGCGTCTCCCGGGGAGGACCGAGTTCGTGACCGGTCCGATGAGAATTTCGTCGTCGGTCTCCGGCGCACGGCCCTCGATTCCGCCTAGGCGCGCTCCAATGTGCGTGGATCGAGAACCCAGTACAGGGGGAGTGTCAAATCCTCCAGATACGTTGACGTAGGCGCGTAGTCCTGAATTCGGCCCGGCCGGCGACATGAGCGACAGTCGGTCGCCAACGTCTGCACCGAAGGTCTCCCACAAAGCTAACGGTGTGCCGTTCAACGTCGGGGTGAGGTCGGCCCCGGTGATCGCGAATATGGCAGGGCTCGTGAACTCAAACTCCGCTCCCCCGATCGTGACCTCTATCGCTGCGTCTCGCTGATCGTTGCCGACGAGCAGGTTCCCGAGCCTCAGCGCGTATCGATCTGCGGCACCGGATACGGATACGCCAAATCGCTGGTAACCGGGACGGCCGAGGTCCTGAATCGTGGATAGGGCTCCCGGGGATACGACTCGTAATCCGTACACGGTCATCCGGCCTGTTCCGTCATATGGACCCGGTATGTGCCTTCAGCGACCTGATTCGCAATTCTTTTCGTCTCTTCTGAAGACACGGGCACGAACCTGATGAAGCTGCCGGGAAGGAAGGGCACCGGCGGATGGGCCTTGGGATCGAACAGTGACACCGGCGTATTCCCGATCAAGCGCCAACCGCCCGGGGAGGCCATCGGGTAGACGCCGGTCTGTGTCTCGGCGATACCAACGGAGCCTGCGGGCACGCGAACACGTGGCGATGCGAGCCGGGGCGTGGCGATGCGTTCATCCATGCCACCGAGGTACGGGAAGCCCGGCGCGAAGCCGAGCATGTAGACCCGGTAGTCAGTGCCAGAGTGGATGGCGACCACCTCATCCGGCGTGATCCCGGCGTGATCTGCTACGTCATCGAGGTCTTCGCCATGTTCCCCGCCGTACGCGACCGGCAGCTCGTAGATCCGGCGTGGCGTGTTGTCGTGAGCGTCAGTGGACACCGCAGAGCGAGCGATCATATCGTTTAAAAACACGGCCATGTCCGCGACCGATGACAGCTCCAAATCGTATTGGACGAGGAGTGAACGGTAGGTCGGGATCAGTTCTACAACTGACTTGTTTTTCGCTGCTTCCACGGCTGCTGCAAGCGCGTAGACGCGATCGTTGGTAACGGGGTCGATGCCATTGCCGAACTCGACGACGAGGGCGTCCTCACCGCATATCAGTATGCGTGGTTCTAGATGTGTGCCGGCGGTCACGGCGCCCCCGGTTAAGGGATAAACTCCCGCATAGGGCGAATCTGAAGACCTTCGTTCTCGAACGCCTGCCTTAGCGCTGCCGCCAGCTCCACGGCTCCGGGATTGTCGCCGTGGAGACAGATCGAGTCCGCAGCGAAATCTATGTCGGTGCCGTCGACGGCGGTGACACGGCCTTCGATGGCGAGACGGAGTGAACGATCTATCACCTCGTTGATGTCGTGAAGCACCGCATTGGGCTGTGATCTTGGCGCCAGTGCTCCGTCCGGTGTGACAGCACGATCAGCGAAGCACTCTCGTGCGACGCGCGCTCCGGCGTCGCGTGCGACCTTCTCCCATAGGGAACCGGCCAGTACTAGTTGGATCATCGACGGTTCGAAATCCAGCCCGGCCTTCACGATCGCTGCCGCCTGTACAGGGTCGCGCACGGCTTTGTTGTACATAGCGCCATGTGGTTTCAAGTGTTGGAGTTTTTTGTCGCTGGTAAATGCCGCCAGCGCCCCCATCTGGTACGTCACTGCGTTGCTGAGCTCTGACGGTGTCATGTCGATATCGCGCCGGCCGAAACCGACCAGGTCCGGATACCCGGGCTGCGCTCCGATGCCGACCCCGAGTTCTTCTGAAATCTTCACCGTGGACGCCATCACGTTTGGATCACCGGCATGAAATCCAGTGGCGACGTTGACCGATGTCACGTACTTTACGACCTCTTCATCAAGGCCGAGTTTCCAGGACCCGAAGGACTCGCCGAGGTCGCAGTTGAAGTCGATGACGGTGGACATGTGCTCTCCGGGCTGGTTGCCATTGAAACGATGTCGCGCACCCTAGCATAGGATTCTCGGTGTCCCCCAACAACGCCCCCTCTCTCAGTAGGAGAATGTTGGGGTGAGGGTGAAGTCCCCGATGTCCGCAGCAGTATAGGAGTAGTCCGCTTACTATCGGCGGGGCGGAGTGCTAGTCGGGAGAAGAATGAAATTATTGCGTGTCCCGTTTGGTCAGAGCCTGCTGCAAATAACACTGTAGGGGCGGGACTTGCTCCGCCCGTCGCCCGTCCTTCGGGAACCTCCGGAAATGGTCGAGAGGTCTATCCCCATCGCGCAGCACCCAACCCGGTCCTACTTAAACCCCAGCTGCTGCTCTTCCAAACTGACATATCGCTGGGCGCCGATCCAGGACTTCTATGTCCAGTAGCTCACCGGCCTCGATCAACCGAGCCGTCATGGACACGTCTTCCGAACTTGGTGTTGGGTCGCCAGATGGATGGTTGTGGACGATGGCAATTGCAGGACATGTTCGTCTTAATGCGGCGGTGAAACCTCTGCCGGGCGGACCAGGGCCGAGTTGACGCTTCCCTGATAGAGCCTTTCGACCCCGAGAACTTGATTCTTGGTATTCAGAAGTAGAACACGTAGTTCTTCGCGCTCCAGCATCGACATCTCCAGGCCATCCGACTGCGAACGCTCAACACCGTCCGTTCGAGCGTTCCCATAAAGTGACGGAATTCGTAGCTGGCTGTGATACTCTCGCGTTCGCTTAAAACGGAACCTCTCACTTCGAA
>Ga0310124_10003491_pt1 | contig 10546 bp, 6 predicted proteins | sample CB11b_AW_Bot5_MG_FD_203507 | JGI IMG/M metagenome (GOLD analysis project Ga0310124, IMG submission 203507) | Marine microbial communities from Western Arctic Ocean, Canada - CB11b_AW_Bot5 | ecosystem: Environmental > Aquatic > Marine > Oceanic | place: Canada: Western Arctic Ocean | collected...
CGCCGGCGGCCTGACGCCGGGGAATGTCGCCGAGGCCATCCGTACCATCCGACCCTACGCCGTGGACGTTTCCAGCGGCGTCGAGTCGCAGCGCGGCGTAAAGGATTCGCAATTGATCCGTGCCTTTTGCGCGGCGGTCCGCGACGCCGACCGGCACGCCACGTGATCGATCGAACCGGAACCGCTTGAAATGGCGCAAGGCACAGATCCTACCGAGAGCCCCTTCCGGTACGTTCACTCCGACGGTGTCGTGTCGATCCTTGGCGGTCTGGGCGCCAGCCTGTTGGTCACGACCTACCAGGCGGGCAAACTCGCGGTCATCCGCACTGCAAACGGTCGCCTGCGCATGCTGCCCCGAACATTCGACAAGGCGATGGGCATCGCCGTCGACCGCGAGCGCATGGCGGTCGCCACCGACTGGCAGATCTGGACGCTTCGCAACTCGCCTCAGGTCGCGGCCAAGATGGGCGAGCAGTTCGACGCCTGCTACCTGCCGCGAACATCGCATGTCACGGGCAGCGTCGATATTCACGAGATCGCCTGGGCGAAATCGCCCAATGGCAGTCACGAAGACCTCTGGGTGGTCAACACGCTGTTCTCCTGCCTGTGCACGCTCGATCCTCACTACAGTTTCGTGCCGCGCTGGCGACCCCCGTTCGTCACCAAGATCACGCGCCAGGATCGCTGCCACATGAACGGCCTGGCGGTCGTGGATGGGCGCATCAAGTACGTGACGGTCTTCGGCGAAACCGACACGCCCGAAGGGTGGCGCCCCAACAAGGCCGAGGGTGGGCGCCTGATCGACATAGAGAGCGGCCAGACCGTCGCGAGCGACCTGTCGATGCCCCACTCGCCGCGCTGGTACGACGGCCGCCTGTGGCTGCTCGACTCCGGTCGGGGCCGCCTGTGCGTCGTCGACCTGGCCAACGGTTCGTTAGAAACCGTGGCCGATCTGACCGGCTACACGCGCGGCCTGGCGTTCTGCGGACGGTATGCGTTCGTGGGCCTCTCGAAGGTGCGCGAGACGGCGGTCTTTGGCGGTGTGCCCATCAGTGACGATCGCCAGCAGCGCCGCTGCGGCGTGTCAGTTGTCAACATCGACAGCGGGCAAATCGTCGCGTTCCTGGAGTTTGAAGGTCGCGTCGAGGAAATCTTCGACGTTCAGATTCTCGAGGGTGTGCGTTTCCCCGCGGTCGTCGGCTTCAAGAAGGAAACGATTCAACGGGCTTGCGTCATCGCGCCCGAGCAAGCCGTCCCGGGATTGAGTACGCCACGCATCACCGCCGACACGGGGAAACTCGGAACGGTCACGCCCTTGTCGAGCGAGTTCGACGTGGACGACCCGGCACTCGGACCCGCGAGGGAACACAACAACCGCGGGCTGGCGCAACTGAAGCAGGGCCTCCTGCAGGAGGCCGCAACCAGTTTTCGCGAAGCCGTGTCGATCGCGCCAAACTATGCCAAGGCACACGGCAATCTGGGCAACGTCCTGACCGAGCTGGGCGAACTGCCCGAGGCGGTGGCCAGTTGCCGGCAGGCCCTGAAGATCGACCGCCTGAATACCATCGCCCACAACAACCTGGGCAACGCCCTGCGCCGCCAGGGCCACCTGCAGGACGCCGTGGCCAGCTACCGAAACGCCCTGGCCATCGATGGCCACTACGCGATGGCGCATTACAACATGGCCACCACGCTCGTCGAACTGGAAAAGCCGGACGCGGCGATTAAATGTTTTCAACGGTCGCTGAAGGCAAAGGCGAACTTCGTCGAAGCGCACGTCGGACTCGGCAGCCTGCTGCAGAGCCTCAATCGACTGGAAGACGCAGAGTCCAGCTTTCGCGAGGCGCTGCGTTTGAACCCTGACGAGAGCGGAACACGCGTCAACCTTGGCAACGTCCTGCGCGGTCAGGGACTTTTGGACAACGCCGAGTACAAGGCGCACGCGTGCGAGATCTTTCGTCGCGCCGGAAACATCGACGAAGCCCTGGCCGCCGGGCGCGCCGCCGTGGATCAGGCGCCGACCTCGCCCGGTCCGCTGAACAACCTCGGTCTGGCGTTGCAGGACGGCGGTGACCTGGCCGAGGCCGAGGCGTGCTTCCGGCGCGCCATCGAAGCCACCCCGCAGTATGTCCGCGCCCACCACAACCTGGGGATCGTCCTGCGTCTTCAGGATCGTCTCGAAGAAGCCGCGCTGGCCATCGACGATGCCCTGGGCATGAAGCCGAACTATCCCCAGGCGCTGAACACGCTCGGCGTCATTCGAAAGCTTCAGCACCGCTACGAAGAAGCGGTAGCCTGCCTGCAGCGCGCCCTTTCGTTGCGACCCGAGTACCCATCAGCTCTACTGAACCTCGCCAACGTTCTGAGTGAAACAGGCCATGACGATCAGGCACAAGACCGCCTGCGCGCCGCCCTTCGCCTCAAGCCCGATTACCCGGAAGCACTGCATGATCTCGGGGCCATGCACGAACGGCACCGCCGCCGCGCCGACGCCGTGGAGGCGTACGACAAGGCACTGCGTCTGAAGCCCGACTCGATCGAATATCTCGCGGCCGTCGCGAATGGAAGGCGCCACATCTGCGACTGGCGCGAACGCGAGGGACATGTCAAACGGCTGCTCGCGGCGGTTGATGAACGAACCGCCCGCGGCCAGGCGAGCCCCATCGGGCCCCTTGCGAGCCTTCGATTCCCAACGAGCCCCGAGCAGCGCCTCGCGATTGCGCAACAGCACGCAAGACGAGTTGCATCGCAAATCGAGAAATCACGGATCGAGGCGCCCAAGACTGATGACACCACCGTCATCACCGACGCTGCGACCGGAACGCTTCGGCTGCACGACAGAATACGCATCGGCATCCTCTCGCATGAGTTCGGCTACAACGTCGTGGGCCACCTCACGGAAGGAATCTACAGGCGCTTCGACCGCAAGCGATTTGAGATCCTTGCCCTGGACTATTCGAAGGATGACGGCAGCGCCATGCGCCGGCGCATCCTGGGTGACTGCGATCGTGTCGTCGAACTTCTCGGCCTAGCGCCTGTTGAATGCGCAAAGCGGATACGCAAAGAGTCCGTCCACATCCTCCTGGACTTCAACAGCTACATGCCCGGCGGTCTGCCGCAGATCGCGGCGCTACGCCCGGCGCCCATCCAGGTGGCGCACATGTACCCGGCGACGACCGGCGCCGACCACATCGACTACTACCTGACCGACCGGATCGCCACGCCCGAAGGCCACGATCGATTCTTCACCGAACAGCTCGCCTACCTGCCCAACGCCTACCTGCCCACCAACGGCGATCAGCCCATCGGCGACCAGACCCCGAGCCGATCCGAATGCGGCCTGCCGAAGGACGGCTTTGTCTATTGCTCTTTCAACAACTCCGACAAGATCGAGCCGCGGATCTACGACGTCTGGATGCGCATCCTCAAGCGTGTGTCCAAGAGCGTCCTCTGGCAGCGCGAGGACGAAGCCGCCGCCCAGGACAACCTGCGGCGCGAGGCCGACGCCCGCGGCGTGGATCCCAATCGCCTCATCTTTGCGCCCAAGATCTCGTCCACGGAACAGCACCTCGCCCGTCACCGTTGCGCGGACCTCTTTCTCGACACGCTGACGCACGGCGGCCACGGAACCGCCGCGGACGCCCTCTGGGCAGGCCTGCCGCTGATCACCTGTCCCCAAGACACCTTTACGTCGCGTGTCGCCGCAAGCCTCGTGGCGGCCGCGGGCCTGGGCGAACTGATCGTCGATTCGATCGAGGACTACGAAAATCTGGCCGTGGAACTCGCCGAGACCGCCGACAAGTTGCAGGCAGTACGCGAACGACTGGAACGCGACAGGAAGACCTGCGCTCTATTCGACACCGATCGGTACGTCTGCAACCTGCAGCGCGCGTTTCTCGCCATGTGGCAGGTGCATGCGTCCGGCCGGTCGGCGAGCACCTTTTCCGTGATCGAGACTGAATGAGGTGCCCCGTCACCGAGCCGCCGGTCTCACCCATCTGCATGAGAAGGTGGCACCTGTGAAGATGGGATGTTCTTGAATCGAACTCTCGAAAGAACTTCGGTTTACGGCGATGATTGAGTCTTGACGGCCTTGGCCCGTCGGTTAGAAGGAGGATTCACATCCGGGGATGAAGGAGGACCGGAGGACGACGGCGGAAAATCAACTCTAGCTCGTCATCATTGACGTTCTGGTTAACCAGACGGTCGAGGGTTGCTCTGGACAGCCGTGATCGCGAGATGGTCGCAGAATAATTAGCGGCGGATGGCGCGGCCACCGCGTTCGCACGGCCTCGATGTAAACAGCAAGCAGTTGGAGAGCAACCCATGAGCAAAGAAAGCCGCAATCGACGCCGCCTGCGGCAAGCCCAGCGGCGACGCGGGGCACGACAACTCTCCACCGAACCGTTTGTCTTCGAACCGCTTCGAGCGGCGACTTCTGTTCACCGCAGCGTCGATCACTGCCTTCCTGCCGCCCGTGAACAGCCACACGGCATCGGTGGGCACGGACATCAAGGCAGGCTACGACCAGAACCTCGACGCCGGCACGGCAAACGACCAGACCTTCGCGGTGCACGCGATGCAGACCGGCCAGCTGGTCAACCCACCGCACAGCAACTCGGCCAGCGTCGCCGGCGGCACGATCACCTTCACTCCGGGCAGCAATCTCCAACCCGGCGATCTTGTTCTCGTCACCGCGACCACGGCCATCGAGAACACGAGCAGCGAGGCGTCGAACAAACACGTGTGGCAGTTTCGCACTGGCGTCACCAGCGGCACCGGCGGTTTCACCGACAGCAGCCAGGACCTGGGCGATCACAGCAGCTACGCCGTGGCCATCGGCGATCTGGACGGTGACGGCAACCTCGATGCGTTCGTCGCCAACATCGTCCAGGGCAACCGCGTCTGGATCAATGACGGATCTGACAACTACACCGACAGCGGCCAGAGCCTTGGCGATCACGACAGCCGAGGGATGGCTCTTGGCGACCTTGACGGCGATGGCGACCTCGACGCCCTGGTCCTCAACAACGGCCAGGGCAACCGCGTATGGATCAACGACGGGTCCGGAAACTTCACCGACGGCGGACAGATCCTGGGCAATCACGACAGTTCCGGCGTGGCTCTTGGCGACCTTGACGACGACGGCGACCTCGACGCCTTCGTCGTCAACGGGGTGGCCCACGGCAACCGGGCCTGGTTGAACTGCAACCCACCGCAGATCAGCGGGGTCCTGGTTGCCGCCACCGCGTGGAACCCGGCGTTCCTCGACCAGCTCGAACCGGTCGGCGCAGGCGGCACCCGCGGCTACGCCATCCCGGTCGGTAGCGGCGCCCAACTCGACACGATCTCCTGGGTCAACGTCGACAAGCTGATCATCCGCTTCAACAAGCAGGTCGCCATCGACCAGAATGATCTGGTTCTCAGCGGCGTGCTCGGGCCCGACGGCATCGAGGATGCGAACGACGACTACAGCTTCATCGGCTTCACGACACAGACCGGACCGACCGGCGAGTTCCAGGCCGTGTGGACGATCAGCGCGCCATTGAGAATCGACAAGCTTCTGATCAAGCTCGACGGCATCACCGGCGCGGCGATGACCGACCTCGCCGGCAACAAGCTCGACGGTGAGTGGGTTGACAGCACCAGCACGTTCCCGTCCGGCGACGGGACGTCCGGCGGAAATTTTGATTTCGAGTTCCGTTCCCTTCCCGGTGACGTGAACAACAGCGACACCGTCGACAAGTCGCAGGCAGGCGCAACGACGATCTCGTTCCCCGGCTTCGGCACCTACTCGATCGTCAATGACGTGAACGGCGACGGATTCGTCGTCTCGAACGACGTCCTGTTCACTCGGGCCCGTAACGGCGACACGCTGCCGGCCTCGGCGCCAAGCGGCCCTGGAATTGTTCTGCCGCCGACGGCGAGCGGCGGCGGAACGTCGTCAACCACAGCGCCGCCTCAGACGTCGCAGCCGCCGCCGAGCAGCACGGACACGACGGAAGCACCGGTGGAAACGGAAACTCCGCCGGTGCCGCCGGTGACTGAAGGCAAGAAAGCGAAGGAGCAAAGGCCCGTCACCGAAACGCCGCAAGAACGGGTCATCGACGTGCTCGCCACGATCGAGCCGCTGCGAGAAAGAAACGGTCGGATCGGTCGACTTCGTGATCTGCGGTCGGGCCGTATGTACGGCCACAACGTTCACGCCGACCTGAGAATCCTGCGCCACCGCAGCGCCCGGCTGAACCCGATCGAACAAGTGGCCACGGCTCGTCGAACGCCGCGAGTCGACATCACGGTGTCTGAATCGCGTCTCATCGAGCCGAATTCGAGATCGATTTTTAAAATCCGCAATGTCGCTCGAAACGTGGCACAGTTTCTCCAGAGGATGAGATCCGTCCAATGAATCGACCTCGTGGCAAGCCATTCAAGCTAAGAGGCATCCGGTTGGCGAGAACCCTCGCCATCGCGACTCTGTGCTGCGTCGTCGGCGCTAACTCCACCGCGCGAGCCGCCCTGCTCGACGTGCAGATTCCCGATGTCCTGATCCAGACCGACGGTTTGAGTCCCCTCGCCGAATCGTTGTTCGTCGACCTCGTCGGCACCGGCGCCGAGCAGATGGGCGGCTACACATTCAGCATCGACGTCGTTCCCCAGGGCGGCGCCACCGGCAGCGTTGCCCTCACCGGCGCCAACGACGTGGTCGGCCAGCTCATTGACTCGTCGAACTTCGCCTTCGCCTCCACCGGGACATTCGACATCGTCTCGGACGCCACCGACTCGGGCACCGTCTCGGCCGTCACCGGTGACCTCTTCGAGCTGGACTTCCTGGTCGCCGCCGGCACGGACGGCGTCTTCGACGTGAAGTTTCTCTTCTCCCCCACGTTTCCCGGCTCCGAAGTCCAGGACGGTCTGGGCCTGCCCATCTCGACGGACTTCATGGACGGCTCGATCACGGTGACGGCGCCCGATCCGTCGACCGTGGTGATCTTCGTCGGCGCGGCAATGATGCTGCTGCGCCAGCGAACCGATAGACCGATTGACCAAAGACCCTGACCGGCTACGATTGATGAGCCATGAGCAGTCACGGTCCATTTCGACGAATCGCACGCCGATGGCGTCGCGGCGCCTGATGTAGCTCCCCTGCCGTCCTTCGCGACGACCATCACGATTCACTTACGACGAATTGATCACTCACCGGCACACGCCGACTGAGACCGGATGCAACAACCGAACACGGGCCTTGTATGATGATCCTTCAACACCTGATCGCGGACAAAGAAATCAAACCATGAAACGCGTCCTCTCCGGCATCCAACCGTCCGGGCAAATGCACCTGGGCAATTACGCGGGCGCGATCCGGCAGTTTGTTGAGATGCAGGATTCGCACGAGATGTTCGTCTTTGTGGCCTCCTACCATGCGATGACCTCGGGCCGCGACCCTCAGGCGATGAAGAGCAACATCCGGCAGGCGGTCATCGACTACCTGGCCTTCGGTCTCGACCCGTCAAAGACGAACCTCTACCTCCAGCAGGACGTGCCCCAGGTGACCGAGCTGGCGTGGATGCTCGCCACGGTGTGTCCCAAGCACCTGATGGACAAGGCGACGAGCTACAAGGACAAGATCGACAAGGGCCTGCCGGCGTCGATCGGCCTCTACACCTATCCGATTCTGCAGGCCGCGGACATCCTGGCCGTGGATGCCGACCTGGTGCCGGTCGGCCAGGACCAGGTTCAACACTGCGAGATCACGCGCGACATTGCCGCCAAGTTCAATCACTACTACGGAGAGGTCTTCAAGATCCCGCAATACACGCTGCGCGCCTCGGCCGGCGTGCTACCGGGCATCGACGGTCAGAAGATGTCCAAGAGCTACGACAACACGATCGACCCGTTCATGCCGGAAAAGCCACTGCGTAAGCGCATCATGAAGATCAAGACCGACTCGACGCCGGTCGATGCGCCCAAGAACCCGGACACCTGCCCCGTGTTCCAGATCTTCCGCGCCGTGGCCGGCCCTGACGACGAGCGCACCGCCGACCTTGAGCGTCGCTACCGGGCTGGCGGCCTCGGATACGGCGACGCCAAGACGCTGCTCGCCGACCTAATTCTCGACCATTTCAAGGACGCCCGCGGGCGCCGCGAAGAGCTGATCGCGGACCCTGGCATCGTGGAAGAAGCGCTGCGTGCTGGCGCCGCGGCAGCGAATGCGCAGGTGGGCAAGGTGGTGGAGAGGGCAAGAAAAGCAGTAGGTCTATAGGCGGGTCGCGCGGCGCCGGTCGAAAGTCAAACGTGGTGAGCGTCAAGAGTCCAGCGTTAGCGTGGATTCCGGTCCCCACTCGCGATTTGCGGCCGCGGCCGCCGCGGCCGCCGACTTTTGACATCCATAACTTTCGACCATAGAGCAGATTAATTTTATATGTAGCGTCCTGAGCTGCCTGCGGCTGCACCTGGCTTTGTCGTGCTGCATCGACGATACTCAGGGGTATCGCCTGCTTCGCCCTCCGCGCCAGGCTTGCTTCGCCGACGCTCAAAACGCTATATTCAAACTTAACCCGCTCTCGCGAGCGAACTCGCTGTTGCGGCCGTCGACTGCCTGGTTGCCGGTGATCGTGTCGCCGACGGCGGCCGCGGTCAGCCCCAGGTCCGCGGCGGTCGTGCCCGTGCCGATGTCCTCGACCTTGAGCGATGTGGCCGTGGAGCCGGTGTTGTCCGTAATGACCAGCCCGTCGTTGCCGATCGAGGCCGTGACGTTGATACCCGAGACCGTGTTGATCGATTCGACCACGTCGTCGATGGTCAACGCCCGAGTCAAGTCCACGATCGCGGACGCGCCGGTGCGATCGGTGATTCGGATGTTTCCCCTCGCCACGCCGCCGCCGCCATTGAGCGCTGCCAGGTCGGTCAGCGAATCGAGTCGGGTATCGCCAAACTCGAACGTCAGCGTGCCGGCGCCGACCGGCGTCGTATCCTGGTCGGCGAAGCCGGCCGATATGGCCTGCTGCGTGCTCACCAGACGGTCTACGGCAAACGAGTAGCTGCCCGGCGTCGCCGAGTTGGTGCTCGTCGCGGTCAACACCGCTTCGTTCGAACTCGAAGCCTGCGTCGCGTTAAACGCCGAAGCACTGAGCAGATTTGTGGTCGACAGTTTGAACGCCAGGAGCTTGGCGTTGATGTCCTGAAACGCGAACTGCTGCGTGGTCAGGCGGACGTTTGCCGATTCGACCAGGGTCTTGGGGCGCGATTCGAGCGCAATCAACTGATCGATCAGATCCGCGAAATTGATTCCGCTGATAAGGCCGACGCCGGTGCTGATCTGCCCCATGGCAAACGGTACTCTTTCTAGTCGTCGAGGATGCTGCCGCGATAGAGGCGCCGCCAGTCGTGATCACGGTAATCGGTGACGGGGCCCTCACTGGGCCAGGACACGGTGCCGCGGCGCTGCAGCAGGTCGGTCAGCCACACGGCCATGGTTCGGTGATACATGCCGCGGGCCCACGCATCGGTAGGGTCGTGAACGTCTCGCGGCACCCTGTTCATGCAACGACCTTTCACCGATTTCCGGCAAGTCGCGCAATAGCGCTTATCGGTCTTGATGACCTTCCTATTCATCGACCCGCGGACAACCGCCCCTTGAACAAGCCGCGGCCGACGACCCGTTAATTGGAATCGGTAGAAACCACCGGCCACTTGCGGAAGATGGCAATCGCACACCGACACCCTGGCGGGGACGAAACGCCGAGGTGTGAACGGCGTTCGCAACGGCCGTCAATTACGCATGACGGTTATCAGACGTCGAAGAAATGGGCCAGGCCCGACTCGCAAGAAGGAATTCCACAATAGCCGGCCGCGAGTCCCGACACCTGCGAGGACGAGAGGATCGTGCACACCTCACTCACCGTGGATCACGCGCATCGCTTCCTGCAGGTCCGACCAGACCTTCTTTCGATTCTCGGTGGTGTACTGCCGCAGCAGGAATGCCGGGTGAAAGGTCGGCATCACCGGTATCTCGGGGCCTTGCGGCAACAGACCGTCGTATTGGTGCCATTGTCCGCGTAGTGAGGTGATGCCCTGCCGCGTGTCAAGAAGGAACTTCGCCGCGGGACCGCCAAGCGAAACGATGACCTTCGGGCGGATCACCATGATCTGTCGCTGAAGATAGCCGGAACACGCTCGCACTTCATCGGGAGTCGGCGTGCGATTGTTCGGCGGGCGACACTTGACGATGTTGGCGATGAACACCTGCTCGCGCTCGAAGCCCATCGCCGCGATTTGCTTGTTGAGCAGTTCGCCTGCCCGACCGACAAATGGGCGCCCCTGTTCGTCCTCTTTCTGACCCGGACCCTCACCAACGAACATCAGCGGCGCGTCCACGTCTCCTTCTCCGAAAACCGTTTGCGTTCGACTATGGCACAGGTCGCATCGCGTGCACGGCTTGACCTGCTCGCAATCCAACGCCTCAAGCAATCGAATCTTCGTCTCTCGATCGGCGGGCGCCTCGGACGAACCCGCCGCGTCGGCAACCGGCGATCCGGTGGCTGAACCC
>Ga0310124_10003493_pt1 | contig 10544 bp, 11 predicted proteins | sample CB11b_AW_Bot5_MG_FD_203507 | JGI IMG/M metagenome (GOLD analysis project Ga0310124, IMG submission 203507) | Marine microbial communities from Western Arctic Ocean, Canada - CB11b_AW_Bot5 | ecosystem: Environmental > Aquatic > Marine > Oceanic | place: Canada: Western Arctic Ocean | collected...
ATCCGCATCGGTGCGTAGCGGTTGAGAGCGAGCAGGGAATGGGTGCAGAATATCAGACGTCCTCCTGGCCGCAGGACCCGATATACCTCGGACAGCACGCGTCGTTTGCCGGCGATGCCGGGCACGAGCTCAAGCCCGTTATACGAATAGAGTGCACCGTCGAAACCTTCATCCTGGATCCCCTCGAGTCGACGGGTGTCCATGACGGCAAACTCCGTCAGCTCCTCGACGCCGAGTTGCCGAGCCTGCTCCCGGGCAACATCAATCATCAACTCGCTGATATCGATGCCGAAGGCGGGCAGGCCGATTTCGGCAAGAGCGACGGTCGTGCGTCCGGCGCCACAACCAAGGTCCAGAATTCGCGCTTCGTCAGGAAAATAGTCGAGGATGAGACTCTCTTCCGAGGGCCATAATCCGACGGAGGCATAACGGGAGACGACTTCGGGCGACTCGTACGCAGTGCGGACCAGTTGCAGGATCGCCAAATCCCGCAGGTCCTGCGCATCCTCTGAGTGAGGGACTTCACCGCGGGGAGATGTCATCTAGTGCCGTGTCTCGGAAATAGCCTTGTAGAATTCGGGCGTCGCGGCGCCCGGTTCGCAAGGCGCGCGAGTGATGCATATTGGTGAAATACACAGAGCGAGCGCAACGCCGCGAGCCGGGATGCCCCGGCGGCCGAATTCTACAAGGCTATTTCCGAGACACGGCACTATTGTCCAGTCGCAGGCTCGGCGCAGGGGTCAGGCCAGCAGGCCAGGATTCTCGAGGATATCCTTGAGTCGCTGCAGGAAACGGGCAGCCATGGCGCCATCGATAGCGCGATGATCGGCGGACAGGGTGAGGCGCAACACAGGCCGTATCGCCATGCTGTCACCGAGGGCGACGACGGTCCGCTCAATGGCGCCGACGGCGAGAATTGCCACCTGCGGCGGGTTGATGATTGCGGTGAATCGAGTGATACCGAACATGCCGAGATTCGATATTGTGAAACTTCCCCCCGTGAGGTCGTCGACGTTCAAGCGGTTGTGACGCGCGCCATCGATAAGACGACGCGACTCTTCGGCAATATCGTCGATATTCAGTGCTGCCACGTTGCGCACGATGGGCACCATCAGCCCCTGTGGGGTATCGGTGGCGATGCCGATGTCGACGGCGGCGTGCTGGTGAATGCGACCGTCCAACAGGTGGCTGTTCAGCCGTGGATGTTCCTGCAGGACGGTTCCCGTCGCCTTGAGAATTAGATCGTTGTAGGAAACCTTGGTGCCCTCGGCAACATATCCGGCGCGGAACTGCTCGAGCCAGACGGCAGAGACCACTGTCTCCAGATAGATGTGCGGCGCCTGTTGATAACTGGTTGTCAGGCGCTCAGCTGCAATCCGCTGAGGCCGAGTCAGTTCCACCACCTGTGTGGTGTCGGCCACCTGTGCGGTGTCGATTGCTGCAACCCTCGGGGCGTCGTCAGACTGGATGCGGGCATCGATGTCGGCGCTGACGATTCGACCGGAGGGGCCGGTGCCTATGACAGTCGCCAGATCAACTTCGTGCTCGGCAGCGATTCTGCGGGCCTTGGGCGAGGCCCGATGGGGCCGGCCATTGCCACGATTTTCTGCAGGAACTCTTTCGGCTGGCGGTAACGGCGCATCCCTTCGAGGCGCCGGGGCTACATCAGGCATGGGGACAGCGGTTTCGAAACCACTGATGTCCTCGTCGGCAGTGGCGATGACACCGATCGGGGTAGCCACATCAACTTCCGCCCCGGCCTCGACAAAAATCCGGCGCAGGATGCCGTCTGATTGGGCCTCAACCTCCATCGTCACCTTGTCAGTCACGACCTCAAGAAGCGGTTCTCCTCGTTGAACCGTCTCTCCTTCGGCCTTCAACCACACACCGATCGTGCCACGCTCCATCGTCAGTCCCAGTTTCGGCATGACCACTTCCGTCGCCATGAATCAACCGCCCTCTAGCCAACTCACCGCTTGTTCTTACGCGGTGAGTTGCCCGCCGGATTCTCTACACTCGCAGAATCCTCGGTGCCGGTGTCAGCGCCCCCTACGGGTGCGCCATTCTGCACAAATTTATGGTATGCGACACTACCCCAGATGGCGACGAGGCCCATGATGGACACGATCAGGATCGTGCGGTCCGGTTCCACCATTTCTTGCATTTTGCTTCCTCTCTAAGTGGTACTGACTCGGCGAATCCCCACCTTGGGACATGTTAGTCCACACTTTCGACCGGCGACTCATGCAGAGCTCGATCCAATGCCGAAACGACCTGCGTGATGCTGATAGCGTAGATGTCTCGGTGCTGCACAATTTCGACCCAGTCCTTGCGACGGGGTACCCAACGGTGGACATCCTCGTCGAAGATTGCTACGCAGGGCAACTGCAGCGAGATCGCCAGGTGCAGGACATCGGTGTTGCAGGAGATCAAGGCCTGACAGCCTTCGAGCAAGGCTGCAACACGGGAGAGGTCGTCTTGTTCGAAGGGGAGGACCCGGTTGCCATACGTCTTTTTAAGATAGTTGACCTGCTTGCGCTGGGCGAATGAAAAGAACAATACCGCCCGTGCGCCCCGTTCGATCACACAGCCGACAATGTCGTCAAGTTGACTGCCACCGAATCCTTGTCCCTCACCGGAAGACAGATCAATCCCAATGACGTTGCCAGTGGCAAAGTCGCCGTCCAGATAACGCTCCCGCAGCTGACGGCCCCTGGCGTCACCGATGGTCCATTGAACCTCACCGCAGACATCGAGACCCAGAATGCGCAGCATGCCCTGATATTGATCGGCTTCGTATTCCCCTTCCGAGCGGCTGACAATTTCGAGATTGTAGGGCGACAGACTCTCTCGTTGGAACCCGATCCTGAGACGAGCTCCACAGAGGCCGCACAACTGCGCCATGCGGTAGCTGCAGTCGGGTCCAAGACATAAAGCCAAGTCGTAGGACTGCTCACGCAACTGCTTGACGAAGCCGCGAAATTCAGCTGACCAGAGCTTCAGAGATTCGGAGGTGACGACGACATTGTCGACAAAAGGGATCTGCCGGGCGAGCGCCGCCCAACGCTCACTTGTGAGCAAATTGATTTCTGCTTCGGGGTATTGCTGGCGAATCGATTGGTAGATGGTGGCACCGAGGAACAGACCGCCGACGCGGTCGTTGGGCATCAGCAATAGTTTCTTTGCGCGGCGCAGTTCCCCGAAGATATCGAGCCGCTCGTCAGGCGCCGGCTGCAATCCACGCCAGTGCATGGCGAGACGTTCGGCAACTGTGCCACGCAACCACTTGCCGTTCACGAAGGGCACCTCCTATTGTCCTGTCGCAGAGATAGGTTAATGAATTCAGACGGCGAGACGCCCGGGGCACCCACCGCAGGTGGGTCGGTACAAGGCGCGCGATCGATGTGGGTCAGTGGACCCACAGAGTGAGCGCAACGCAGTGAGCACGGATGGCTCGGCGTCTGAATATTGACGAATTCCTGCGACAGGACACTAGTGCCATTGAGCAGAAAGAATTGGTTGGCGGGGCGGCTGCGCGCGCGACGGCAAGCCGGGGGCATTACCAGAACTTGGCCTCCGCCTTGGCGACTTGGGACAGTCACGTGGTTCGAAACGATGCAGACGGTCGCTGACACCGAGACCATTCATGATGACGCTGTACAGATCGAGGGCGGCTCCGGACTTTGGCGCATTGAGCACGACGGGACGTCGTTTTTCGCACGCATCGAGCATCTTGTCGTCATTGCGCACGTAGCCAACGTATTCAACTTCCGTAGATAGATACTGGCGCACGAGTTGGATGAAGCGATGCACTTCGGCGATGTGCCGCCTGGCGCGGACTCGATTGAGAATCAGCTTTGGGCGATAATCGCCCAACATGGCCCGAGCCTCCTGCCCAGCGATGGGATCGTCGTTGCTGAGCCGCACCAGCAAGTCTTCCAACCGCCCACTTTTGCGGCCCGCTTCGCGCGCGAAGTTGGCGATCAACTCCGTTGCCGACTCGTTCTTGTTGAGCAGGTGCCGGAGTTTGCGATAGACCGTGTTCTTCAGGAAACCGTAGGCATCAACCCGGGCCTGAGGCTCGGCGGTGGTAACGATGATGCCCTCATCAGAGAGGGAGAAGATATCCAGGGTATTGTATGCAGAGCCAGCGCCGAGATCGATGAGAACGTAGTCAGCATCGAGGCTCAGGATGTGACGGATCAGTTTGGCTTTGGTCGCATAGGAGAGATTCGCCATACCGACCATCTCACTGCCGCCGCAGATGATTCGCAGATTCTGGTTCGGCGTCGGCAACAGGACGCTCTGCAGGCTATCGACCTCGCGTGTCAAGAACGTGCTCTCTTCGGCGGTGACACCTGGTCGAAGAATAGATGTAGATCAGCGCCCCCGAGATCACCATCGACAATGATTACTTTGTAGCCAAGAAGAGACAGACCGACGCCGATATTGGCCGTCAGTGTGGACTTTCCGGTCCCCCCCTTGCCTCCTGCAACTGGCCAGATTACGGTTTCCGGCACTTTGCAGTCGAGATCGATAACGTTGGCGTGAGCGGCGGCCGGGACGAGGCGCGTCGGTCGAGGCTCAGTCTCAAGCTGTGCCGTCATGTGGCTTGGGGATCCTACGCTTGGAAATGGGGAGTGGTAACGGTACTGCCGACCCGATTCGGGTGTCAAGACCCGGACGGCCGGCATCTATTCTATCGGCAATCGGCATGACCTCTGCAGTGGGTCGGCCAGTTGCCGCCCCGCGTCTGGCCTGTACATTTGGAGCCCATCCTCGCAATCAGATGATTTGGCGGACCGTGTCCCATCCACCCCCGACAACTACACGTGATTTCACCGCCACCACATTCGTGGTACGAGATAAGTCCACCTTGTTGTTGTGGCACAATAAGATAGGGGCGTGGTTCCCACCCGGGGGGCATATCGACCCTAACGAACTTCCGGAGGAGGCCGCGCTGCGAGAAGTCGCGGAGGAAAGCGGTTTGAAAGTGGAACTTGTCACCACCGGCACCGTCGCCGGAACTATGGGACATGTACGTCTGCTGCACTCCCCGGTCTGTATCCTACTCGAGGATATCGAGCCCGGTCACCAGCACATTGACCTGATTTACTTCGCCAGAACAATAGACGACCGGGCACCGAGTCTGAACCTGCGTGAGGCGGCGCGACTGCGCTGGTGCACCTGGGAAGAGCTGGGAGCCGACGACATCGCCCAGGACATTCGTGTCCTCGGCCGTCAGGCGATCGAGATCGTCAGCGGAGCACGTGACACGTGACCACCCTTGTGCTGAACTCGGCCCGATACCTTGACCACGACATGGGGGATGGGCACCCGGAGCGACCCCAGCGCCTGCAAGCGATTCGGGCCGGCCTCGAGGTCGCCCCCATTTCAGGTCTCGAGTGGCAGGAGTCGACACCGGCGCCGCTCGAGGCCCTGCATACCAACCACAGCGAGGAGCATGTGAGTCTGATCCGGCGTCTCAGTGACGGGGGTGAAATTCGCGCGATCACCGCAGACACCGCAGTGGGCCCCGCCACTTGGGACGCGGCGCGACTCGCTTCGGGTGGGGCCCTGGCAGCGGCCGATTCCGTGCTGTCCGGGCGCGCCCACAATGCCTTTTGCCTGCACCGTCCCCCAGGCCACCACGCCGAGCGGGATCAGGGGATGGGATTCTGCTTCTTCAACCATGTCGCCATCGCCGCCCGTCATCTCCGATCTCGAGGCATCGGCCGCGTTGCGATCATTGACTGGGACGTCCATCACGGCAATGGCACACAGAACGCGTTCTACCACGACCCGGATGTATTCTTCTTCAGCGTACATCAGTCCCCCCACTACCCCGGTACGGGGGACAGACACGAAACGGGGGCCGGAGCCGGCATCGGCACGACGCTCAATGTGCCCATCGCCGCGGGCCAGGGCGACGACGAGTATGCTGCGATTGTAGATCAGCAACTTCGACCAGCGCTGGAACGGTTCCGGCCCGACTTCCTGTTGTTATCGGCAGGCTTCGACGCCCACCGGCTGGATCCGTTGGGTGACATGGAGTTAACCGAGCAGGGATTCGCCCGTCTTACGACACAAGTTGCCGAGATGGCCCACGATCTGTGCGAGGACAGACTGGTCAGTATGCTGGAAGGCGGCTACCACCTGGATGGGACGGCGGCGGCGGTGCGAGCGCACCTTGAGGTGCTCGCCACCGTGGGCTAGACTCAGCTCTCTGTTATCATCTGAGACTAGTGAAAATGTGAATATCGACGGCGTGGTCGAGAGCATTCCACTGCACCTCGATCTGATCCTGCCGATGGTCGTATCCTGCCCGAGCCATCGCCTCAAGAAAGGGACGCGCTGCGGGCCGTCCCGGGTCGCTGAGGATAAAGCGGCCACCAGGCGCCAGTAGGCCCCGGACCGTGCGTTGCAGATACGGATGTAGACTCTTTTCGTAGGCCACATCCGAACCGACCAAGACGGGGTTGGGCGTACCGACAGGATGGCTCCAGTCGAGATAGGAGACGGTATGCCGGCTGCCAACGCCATTGCGTTCGGCGTTGTGGGCGGCGAAGACCAACGCGTCTTCGACAAAGTCGGTGGCTTCCACCATCCACCCGAGGCTGGCCAGGGTAACGCCCACGAGCCCCAAACCACAGCCCAACTCCAGGGCCCGTGCGGGAGGCTGCTCTGCCAGGGCCAACCATCGTGATAGGGCCAGGGATGCCGGCCAGATCTCAGCCCAGTAGGGAAACCGCGTAACCCTGTCGCGAGTGCCGGACTCCTGCTCCTGTTCGATGAGCCTGTCGAGCAGTTCATAGGCGTCCGTCGTCTCGACCATCGACAGCTTCAGGTCGTCATCGATACCGACATCCACCTCCTTCGTGTCGTACTTCCGCAGGGTTCGGGAAATGTGCCGGCGGGAATAGCGCTTCACGGAAGTGCCGTTATTGTCCCCGAAGTCCTCGTCCCCCCCCCCGCCCTGGCAGCCCCTCGCTCCCAGGGCGGCCCTCTGGGCCACCACCTCTCATGCGACGGACGATATCGACCAGATCGGTGCGAAAAGTAGAATCGAAAAGCAACAGGCGCGCCTGTTGTCGTGGTGTCAGCAGTTTATCAAGCTTCCTGTGGAATGCCTTCTTGGACTGCGCGATCACCTCTTCGATGTCCCGTACTTTGACCATCGTCGACTGCAGAGCCTCATCGTCGGCTTGTTCTTTGAGTTGTCTGGTGATGACGCCCAACAGGGCGCGCCGACGCTGTTCGAGAGAATCGGTCTGCGCCCGTTGTCGGCGAAACGCCGGAAACACACGCGTCGCCTGCTGCTCGTCGATTTCAAGTTCATCGACAAGCCGCCACATGCGAAGCAACTCGAGATGCTGCTTTCTGCCCTCCATCTCGAGCATCGGCATCTGCGCGTCTGCGCGTCGTGGCCCTGCCATCCAGATCGTCGTCACCAGCATGGCCAGCAAAAGGCCCAGCATCCCTCGCCGGTACTGTGGGCACCATTGCATCTACACCCCCTCCAATCTCCCTCTGCGCTACTCTTCCAGCAGCGCGTAGTATTCGTCGTCTGACAGTTCGTCGAGTTCCAGCAGCAATTGGTCAGCCGACGCCGTCTCCATCAGATAGGTCTCGATCATCTCAGCTAGTTCTGTGTCCTCAACCTGTTCGGTGACCACCCCTTCGGTGACCACTTCCTCCGTATCAAGCGGCTCCCAGGCCGATTCCTCTGTCGCCACTTCAAAAGCCAATTCAGGCGCCAGGTCCCGGGTCCCCATAACGAACATCAGGCCAGCCGCCACCACCACCGTCACGACTGAACCCCCGAGGGCGGGTTGCCAGGCGGGACGGTGCGATCCACGCTGATCGCGAAGACGACGGCGCACTCGATGCACGAGCGTTTCCCCACGCAAGGGACTCCACACAACCGCCGGCATCTTGCTGGCAAGTGTCAATGTTGCCGCAAATTCTGCGTGCCGGGAACGGCAGCCACTACAAACGGACAAGTGCTCGTGGGAGATTCCGTCGTCGACCAAGACAATCAGTTCGTCATCAGTCAGATGTGTGTTCACAACTCTCCCCCCACAGAAAACAGGCCCGCCTTGCTCGCCGCAGCCCGCAGCTTGCGCACGGCGTGAAAATAACCAGCGCGGATCGCCCCTTCAGAACGACCGACGACCTGGGCGATCTGAGCATGACTCATGCCCTCGTAATGACGCATGACGAAGATCCCACGCTGCCTGGGTGGCAAGGTCTCGATGGCAGCCTCGATATGTCGTAGTAGATCAACTTCCTCTACCTTGGCGGCTACGTCGTATGTCTCGACCAACTGCAATTCCACCCCTTCGCTGTACTCGTCCTCGCGATCCAGGCGCAGAAACCGACGCACACGCCGGCGCCGCAGCAGGCTGATGGCCTGATTGTAGGCGATACGATAGAGCCAGGTGTAAAGAGTCGACCCACCACGAAATTCGGCGATTCGTTCGTACGCCCGAATGAAGGTCTCCTGAGCGACATCACTGGCATCGTCGAGGTCGCCGACAAGACGCTGGGCGAAACGCACCAGCGGTTCCTGGTGTTGCCGTACAATTTCCTCAAAGGCCGTGTCATCCCCTGCCTGCAGGCGCGCGATAAGTACCGCTACCGCCTCGGGGTCGGTCCGGTCATCGGACATGGATTTCGATTTCAGCGCGAGGGTCATAATAACAGGCGGTTCGAATGTGTGAGACCGGGTCAGGCAGCGCCCGGATGCGATGTCACCTTACCCTATAGACGCCTGGGCTCGTCGTAGCGTTTAATCCTGCCCCGGCCATCGTTTTCGTGCCAAGGTCATGGCTGCCTCGTTGTCGTCGACTGTCTGTCCTGCCCCTGATGGGTGCGTTCCCGGTGGAAAAACAGTCCGGGAATAGAGTGGGTAGGCCTCGGTGCGCAGGTGGGAGCGCATATCGTGGCCACGGCGACGGGCACGCTCGTGGCGGAGACTGGCAACGTCGATCGTGGTAACGACGATCTTTTCTCCGGGGCCGGGATCAGCCTGGGCCAGCAACCGACCGTCGAAGTCAACGACCATACTCCCTCCGGGCCACGAAAATGGCGCGTACCGAGACAGTGCGGCGCCCTGGTTGGCGGCCACGACATACGCCGTATTCTCGAGGGCCCGGCAACGATTGACAACCGTCCACCAATCCATCGGCTCCGTCGCCCCCCAGGGATCCATATAGGCAGAAACCCGAATCAGGATCTCTGCACCATTCGCCGTCAGCTGGCGAAGTGGTTCGGGGAACATCCAGTCGTAACAGATGGCAACGCCGATGTTACCGATGGGTGTGCGGGCCACTGGAAACAGTTCCTCGTCGTATCCAGGCAGATCGTGAGGACTCGAGTGCACCTCCCATGGAATCCATGGGTTTACCTTTCGATACTTGCTTAGAATTCCTTCCGGCCCGATCAGACAGGTCGTATTGAAGACCTTTCCCGGCCACTTCGGATCTTCCTCCAGGAATGTGGCCGTCTGAATGTAGACGCCCAGTTGCCGCGCCTTGGCGACATATTTCTCCGTGTGCTCGTTTGGAATTGGCACCGTGAGCTTCGCTCGCAGCCCCTGTGTCGTCGGATAGATGGGGGCGGCATGACCGAATTCTGGAAAGGCGAGCAGCTTGACGTCGCAGAATGGCGCGTAGCCCTCGACGGCCATGTCGATCATCTCCAACATGCGCGCCGTGTTACGGCCGATCTGCGAACGGTCTTCAGGATTGGGCTGATCGACCTGGCAAGCAGCAACTGCGTAGCGCAGCCTGTTGTCACTCATCCGTGGCGACAGCGGATGCCGTGTTCGTACGCTTCGTCTTCCACTTCTTCTTGGCCCCTCGCCGGACCTGGATCATCTCTCCAACGACACAGATGGCGATCTCTTCGGGCGTATCGGCACCGATATTGAACCCTACGGGTGCATACACCTCGTCGAGTTTCGACCGGCAGCCACCGCGGGCCTCGATCCGATTCCACAGAGTCAGCTTCTTGCGCTCGCTGCCGAGCATGCCGACATAACACGCCGGTGTGCGGATGGCCTGTTCCACCACGACCTCATCGTTGGCGTGCCCACGTGTGGCGGCGACGATATACGTATGTTCATCGATGGGGATCCGTGCGAAGATGGCCTCCGTCTCGTCCGCCAGGCATTCATCGACATCGGGGTGACGCTCAGCATTGGCGAAATAGGATCGGTCATCGACGATGACGACGTAGAAACCGGCATTGTGGGCCAGCTTCGCGATCTGTCCGCCCACGTGCCCGCCGCCGAAGACGTAGAGCAATGGTGGTGGTGCGAAGGGTTCAACAAAGAGCCCGCGAGCCGCCTCGCCTGTAGCGTGCAGAGCCGGGCTCTCGCGTTGAAGACAATCCTGCACCCACGGCAGGACCTCGTCGTTGAGATCGGCGCCAAGACTGCCGCGGCGCTTGCCTTGCGAACCAAAAAAGAGCCTGGCGCTGTCGTCGAGAGCCGTCACCAGCGCACAGGAGGCGCGGCATTTTCTGGCGCTTTCAATGTC
>Ga0310124_10003494_pt1 | contig 10544 bp, 10 predicted proteins | sample CB11b_AW_Bot5_MG_FD_203507 | JGI IMG/M metagenome (GOLD analysis project Ga0310124, IMG submission 203507) | Marine microbial communities from Western Arctic Ocean, Canada - CB11b_AW_Bot5 | ecosystem: Environmental > Aquatic > Marine > Oceanic | place: Canada: Western Arctic Ocean | collected...
AAGTTACGATGAATACTGCCAAATTTTGCAGACTTCAGAAAGCCGGCAGGCCGGAATTATGCCAACGGTGGATTGATCAACGATTGCGCCGGCAAATTATAATTTTTGATGGCAACCATGCCACCCGCTGGCCTGGCCCGCCCCTCGGCAATCATGCGGACCGCCATGGGATAAATGAGATGCTCCTGCTCCAGGATCCGCGCGGCCAGGCTATCCGGCGTATCATCGGCGGCGATGGGCACGGCAGCCTGCACCAGAATTGGCCCTTCATCCATGGCCGGACGGACATAATGGACTGTGCAACCAGCGATCTGCACACCGGCGTCCAACATTCTTTCATGCACGCGCAGTCCTTTGAATGCCGGCAGCAGCGAGGGGTGAATATTAATTATGCTATCGCGCCAGTGTTGACAGAATTCGGCGCTGAGTAGGCGCATGAACCCGGCTAGACAGATCAGACGCACGCCGGCATCCGTTAAAGCCTCCGTCATGACCGCATCGAACGCCTCGCGGCTCTCGAATTCGCCATGTTGGATGATCCGGGTTGGAATTTTGGCTGCCTGGGCCAGGGTCAGGCCTGGAGCATTGGGCCTATTCGACAGCACCAGGGCCACTTTCGCCGGGAAGCCTTCCGTCTGACAAGCCTCGATCAGCGCGGCCATATTGCTGCCCCGCCCGGAAATTAGAATGGCAATCTTATAACCAGCCATGTCAAAATTCCAAACTGCCCACCTCGACCCGCGCCGGGCCGCCACTCATCTCGATGACGCCAATGGGCCAGACGGTTTCGCCCCCCGCCTGGAACAGCTTAGTCGCGGCGGTGGCGTCTTCGGGTGCGACAATGGCGATCATGCCCAGGCCGCAATTGAAGGTGCGGGCCATCTCGAGGGCGTCAATCCCACCTAATTGGGCCAGCCATTTGAACAACGGCGGCATGGGCCAGGCCTTGCCGTTAATGCGAGCCAGGGTATCATTGGGCAATACACGCGGCGGATTTTCAATTAAACCGCCACCGGTAATATGGCTCAACCCTTTGATTAAGCCGGCGCGATGGACCGCCAAGCAGGATGCCACATAAATCCTGGTGGGCCGTAACAGCACCTCGGCCAGGCTTGCATCCGGTGAAAACGGGGCAGGGGCTGTGTAATCATGGCCGCCATCGTCGATCAGGCGACGGACTAGGGAAAAGCCATTGGCGTGCAAACCGCTGGAGGCTAGACCCAGCATCACATCGCCAGGCGCGATTGCGCTGGAGTCCAGCAGGCCATTACGTTCGACCGCGCCCACGGCAAAGCCAGCCAGATCATAATCGCCCTCCCTGTACATGCCGGCCATTTCGGCCGTTTCGCCGCCGATCAAGGCACAACCGGCCTGGCGGCAGCCGGCGGCAATGCCGGTGACAATGGCCGTGGCAGCGTCCACGGACAGCTTGCCCGTGGCATAATAATCCAGGAACAGCAATGGTTCGGCCCCCTGCACGACCAAGTCATTGACGCACATGGCCACCAGATCGATACCCACATAGTCATGACAGTCGGCCGTGATGGCGACCTTTAGCTTGGTGCCAACACCATCGGTGGCAGCCAGCAGTAGGGGGTCTTGATATCCTGCCGCCCGCAAATCAAACAGACCGGAAAAGCCGCCCAGCGCAGCATCCGCACCGGGGCGCCGGGTCGAAGCGGCCAAAGGCTTAATGGCATCGACTAGGCATTCTCCCGCATCGATATCCACGCCAGCATCTTTGTAGGTGTAGTTTTTGATGACGCCCCCGCTAGAACAGTTCCGAATTAATGAGAATCGCTCCGCAATTCGAAGTAATTGGAAAAATTGCTCTTCTCTAAAGGATCTGAGCATATCCACGTGGGATATGCTTCGGCTATATTGCTGCATTCAATGCCGTGGTAATAGCGGCGAAGATACTGCATCTGATCGAGCTTGTAATGTGGCATCGCACATTTTGTATTTTGTTTTTCGCCTGTATCTCCGGCCCGGGTCCGGCTGTGGCCGAAGGTGGGACGGCGGTCGGCGCGCTTTCGGGGATCAAGGCCACAGAATCTGACCTGGATAGTGTTTTTACGGCCAGGGGATTGGCGGTGGACGCCACGGCCGAATCGGCCCTCGCGGCACGCCATCGGGCGCTGCGGGACGGACAGCAGCGTGCCCTGGCGCATGTTCTGCAGCGTATTACCCTGCGTACGGACCATGCCAGATTGCCCAAGCCCGGTGACAAGGCTATCGCGCAATTGGTTGCCGCGATGCAGATATCCGGGGAAAAGACCTCCGCGGTGCGGTATCTGGCGCAATTGACGGTGCGTTTTCACCGCTCCGCCATACGCGACTTATTATTGCGTGGCGCTGGGTTCAGCTTTTCTGAAACCCGTGCCAAACCAATCCTGGTCCTGCCGGTGCTAGAAAAAGGCGCGGTTTTATCGCTGTTCGAAGATAGCAATATTTGGCGCCGGGCCTGGGGGCGGTTAAATTTGCCCACCAATTCACTGTTGCCGTTATTGTTGCCCGCAGGCGATCGCAAGGATATCACCACTATTGTTGCAAAAGCAGCATTAGCGGGCGACGAAGAGCCATTACGGGCCATTGCCCGTCGCTACGGCGTGGATAATGTATTGGTGGTGCATGCGGCCCTGAATATTAATTTGGCGGCCGGCGGCGTTCCCCGAATACAGGTCAATCTATTGCGCCTTACCCGCCGCGGTAAAAGTACAGAGGTGCTGGACTATAACGTCAAGGTCGGCGACGATCTGGACGACGCCATGGAACGTCTGGCCCAGCGCGTAGCTATGGATCAGTTGGAGCAATGGAAGCGCCGAACCCAATTATCCTTTGGTGTAGACACCAACCTTAGCGCCCAGGTGCCGCTATCTGGATTGGCGGATTGGCTATCCATACGGCAACGCCTGAACGCCTCCGCCATGGTGCGGTCCATAAAGTTGCAGGGCATCTCGCGCCAGGACGCGCAGGTGGTGATAGATTATCTTGGCGATGCGGACAGTCTGGTTATTTCATTGGCCCAGGCTGATTTGCAGCTTTCCCTGGTCGATGGGTTCTGGATTTTGCGTCTGGCGGATAAATTGGGGGCGAAGGCGGAATGACCCTGCCCAACATGATATCGTTGGCCCGTCTTTTATCGGTGCCCTTCACCGTCTGGCTGATCCTGATAGATCAGTGGCGTCTGGCCCTGCTGGTGTTTTGCCTCGCCGGCCTGTCTGACGCGATCGATGGTATTATCGCCAAGCGTTTTGGCATGCATTCCCGATTGGGCCAGTATCTTGACCCCATTGCAGACAAGGCCCTGTTGGTTTCCATTTTCATCCTGCTTGGCGCGCAGGAATATCTACCACTGTGGCTGGTAATTCTGGTGGTATCCCGGGATATTCTGATCGCTGGTGGCATATTCCTGATGTCTGCCTTTAACCAGCCGCTTGAGCCGAAGCCGTTTCTGCTTTCCAAAATTAATACGGCAACGCAGATTGTCCTGGCGGCACTTGTAATTGCCTCTCTTGCCTTTACCCTTGAAGTGATCGCGACCTATATACAAATTCTTATCGTGGCGGCGGCCTTTACGACCGTCACCTCGGGCGCGCAATATCTAATCGATTGGTGGCGGCGCATGAATAGAATCGAGCAAAAGCCGTGAGTGTCCAGCAGCAGGCAAAGTACTGGCTGATTGCACTGGTGGCGCTGATTGCCATGGTCTGGTTGCTGAGCTCTATCCTGCTGCCCTTCGTGGCCGGCATGGTGGTGGCTTATTTCCTGGATCCCCCGACCGACAAGTTGGAGGCGTGCGGCCTGTCGCGCAGCCTGTCAGCTGGCATCGTTGTCGTGTCTTTCTTCATCCTGATAGTTCTGGCGGTCTTGTTATTGGTGCCGGTCCTGCAGTCACAAATACTCGGATTTTCCGACCGCCTGCCGGGATATCTCGCCAGCCTGCGCGAAACCACGTTGCCTCTGATAACTGATCTGGGCGCCCGGATCGGGGTCGACGTCAATGCCTCCGCCGGTAACGCCATGAAGGAAATTACCAGCGATATCGTGGGCTCCGGTTTCAACCTTTTGCGCCAAGCCTGGAGCAGCGGCCTGGCCGTGTTCAATATTTTGTCCCTGCTGGTGATTACCCCCGTGGTGGTCTTCTATCTGCTGCGTGATTTTGATCACCTAATTGCCGCCTTGAATAAATGGCTACCCCGGCAACATGCTGAAACGGTCCGTGGGTTATTATCCGATATTGATCGCGTGATGGCTGGTTTCATTCGCGGCCAGGGTACGGTCTGTTTGATCCTGGCCAGTTTCTATGCATTGTCCCTGACCTTCACCGGTTTGGAATTCGGATTGATCATCGGCATCTTCAGCGGTCTGGTCTCATTCGTGCCCTTCGTCGGCGCTTCGTTGGGGTTGGTGCTTTCCATGCTAACGGCGCTAACCCAGTTTTTGCCCGATGGGGACTATTTACGCATCGGGATCATCGCCGCCGTGTTCGTGGTCGGCCAGGTGATGGAGGGCTATTTTCTGACCCCGCGCCTGTTGGGCGACCGCATTGGCCTGCATCCGGTGTGGGTGATGTTCGCCCTTTTGGCGGGCGGCGCCTCGTTCGGTTTTGTCGGCGTTCTGATCGCCGTGCCTGCCGCGGCTGCGATTGGCGTCATGGTGCGGTTTTCCTTAAAGATGTATCTCGGCAGCCGTCTCTATCTGGGCCTGGGCGGACCACCTCCCAAAGGGCCGGGCCCGTGACTGCCGCCGATCAATTAATATTGGACCTTTCCGTGCGACAGGCCCAGGGGCGTGCCAATTTTCTGGTTACGGGCAGCAACGCCGACGCTGTTGCCTGGCTGGAACAGTGGCCCGATTGGCCGGGCCATGCCCTTTGCCTGTATGGCCCCAAGGGCTGTGGCAAAAGCCATTTGCTGCATCTTTGGTGCATGCGGACCAACGCGCGGCGCATAGCCTTGGAGCAACTGAACGACGCCTCCGTTCTTGAACTGGCGGCGCACGGCGCCGTGGCCTTGGATGACGCCGTGACCCCCCAGGGGACGATTATGGCGATGGAGCCGTTATTACACCTCTATAACCTTTTGCGGGAACAAGGTGGTTACCTGTTGCTCACGGCCCGGCGGCCGCCACGGCAATGGCAAGTACCGTTAGCGGATCTGCGTTCCCGCCTGATGGCCGCACCCACGGTGGGTATTCAGCTGCCCGACGATGAATTGCTAGTGGCTGTCATGGCAAAAATGTTCGCCGACCGCCAGGTGCTCGTTGGCCCTGGCGTGCTATCCTATGTGGCAAGCCGGATAGAGCGTTCCTTCGGGGCGGCGGCGGCGGCGGTCATTGACCTAGATCGGACCTCACTGTCGGGCCAGCGGCCTATTACAGTGCCTTTGGCCCGTGCGGCGATCAGGGCTATCTAACAGGTAATACCGACTTCATATTTATGGAGGATTAGATCATGGAAATGGGTATTGCCGGAAAATCGGCGATCGTTTGCGCCGCGTCAAAAGGCCTGCGAAAAGGTAACGCCTTGGCCCTGGCGCGGGAAGGTGTAGCCATCACCATCAGCGCTCGTGGCGCAGACGCTTTGGCCGCAACAGCTGAGGAAATCCGTACGGAAACAGGCGTCACCGTCAGAAGCATTGTCTGCGATGTAACCACGGTGGAAGGCCGGGCCAAATTGTTGGCGGCCTGTCCCGCGCCTGATATTCTGATCAACAATGCGGGTGGACCGCCGGCGGGTAATTTTCGTGATTTCCCCCTGGAAGACTGGTAGAAGGCGGTCAATGCAAACATGCTGAGCCCAATTTAAATGATCAAGGCGACCGTGGATGGCATGCTGGAACGTGGCTTTGGTCGAATAGTCAACATCCCGTCCGCCTCGGTGCGCAGCCCAACTGACGAGTTGTGTTTGTCGAACGGCGCGCGGTGTGGTTTGACGGGCTTTGTTGCGGGATTATCCCGCAAGACCATCGGCCCTAACGTCACAATCAACAATTTGTTACCCGGACCGTTCGATACGGACCGCTTGCGCGGCAATCTTGCCCACCAGGCCGAGGCAATCGGCAAGGGGCTGGCGGAAATGACGGCAATGGCCGCCGCCAACAATCCGGCCAGCCGCTTTGGCACGGTCGGTAAATTTGGCGCCACCTGCGCCTTCATGTGTAGTGTTCACACGGGCTTTATGACTGGCCAGCAGATCATGCTGGACGGCGGCGCATTTTTAGGGACGATGTGGCGAACCGGGAAACAGTAGGAGGGATTGGTATGCCGCGATGGCAAATGATACTGGTGGTATTGCTGACCACGATGTTGCCTTTTGGATCCGCTACGGCAGATAAAATTATTGGCACCTGGGCGACGGAAGAGGGTAAGTCCCATGTCGCGATTACGTCATGCGGTGAAAAATTATGCGGCAGTATTATCTGGTTGAAGGAACCCTTAGATGAAAAGGGTCAGCCAAGACACGACGCTAATAATCCCGACACTGCGTTGCGGAGCCGTCGCATCCTCGGGTTGCCTCTGCTGGTCAATTTTACGACCGGCGACGAAGCCGACGTCTGGGAAAATGGCAGCATTTATAACCCGGAAGATGGCGAGGTTTATTCCTGCACCATAACTTTTCTGGATAGTAATACTTTAAAGGTTCGTGGTTATGTTGGGCTGCCGTTGTTCGGCAAAACGCAAGTTTGGACCCGGGTGAACTAGCATCCTATACACCGGCAGGGAGAATTGATAGATGGCCCAGGCCGAACGCAAGGATGATGGCGCGATTGTGGTTCCAGCTGAACCGTCCGAGCCCGGCGACCGTTATATTAATCGTGAACTGTCGTGGTTGGCCTTCAATCAACGGGTCATGGAAGAAGCGCGCAATTCCAATCACCCGTTGCTGGAACGATTGCGGTTTTTATCTATTTCCGCTACCAACCTGGATGAATTCTACATGGTCCGCGTGGCAGGCTTACATGGCCAAATGCGCGCTGGCATCGATCAGGTCAGCGACGATGGCCGTACACCGGCGCAGCAACTTGCCGCTATTAGTGAACTGGCCGGCTGGATCATGGCGGAGCAGGCCCGCTATTGGATGGAGTTGATCGCTGAACTAGCCGTGGAGGGGATAACCCTGGTCACGCCAGAACAGTTATTAGAGGACGAACAGGATTTCCTGGCCCTGCATTTTTTACAGCGCATCTTTCCCGTGCTGACCCCCTTGGCCATCGACCCGGCGCATCCGTTTCCCTTTATTCAAAACCTTGGTCTTGCCATGGTTTTACAACTTCGCCGCGATGCGGACGATACCTTCATGAACGCCTTGGTGCCTTTGCCACATCTGGTTGACCGTTTCATCCGCCTGCCGGGCGAGGCGATCCGGTTTATCAGTTTAGAGAACCTGGTGGGTTTATTCCTGAATCAACTCTTCCCCGGCTATACCACCCAGGGACGGGGCCTGTTCAGGGTCATTCGCGACAGTGAAATTGAAGTGGAGGAAGAGGCAGAAGATCTGGTCCGCTTTTTCCAGACCGCGTTGAAGCGCCGCCGCCGCGGCAGTGTCATAAGCCTGAGGGTTGATGCCGCCATGCCCGATGATTTGCGCCGTTTCGTGGCGCGAAATCTGGCCGTGGGGCCGGCGGAAGTATTGGAGGTGCAAGGCGCCCTGGGCCTGGTTAATGTGGACCAATTGATCGTTGATGAGCGGCCCGATCTGAAATTCGAACCCTATAACCCGCGCTTTCCCGAACGAATTCGCGAGTTAGGCGGCGATTGCCTGGCCGCAATCCGGGCCAAGGATATCCTAGTCCACCATCCCTATGAAAGTTTCGACGTGGTGGCGCAATTTCTGACCCAGGCCGCCCATGACCCCGATGTCATCGCGATCAAGCAAACCCTGTACCGCACATCAGACGATTCACCCATCGTCAAGGCGCTGATCGCCGCCGCCGAGAGCGGCAAGTCCGTGACCGCGCTAGTCGAGCTGAAGGCCCGATTTGACGAGGAAGCCAATATTAAATGGGCCCTGGATCTGGAGCGTGCTGGCGTGCATGTGGTCTATGGCTTCATCGATTTAAAAACCCACGCCAAGGTCTCCTACGTGGCACGGCGTGAAGGCGAGGATCTATTGACCTATGTCCATTTCGGCACTGGCAATTATCATCCCGTGACAGCCAAATCATATACGGATCTGTCCTTCTTTACCGCCGATCCGGACCTGGGCGCTGACACTGCGCGATTGTTCAACTATGTCACCGGTTATGCCCAGCCGGAGTATTTTGACCGTCTAAAGGTCTCGCCGCTTGGCTTGCGGGAATCTGTTTTGACCCTGATTGAGCAGGAAATCAACCACGTCAAAGCCGGGCGCCCCGGCGCCATCTGGGCTAAGCTGAATTCCCTGGTCGACAGCCAGATTATTGATGCCCTCTATGACGCCTCGAACGCCGGCGTCGATATTGACTTGGTGATACGGGGTATTTGTTGCCTACGGCCCGGCGTGCTGGGAATGTCGGAAAACATCACGGTTAAAAGCATTGTCGGACGGTTCCTGGAACATGGGCGAATTGCGTGCTTTGGCGCCGGATATGGCCTGCCCTCACCGGAGGCAAACGTCTTCATATCGTCAGCCGACTGGATGCCACGCAACTTTGACCGCCGGGTGGAGGCCATGGTGCCGATCAAAAACCCCACGGTGCATGAGCAGATCATGGGACAAATCATGGTGGCCAACTTCAATGACCGTACGCAGAGCTGGGTCCTGAACGCCAGTGATCACTACGAGCGTGTTAGGGTCGCAGGTGACGATTTCTCGGCGCATCGCTATTTCATGACCAATCCCAGCCTATCCGGCCGGGGCAGCGCATTGAAGACTGGCAATGCTGACCTGCATCTCACCCTGGAATGGGAATAATCCTGACAATACTTGGCAATTCAATTCCATGTTGAAAGAGCAACTGGCGGTAATCGACGTCGGCTCCAATTCCGTTCGAATGGTGGTATACCCGGCGGCGGCTTTGGCCGCGCCACCGCTATTCAATGAAAAGGCCATGTGTGGCCTGGGCCGGGGGCAGTCGCCTGGCGGAGCGTTGGGGGCCGAGGCTATGCAACGGGCAATCGACACCATTGCCCGCTTCGCCCACCTAGCTAAGGCCATGGGTGTGGGCGTGATCGACGCGGCGGCGACGGCAGCCATCCGCGATGCCGCTAACCGGGAAGAATTTCTGGCCCTCGTATTACACGAGACGGGAATTACCGTGCGGGTCTTGGCTGGCGTGGAGGAAGCCCGGTTGTCCGCCCGAGGCGTTCTGGCCGCCAACCCGGGCGCCCGTGGCCTGGTCGGGGATTTGGGCGGTGGTAGTCTGGAGTTAACTCATCTGGATCCTAATCAGGAAAACGGTGTCGGCAAACGCACCAGCCTGCCGCTTGGCACCCTGCGTCTGGTCACCACCAGTGCAAGCGATGGCTTGATCCTGGACCGGCACATCGACGATGGCCTGGCGCAGGTCGATTGGATGGCGCAGGTTCGGCATGGCGATCTGTATCTCGTGGGCGGTGCCTGGCGCAGCCTTGGTCGTCTGGAAATGGCGCGAACCCGCTACCCCCTGCGGGTTCTGCATGGCTATACCATGCCAGCGGCACGGGTGGCCTCCATGTGTCACCTTTTTTCTGGACTCGGACTTGAAAGCCTGCGACGCATAGAGCGCGCGCCGACAGAACGCTTAGATACGCTGGCCCTGGCAGCGCGGGTGTTGGGCCGTCTGCTGCGCCAAAGCGATGCCCAGCGGGTGATATTTTCGGCCCACGGCCTACGCGAAGGTCTCCTATACGAACATCTTTCACCAGCGCAGCAGGCGATCGACCCATTGATGGCATCCTGCCGTCTGACCGCGCTAGCCTCGGCACGGGATCCCGACGAGGGCCTGGGCCACGGCCAGGGCGATGGCGCCACGCTGACCGACTGGCTGGCGCCGTTGTTTCTACGCGAAGCACCGGACGAGCGGCGCCTGCGCTTGGCGGCTGGATTGTTGAGCGATATCGGTTGGCGTATCCACCCGGACGAGCGTCCGGATCACGCCATGGCCGATGTCCTGCGCGCGCCACTGATCGGTTTGGATCACACCCAGCGCATTAAACTAGGGCTGGCGATCCGCTTTCGCTACACCCACCGCCCGGATCGCCGTAGGGTAGAACGCTATGGCCACTTGATCGAAGATGAAGACCGGGTCTGGTCGCGCCGGGTCGGCCAGGCCCTGCGTCTCGCCCATACACTTTCGGGCGGGGTAATGGATTTGTTGGCAAAATTTAGCTTAAGCCTGGATCCGAGCGGCATCACCCTGCATTGTCAACCAGGGACCAAGCGTTTAATCGGCGAAGCGGCCCGCAAGCGCCTCACCGCCATGGCCAAGAGCTTCGATCATGAGGCGCGCATCGTCACTGATTGATCGAAATTTATCCATCTTTTCGACAATCCTTCTAGCTTTCTCGAATTTGGTATATGATTTTTCGCCTGAAACATTCGGCGAGCCTCTGCTCTGGAGGTCGGAAAGGCGTCCGCTAAT
>Ga0310124_10003495_pt1 | contig 10544 bp, 7 predicted proteins | sample CB11b_AW_Bot5_MG_FD_203507 | JGI IMG/M metagenome (GOLD analysis project Ga0310124, IMG submission 203507) | Marine microbial communities from Western Arctic Ocean, Canada - CB11b_AW_Bot5 | ecosystem: Environmental > Aquatic > Marine > Oceanic | place: Canada: Western Arctic Ocean | collected...
CCGCCAACTTCGGGTTGATCGCCGGGCTGATCGCTGGCGTCCTTGCCGGCGGTCTCAATCCAAACTATATCCTGCTGACCGGTCTCGCCGGCACCATCGCGGACGCCCTGTCCATGGGCTCTTCCAGCTATCTTGCAGCGAAGAGTACGCAGGAAGTGCGTATGTACGAAATCGCCATGGAAAAAAAAGAGATCGAACTGATGCCCGAGGCTGAGGAGGAAGAGCTGGCACTCATGTATGAAAGCCGCGGCATCCTGCCCGAAAGAGCGAAGAAAATCGCTTCAGAAATCATGGCATCGCCCGAAAAGGCGCTCGAGGAAATGGTCCGCGAGGAATTACGCCTCGGCGACGAATACGGGACGCCTGTGCGCGAAGGCTGGATCACTGGCATGGCAACCGCCATCGGCGCAATTATCCCGGTGGCACCGTATTTCATTTTCCAGGGCAGTGTGGCAATCTGGTCAGCATTTGCGCTGGCCATGGTATCACATTTCGTCGTCGGCGCTGCCCGCAGTTTTTTCACTGGTCGCGGTCTCTGGCGCAGCGGTTTCGACATGTTCGTGGTCGGATTGGGCGTTGCCGTCATCGGCTATTTCGTCGGGGACCTGGCCGCCACGCTCTGGCCTCTGGCTGAACTGACCTTATCCGGGCCACTGTTATAGTAGGCCTGTATGTGTTCACCGGACGGGAGTAACAGTACATGGCTGAACCAGTCATCCATCGGATTTTGGTGATCGACGAAGACGCGGACCTTCGGATCTTCTATGCGCACGTGCTGACGACGCAGGGACACGAGGTTGTCACCGCTGCCGACACCACCGAAGCTGATGACATCCTCGACTCCGAAAGTGAGCCATTCAATCTGGTGATTATCGACATTCCGACCATCGACCACGACTGCGATTACATCAGCGAGCTACGCCAGAAACATGGCCAGGCAGCATTGCTCGGCATCGCCGACAGCGAAATCGACCGCAAAACGTTGAAGGATCTCCGCCGCTATTGTCATGACATGGTTATTCGTACGCAATTCGAGATCGCGGCGTTCACCGAAAAAGCGAACTTCCTTCTCGCCCCGAACAGCCATCTGCGCCCACCGAACATCAGCCCCGACACGCAGACGAAAGTCATGGAGTGAACAATTCGGCACCCGGTGTCTGCAACTCCGTATTCAACACATCGAGCCCCGCCTGCACCGCCTCCTCCCACTTGTCCGTCAACACCTGCACCGCCTGCCTGGGACTCTCTTCAAACACCGAACGATATGCGGACAAGCATACCGGAGTACCCAGGCGGACGTACGCATGCCGCTCGGCGTACGCCGGCGGCATGGTCGAAGTCTGGTCCTCCATGAGTTTCTCGACCGTCTCCCCAACGCGATCGACAGTCGGTTTCGTCGCGACATAGTCGCCGCTGTAGCTCGACACCCGGAACGCCAGCATGGCCTGTCGCGCCCAGACATGCGCTTGCGCGTGCTGATCAGCCAGGTCCGGGTCAAGCAAACACTCATGCACGAACCGACGGATGGCACGGATCCGGTCGACCAGCGTATCGCGCGGCTTCGGCTGCCGTGAAATTTCAGTTTCGAGTGCCTCAACGATCGCTGTTGCAACCGCGCGCAGCACCGTCCCCAGATCATCGTCGGCGCCTTCCGGCAGTGGATAATCGTGCTGCTCGAGTTCCCGGCGGAGGACAATCATGCCGATGCGGCGCAGCTCGCTCTGAAAGTCGCGATCCCGGTCAAACCCAGTGCCGGCAGTCACGGCAATATCAGTGAGGCGCTGGCAAATCGCCGGTCTCGCATCGGTGACGTGGGTCGCCTTGATCGACACCGGCACGGCGTGAATGTCACCCGGGCCATCAAGCGATTTCGCCGCCTTCAAAGCGATGAAGGCAGCACCCTGCAGGAAGGCTTCAACACTGTCATTGGTAAACTGTACGTTGCCTTCCGGGAAAATAGTCAGAGCAAAGCGCCCGGCCGTCAGCGTTTCCATGGCAGCAGCGATGGCGCGGCGATCACTGCCGTCGCGATCGATCGAGAAAACGCCGCAATGCTGAATGATCCAGGCCTCCAGGCGGCTGCGCAGGAAAACGTCATAGGCTGCCATGAATAACGACCTGACGCCAAGCTGCCGCTGGCACTCGATCATGATCTCGGGATCGCAGTGGGTCGAGTGATTCGGCAGAAAAAGCAGACGGTTCCCGGCCGTCGGCCGTACGGCATGCAGCACTTCAGGATTTGTCACGATGATGCGGGACATGCGTTTTGCCGGGCTCGGCAGCAAGCGCCGCAGGTTGTACTGGCGCATCAGCGCCAGTATCAGCCGGTTCATCTTCGGCGGCACGAAAACATAGGGTCTGTCGCTGAATTCAAGCATCGGTGCCGATGTGCCTGGCGAGATGTTCGATGACTTCTTCGATCGGCAGCCCGACGACGTTGCTGCGGAGTCCACAAATCTTCTCGATGATCAAATCACCTTGATCCTGGATGGCATAGGCACCGGCCTTGTCTAGCGGTTCGATGCAGGCGAGATAGCTTTCGACATCGTCCGCAGTGAGTGACCTGAACGTGACATCGGTACAGGCGTACCAAACATCGAGCAAATCGGGATTCTCCCGGTAGAGACAGACACCGGTGTAGACCTGGTGCGTCTTGCCGCTGAGCCTGCCGAGGAACTCACTTGCCTCCGCGTAGTCGCGGGGTTTCCCCAGCACATCAGGTTCCAGGTAGACGATGGTATCCGAGCCGAGGACGATGTCACTGGGAAACTGCGGTGCGACAGCCACGGCCTTGAGCCGGGCAAGCCGGCAGACGAGAGCCTCGGGCGGTTCGTCGGGCAAGATGACTTCCTCGACATCCGCGGCCACCGGCCGGCAACGAATTCCGGTGGCGGTCAGCAGGTCCAGCCGCCGTTGCGAACGTGAGGCAAGAATAATTTCAATGTCGATCACTTACAAAGAAACGCTGTTGGAGGATGCGAAGACTGTCTACTCGTTAGTTTGTTCCCGATTCTGTTGCCGTCTACTCGCGAGACGCCTCTTCCATTAAAAAACGCGGCAACCGGGGCAGCACTGGCACGAAGCAGGCGCAGATTCGCGGGTAGGACAGGCACACCCTGTCACAATTCAGCATCGTTCACTTCGAGGCAATACTCTTGCCGCGCTTCTTGTCTGGCGCATTGTGGAAGTCGCCACGGCGGCGTTCCCGGAACTCGATAAAAATCGGCAACCCGTCGAGGCCGAAGGCGCGACGGAACTGGTTCTTCAGGAAGGCGACATAGTTGCCCCGGCAACTCTTGACATCGTTGACGAAAAGTATGAAGGTCGGCGGGCGTTGTGACTTATAGGTGCCGTAATAAATCTTCAGCCGCGTACTGCCGCCGGCGGGCGGCGATACGCGCGCCACCAGGTCCTGGACCACACGATTGACCAGCGGCGTCGGAATATCGATGCTCATCTGCTCGTGAATAGCAATGACGGACGGCAGGATCTCACTAAAATTATAGCCGCTTAAAGCGCAACAAGTCAGGATCGGCGCGTAATCGAGGAAAGGGATTTCCCAGGCGATGCGTTCGAACAGTTCTTTCTGTTTGACTTCTTTACCGGCAAGATCCCATTTGTTGGCCAGAAGCACACAAGGCTTGCCCTCATCGAGAACCAGCCGGCAGATGCGCTTGTCCTGCGCCGTCCCGGGTTCGGTGGCATCGATCAGCACGAGGACGATATCGGCGCGGCGAATGGCGGTGCGTGCCCGTGCCAGGCTGAAAAACTCAACGGGTGAACTGGTCTTCGTACGCTTCTTGATGCCGGCGGTATCGATCAAGTTCGCCTTGACCCTGGCTCCGTGCAGTTCGATCTCGAAGGGAATATCGACGGCATCACGGGTGGTGCCGGGCACCTCGCTGACAATGACTCGATTCTCGCCGAGCAGACGGTTGACTGTGGACGACTTGCCGACGTTGGGCCGGCCGACCAGCGCGATGTTGATCGCCGGCGCCTCGTCGCGCTCGGCCTCGTTCATTGCGAAGTCAGCAGTTGCATGATCGAGCAACTCGGCGACCCCCAGACCATGCAGGCAGGAGATCGGGTAGATATCGGTGAACCCGGTCTCTGCAAACTCCCCGGCGCCGACGGCTATCTTGTTGTTGTCGGCTTTGTTGGCGGCGACGACCACCGGCTTGCCAAGCAGGCGCAGCCATCCGGCCACCTCACGGTCGAGTGGCACGAGGCCCGCAATGACATCAACGACAAAGATGATAAAGTCGGCATCGACCACGGCCTCTTCGAGCTGCTCGCGAATCATCTCGTCAAAGACGCCGTCCGCCTTATGCCCGCCGCGAAAGACATTGAGCCCGCCTGTATCGACGAGACGAAAGTATTTACCGCACCAATCGCCCACTGCAGTGACGCGATCGCGGGTGACTCCGGGCTGCTCGTGAACGATGGCGATACGCCGTTGCATAACGCGGTTGAACAGGGCGGACTTACCGACGTTCGGACGACCGACAATGACCAGGGTAGGTGTAGTGACAACGGATGCGTTCATGGCCAATCAGGGCGACGGTATGCCTGTTAGGGTTGCGGCAATTGCAATGGACACGAGAAGTTCTCTCAGAGTAAAGACGCGCTGGCGCTGTGTTCTCATCGGTAGAGTTCACCCGCATATCCAAGGATATCGTACGCACGACGCTTGAAACAGCACCTGTTCTATGCGGATCGGGGGGACATATGGGCTGGAGTATGAGGACATAAGGTGGACTGTCACGTCACGAAAATCAAGCACCTGCTGGCCTCTTCGGTCCAGACCTCTGTCTGGATTTACCAATGCAGGGCTCCGGCTTGCGGACTGGTCACACCAGTTCCCCGAAACCGAGAACATCCGCGAATATCGCCACTGTGGGGGGGCATTGCGGCGCAGTCAGCGACTTCAGCGGCAGCGTTGTCGAGGATCAAGATGGCAAAAGCCCATGCTGGCTCCAGCCACCAGCATAATGCCTATATTCACGACACCGGCAACTGAATGGCATTACGCAGGTCACGCAGGTTGTCAGAAATTCTGAGCATCTCGTTCTGCGCGTTCTTATGCAGGTCCTGCCAAAACGCGTGATCTGCCAGCGCATCGATATCTATCCCAGCTTCCTTGAGCTTACCCGGCAGCAAATCGAAAAAGAGCTTGATCGGCACCATCGAGTTGTTGATTTGATGGTTCATGGTCATCGTGATCGACTGCAGCGCCCGGTACAGGTTGGCAATCAACAAGTCGTGATAGAACTGCGCCGAGCGTTCGGCGCAGTCACCGCTTTTGGGGGTGTCGCCGAAGTGCTCCCGCGCCTGCATCAGCGTGCGCTTGAGTTGCCGCTGGTCCCAGGGCTTGGCAACGCAGTGATAGACCCGTCTGGCGTTGACCGCCTCGACAATGATCTCGATGTCGGAGTAGCCAGTCGCAAGAATGCGGACGACATCGGGGCGCAGCAGGCGACATTCTTCAAGCAGCTCGACTCCGCCCTCTTCCGGCATCTGCTGATCGGCAATGACGACGCCGATATCCTCGTTGTCCTGCAGCAGTTGCAAACCGTCACGGCCCGACGCTGCCGTCAGCACCGGGAAGCCTTCGCCGAACATCTCCTTGAACTCTTTCAACGATTTCTCTTCGTCGTCCACGTAGAGGACGGCGACCTTTGAACAGTCCGTGGCGACTGGCTTCATGGCACTCAGCTTGCCGGTGGGCGCTGCCGGGAACTGAACCGTAAACGTCGTGCCCTTTCCGGCAACACTGCGCACCTTGATATCGCCCTCGTGATAGTCAATCACCCGCTTGGCGATACTCAGGCCGAGACCGGCAGACGCCCGGGTCTTGGTGGTATACTGCGACTGAAAAATCTTCGCGAGCCGCTCCGGCGGCATCCCGGGCCCATCATCGGCAATCGTTACTTCTATGAACTTGCCCTTGGCAGCACAGCCGATTTCGAGGTTGCCGCCGGTTTCGTGCATGGCCTCGAGCGCATTGTCCGCGATATTGTTCAAGGCCCTGAAAAGCTGGATGCGATCACCTTCGATGGTGCACTGCTGGAGATGCGACATCAACTCGATGTTTACCCGGCTTTCCGTGATCTTGAGGCGGCTGACCTCGAGGATATCATTGAGGACCTCGTCGAGCGCCACGCGCGTACGCCGTGATTCGCCGATAACGCTGGTTTTCGCATCGAACTTCTCGATAATCTCGAGACAGCGGTCGAGCTGTTTAAGGCCGGAATTAAGCAACTGCTGCAGCCCGTCGACACCTTCACCACCGCCCTGTTTCTCCATGAACTCGGCGATCACTTGCATGGGGACTTTGACGGTCGTGAGGTTGTTCGCCAGATCGTGGCACAACTCACGGCCAAGCTCAGGCAGCAATGCCACGTCATCGGCACCTGGAACCAGTTGCGACGCCACGTGCCGATCAGCCGGTGGCTCGCTGGCCGAGTGACGCCGACGCATACGCTGGGTCTGCTCGACATTGATCTCGATCGTCTCGCGAAATTCAGCGAGGTCGAACGGCTTGCCGATGTAGTCGGTGGCACCGCAGCGCATCGCTTCCTGGATCATCTCGCTGCTGCCGTATCCGGAGACAATCACCACAGATACATCCGCATCGAATTGCCGAATCTGGCGCAGTCCTTCGATGCCATTGGTCTCAAGCATGCACAGGTCAAGCAGAATGACATCCGGCATGAAATCGCTCATCGCATCCAATGCACCGCGCACCGAACAGGCGGCGTGGACCTGATACTCCGCGGCAGTGAGCATTTCGAGGCTGTCGCGAATTGCCGGCTCGTCGTCAACGATCAGAACACTATACCGAGAAGTGGGCGCTCGGTCAGTGGTCGGCATGATTCCCTCTCCAATTAGTTGAAAAGCGGACATGTACCACGATCCGCCTGCCAGGTTGGGGTGAGACGGGGGCCATGCACCATTCTTGTCACCATTCTTGTCGCTGGTGCGGCTACCTTCGCCCGTGATCAATAAATTTACAACCTGCCGCCACTCAGGTTCCAAGCTCCGGCAGCAATTGCCGATACTTGCAAGTCTCGTGTTTCCAACTGCTGGCAGCCCCGCATTCCATCAGTTTGTTGCGCGTTTCACATTTGCCGTTGTATAGTTTTACCGGTCCGTCCTGTTAACGGAATTACGGACCACTGGAGAGGTGACCGAGTGGTTGAAGGTGCAGCACTGGAAATGCTGTGTGCGTCTCGCGCGTACCGAGGGTTCGAATCCCTCCCTCTCCGCCAATACCTGTATTACAGATGAACTTGGCCAACCTCCTGTCATAAGCAGGCGGATATCGGGAGTCAGACCTTCTCCGGCGCAGCGGTGAGCTGCGTTGCCCGCAGCAGGTGCTGGCCTGTAATGTAAAACACGCACATGAACCAGTTCCAACCAGGATTTGCCAGCTGATATGAATCCGATGATCAATGTGGATGGAAAAATCACACCGATGGAAGAGGCGACGATTCCCGCCATGGATCGTGGATTTCTATACGGGGATTCAGTCTACGAGGTCTTCCGTACCTATCGGGGTGTGCCTGTTTTCATGGCGGATCATTTCGACAGGCTCGAGAATTCCGCGGCCCTGATCAGCATGGCCATCACGCAGAGCCGGGAAGAACTGATCAGTGAAATCAGGCATACCGTCCAAGCAACAGGAGCGCAGCGTGAGGATGATATTTATGTGCGTTACCAGATCACTCGAGGCGAGGGCCCCGTAGACCTGTATCCAAACCCGGAACTGAAAACTCGTTATGTGATCATCGTCAGCACACTGCCGGCGCGCAACCCGGAATTCTATTCCCGTGGCATGGATATGGCAGTGCCATCGATACGGCGAAACCCCGTTAACGCGCTGGACCCAAACATCAAGGGCGGCAATTACCTGAACAACATCCTGGCGATTACCCAGGCCCGGCAACTCGGTGCCGATGACTGCATCATCCTTAGCCCGGAAGACCTTGTAACGGAAGCGGCAAACAGTAACGCCTGGTTTGTCATCGGCGAGCAGCTCGTCACCCCGGCATCGGGCAACCTGAAAGGCTTGACCAAAAAACACATCCATCGTGCTCTGAAAGAGTTCGGATTGGAGAGCCGGGAGATCGACATTCACGCCAACGACTTATACGATGCGACTGAATGTTTTGTCACCAGCGCAACCCGCGACGTAATGCCGTGCGCGTCACTTCGGCTTGAAGACGGGACCGTGCTGAAGTTCCCCGAGGGCGGGGGGAAAATCACCCGCCAGGTGGAAAAGGTTTTTTTGGCTTACCTCGATGCCTATGCCGCTGCCCACGCCGGTGACGCTTTAATCTGAGGCTCCTACACGGTTCCACGGCCGCCAGCTTTGCCATTTGCCTGATGGCGAACAGGCTTCAAGTCCAGTGACGCAACCCATACCTGTTGGTTATCAACCTGGACGGCGAGCCGCTTGTCGAATTAAAAATGCCGCACGTCACACCCACGGCCGAAGCGATCCTGGCCACCGCCGGAAACTGCAATCATTTGACAGCGATTTCCGGGTGCCAACATCGCCGGGAAAATGCGCAAGCCATTAAAAAAGACCCGGTCCTATGAGGAACCGGGCCTTTTGAAGGTGCAGCACTGAAAATGCTGTGTGCGTCTTGCGCGTACCAAGGGTTCGAATCCCTCCCTCTCGCGTCAGTCCGCCAGGATATGCGTTGCGTTGGACGGCCACAACTGAACCGCCAGAAATTTCGGAATACGGTCAACCCGCAGATCAATCGGCTGTATACCGACGACAGTCTTGGCAGCCCCGTCGTCCATCAGAAAGTTCATATCCATTGGCCCCCTGCCTTCAGCACTGGGGAATTCATAGCGTGTCATCTGCCAACCACTACCGTCTTGAGGATCATTGTAGACGACCTCCCGTCCGCCGGCGGCACGATCCGGATGACTCGTGTAACGTATGTTCTGATTCGAATTGATCTCATTATACTGGCTCTATAAAGAATCGAGCTTGGCTGCAGCTTCTTGGCATCGTCGAGAAGATATGGTGCGCAAATCAGAGTTTGCGAATGTTCCCGTAGGCGGGTCGAGGGCACCAGACAATAATCAGAAGCGGCAGTTGAGCAGGATCTGCAGGACGAGGCCATCGAGATTGAGGGTGGCGAAATCGGTGCTGGCAGTCTCGCCGACCAAATCGTAGCGCAGGTTCGTTGCGACCCCCAGTCGGGGCGTCAAATCATAGCTCATACCGCCGGAAATGTACGTACCAACAGTCACCCCCGACGACGAATCCGAACGGCTTTCCCGATACTCCCCCGCCGGGATCACGACGGGTGCGGTGCGATAATGCTCAACCGGCGGCGGCCCCGGAGCAATGATCAGATTGCTTGAGGCAATATCGCCCCACACAGCACGCCAGCTCTGATCGCTGTCCAGGTGCCAGACACTGAGCGTCGGGCCGGCCGCGACATCCAACGTCATGCGGTTCGAACGATAGGATGCCCGCAAGCCGAGGTCGAATGTCATAAACTGTAAATCGAACTCGTTACGCATGGAAAACGTTGTGTTGTCGACCGTCGGGTCCATCAACTCAGAGGCCGGATTCACGACGGCATGGATTGTGCCGAAGGCATCGTCGTCGGTGTCCACGATCGTATGCAGATATTGTTCAGCAATAAACTTTCCCGGCGTGACCATTGAACCACTTTCGATCGTCGAGTCCCTTGGCGAGTACGACTGCAACCCCGTCACGAAAGACACAGTCCAGTCATCGCGATACCACATCGGCCGCGCCACTTGCAGGTTCAATCCGGGCGTACCGCCCACTTCATTGTCGTCGTTTCCCGGGTAATTGATGTAATCGATCGGCATAAAAATATCATCAGAAAAGTCATCATTGTCGATGAAAGTCTGACCTTCGAAAATCGGATCAGGTACTCCTCCGTCCTCCGCCGGCACCTGAACAAGAGCATTCACCGGACTTTGGACATTCTGCACGCCGTACGGACCGTTCGTCAGGTCGGGACTCATCTGGTTGAACACGAAGGTACCATTGTCCTGAGTACCGAAATTGCGAAAATCGGTACCGGCGAAATCGATGTCGCTGAATATCCTGTAGCCGATACCACCGCTGACAAGCAAGTCATTGTCCTTGCGCGCTGTCATCCAGATCGCCTCGGCGTCCAGTGCGGATTCGGATCGCGCGACGACGGCGTCCTGGTATTCCTGCCGCTGTTTTTCAAGCATCTGCCTGGTCTCACGGTCATCGACTGGCGCGGCGTTGCGGGCCTGTTCCGCCTTTTCCAGGGCTTTGTCCGCTTCATGCAGACGCTTACGTGCCGCGGCCGCGGCCGCGAGGATTTCCTGTTGCCGGGATCTCTCGGCGGCAGCGTCCTGCAACTGTTTACGGAGCAGTTCGACCTTCGCCTGCCGCACTGCGTTGCGATCTCGTTCCTCCTGTTCCTGCGCCTGGCGCCGGGCTAAAGCTTCCTGGTGTTTGGTCTCGCGTTCGCGCCACCCGATCATGCTATCGTCGGTGGCACCCGAAT
>Ga0310124_10003499_pt1 | contig 10540 bp, 21 predicted proteins | sample CB11b_AW_Bot5_MG_FD_203507 | JGI IMG/M metagenome (GOLD analysis project Ga0310124, IMG submission 203507) | Marine microbial communities from Western Arctic Ocean, Canada - CB11b_AW_Bot5 | ecosystem: Environmental > Aquatic > Marine > Oceanic | place: Canada: Western Arctic Ocean | collected...
ATCACATGTGCGCCACGCTCAACGGCCTCTCGAATGATGTCCGGAATAATTGCCCTGAAGTGCTTGCCATAATCCGACACAATCACGACATCCGTGCTCGCGCCAATGTGCGTACTGACGTACTTTAGAATATCCTTAAACTCTCCAACCAATTCACGATCAATTCGACCAAGGGCATGATGCCCATCGATCAGAAACCTCGTTTTCAGTGTGGTTGGGATGTCTTCTTGCTGGAAATGACATGGGATATCCCCCATCAAATCCATGAGAATTCTGGCTTCTTCGTCTCTGCCAGTGATACCGATCAAGGCACAATCAGCCCCCAATGCTTTCAGATTGAGGGCAACATTGGCCGCTCCACCCGCTCGATATTCAGCTTTCTCCTCAACCACCACAGGAACAGGCGCTTCCGGAGAAATACGGGAACAGCTCCCTGAAATATATTTGTCGAGAATGAGGTCGCCTACCACAAGTACTTTGTGAGACGAACCTCTCCCCTCACTATTAAGTGTACCATTTTCGACTCGTCTCATTCCATATATTTCCTATATAAAACAATAACTTAAATTTATTTTACTTGACAAGTATCAATAATTGACGTGACCGCTCTCTTTTAGGGCATGATCAGCACCAGTTAATGATGCTTTCAACATTATATCTAGCCGGTCAATGACCTCACCCTGCCACCTTCTCACCGTGCTTTCGTGTACCTTATATTTTTTCGACCACCATTTCAAATTGTGCCGGGGGCGCTCTCTCGCCCATTGGCGTAAGACATCAGCAACAAACCATTTATCCCTGTGTAGTTCTCTCCCAACCCTTCCAACCAAGACATCAGCCAGTTCGTTAGTCCCTCCCATATAGTACGTCTCAAGAACAACCATCTCCATCTTAGTGCAGGTATGTTCAATCGCTTTGAAGATGTAAACCGCTTCAGCCAGCTTCTCCCAAGCATCCAACCCCGGCATCCATTCAAAAACAGCCTTTTTCCTACCCATCGCGTGAACACTCGACCTCTCAATAATCGGAATGTTACGACGCCTTACCGCCCACGCTATCGCGTCGTGAGCAGACGGGAATGTGTTCGCGTCCATGCGCTCTCCTTATCCAGTCGAGAGCGGAACCATCCTTGATCTGTTTGTCAGTCACCCGCAAAACAGTAATGCCCATGAGGGCCGCCTCGTTGTATTTCTCGCAATCCTTTATGAAAGATGCTGGACGATTGTGACGACCACGAACCCAAATCCCGCCTTCAACCTCAACGGCCACCATCAAATCAGGCCAATAAAAATCAAATCTCCACTTGCGCGTCGGATGAAACCGAACCTCCCTTTCAGGAAGAGGCACTCTCGCTGCACCAACTTGGAGAAACAAATCTTCCTCTAAAGTACTTGTCATCATCTACCAGAAAAAGCACAAAAAAAACCCGGCGATCAAGTCGGGGGTAATAAGGGGGAAGTTAAACAAATCTGTCGGGGATCTTTGGTTTGTCATTCGGCAGTCCCCACGCCACCCAATGATCGAAATTTGCACACATCAAGCCCTCTTCTCCGCAGTGCTGGGCGCTGTAACAGCCATCGCAAGGTACGTCCCTAACCAAAACGGTGTGCTTACTCGCGCCTGCCTTCTTTCGCGCCTCCGCTAAACAACTTCGGCATTTGGTGAGGAGTCCATCGGGCGCTCTCTTATCTCCGTAAAAAAACGTCACCGGCTTAACGACACCACACCCAGTGCATTTCTTCTTAGTGATTAACTTAGGTTTGCCCATCTTTTATCTTGATGAAAATTAGTTAGGTCAAGTGTTTGTCCACACCAAAAACACCAGCAACGCTAGGACAAAAAGGATTACTGCATGTTCAAAAACTTTATCCTTCATTTCTTTATTGGCGATTTAATAGTAACACTTTCAATCTTTCCGAAGCACTTCTTAACTTCAAGTGCCAACTCGCAGGCTTCCGGCATATTCTCCTGCATCCATAACCACTTCGCACGCTTACTTGTGAATTTTCGAACCCAGTGCGTCGGCGCTAACCTTGGCTTTAATATGCGCCCAACAACACTAGTCTGCATATCCACGCCACTAGATTTCATTGAAAGTGCCTCGCCCAAACTGATGACTTCGATTTCAAAATCTCTCTTGCCCTGACAGCAACATCCTCGATAGTTTCTCCCTGCCGCTTCACCAAACCTAACTCCCTTGCCTTCGCACGCAGAGGCTCAAGTGCATGAGAGGCAAATTTCTTCTCCCAACACCACGCGCAATATCCAGCCCCATCCACAAGGACGGCCGAATCCCCCGGGCATTGAGAGCACCCCATGACATTGCCAGTGCGATATTCAAAATCAGGCTTTATCTCAGCAACTTCGTCATGCCATCTCTCTTGACTCAACCATGTTGATGGGTGCGGTCTTGATGGCAAAAAAATGCCAGCGCGCTTTCGTTCCTGTTCATCAGGGAAACGGATAATAACACGCTTACGGTATTCCTCTTGCGCCTCAAAACTCTGGCAAATGACTCCGTTCAAGTCCTCCCAGTGATCTTCCTCCACCTTCTTAAACTTTTTTATCCAAGATTCTCTAGCCGCACCCTTTCCGACCTTGGCACCGGCACCTTTTGGGAGCCTCGACCACCAAGCCTCAAACCAAGTGACCAATCTACTTTCTTGTTCCTTACTTAGTTTTGTCATCTTCTGCTTCTCCATATCCATACCCATTGCAGGGTTTCCCCTCAGTCACGCTCTATCGTATCGTTAAACTTTGCCGGGTCGCGCAACCAAGACTGTCCGACGGAGATGGGCGGTAGGATTGACCGGCGGCGGGTTTCCAGTTCCCGCCTTCTGATCTCCGAACTCCCCTTTTCAGCCCAAACAAGCGGGGTCATGGATAGGGGCAACCACCCCCCATTCTCGCGCTTTTGCCATCTTTTTGTCAACTATAACTTTGTTAGAAAGGAACGAAACGTAACCGAATTCGGTTAAGCGCTAACCGAACGGGTTCCATTCGGTTAGTGGAAGAGCGTAAAAAACATCCCCTAACAACATTAAACTGCAGAAAGTTGTTGACGTAACAGCGGTCATCTGCCAGAATTGCCATACCAAAAGAACGCTACAGGAAATTAGTTAATGGTCGGTCTATACGAGAAACGATGCCGCACCTGTAATAAGTCCATACACAGGAAATATTTTGACGAAACGCCCGCCCCGGCACCGGGCCAATTACCTATATGCAGGCCATGCTGGAACACCGCTGTAGAGAACATAAAGGGGCAGAAAACTCCCGCCGGACACCCAAGGTTCAATGGATAGGATGTGCCTACCGAGTCCCATATCGGTGGGGTCGTGATGACGGCTCTGAACTTCCTCCTACTCTCACTGGTAGTTATGAGAGCAATAGTCGGCCTCGTTATGGGTGGTACGACGATTTCGGACATCATCAATACATAATTAGGGGGCGGCATCAAGTCGCCCCCATTTTTTTATGCGATTTAGACACAAGAAATATTTGAAATGGGTGGCGAACAACGACCAGCACTGCGTCATGTGTGGGGAACTAGGATGGGACGACAATCAGATAGTGGCTCACCACTGCATATCAATCCTTGGATTGAGCCTTGGAGGCATGGGGACAAAAGCACCCGACACCCTGACCATCCCAATGCACGCGATCTGCCACCAGACCTTTCACCAACAGTTCCACAAGTTCAAGGACGACCAACCAATATGGCTGATGAAATTTCTGGAGAAATCATTGCGGAGTTGCCTATTGTCTCGTCAGAAAGGCTACTCAACAGAACCTTCTTGCACACCACCGTTCTTGAAAATATAGAAGAGGTGTCTGAGTTGATTCGCCCCATCCTCAGAAAGAGTGCGGGGTTGCAGGCTATGACAATAGAAGAAAGGGCGTTATGCGAATTCTTCATAGAAGAAGTAGGAGTAGATGAAGATGTTAATCTCTGATCGATCCGTGTCTGAGGCTCTTGAGAAGTTGTCGCAGACAGACGGAGAAGTTGCCCAACTGAAAGCGCTGATGAAATCCAAAGAACATCAGCGACAGACGGTTAAAAGTCTGGCCTATCTCGAAGCTGAACAAGATGCCATCAAAAGCGGTGAGCGATGGTCAGTCGCCAAGAAGGAGGCGGTCGCCATGCACTCACAAAAATATCGAAAATGGGTAGACGATTTTGAAGACAGCGTAGCCGACTATGAGACCATGAACAACGAGCGCAATACGCACATTTTAGAGATCGAAGTGTGGCGTTCAGAACAAGCCAACCGACGAAAAGGAAACATCTAATGCAAGCAGTGAAAAACCCCGAAGATTTTTTCCCAGAAGATTCCGAAACAGAAAACATTGAGGTGACTCCCGGTTTTTTTTTCGTTTCCCCAGATCACTCAAATCTGTTTACGGCTTTGGCGAAAGCGCAGGCCGCAATAGAGCCGGTGGTGAAGGGGGAGGAGAACCCGTACTATCACAGCAAGTACGCGGACATCCACGCAGTCAGCCAAGCGGCAAAAAAACCACTAGCGGACAATGATCTCTTCTATATGCAGGGGTGGGAGAAGGGAGAGTCGCCAAAGGACATCTGCATTCGGACAATGATTGGCCACAAGTCAGGGGAGTATTTGTGGTCAGTGGCATCCATCAGATGTGAAGAACCCAGTAAAGCACAACTGCTTGGCGCCTGCCTTACCTATGGAAAGAGATATCATCTTTCTGGCCTGCTTGGAATCACCGGCACCGAGAGAAAGTTAGCCGCCAACATTCCCGTGATTGGGGATGACGACGCGAATGTCGTGGACATGCCAGCAACCTCCGACAAAGTTGTTCTGAAGAAACTGGAAGGCGCGGCAACCAAAGGAGCCTCAGAGTTCGATGCGGCTTGGAAAAAAACTGACAAAAAGGACAGGGTGAAAATTGCACCAGCAGACTACGAACGAGCAAAGAGTAAGTCCCGTGAAGGTGACCAAGCCCCTTTCTGAACTAAAACAACGAAGCCCAGAGTGGTTTGCAGAGCGCCGCAAGCGGCTTACCGCATCCAACTTCGGGTCAGCCGCTGGAATTAAGGGAGCCTACAAGTCTAGGGCCGAGTTATGGAAGATCCAAACTGGCAGAAAAATTGTCGAGGTCAACGAATGGATGCAGTTCGGAACCGAATATGAACCTGTCGCGAAATTTGCTTATGAAGTTATATCAGGCAATGTCGTTAATGATTGTGGCCTTATTGTTCATCCTGATCACGATTTCTTGGGTTGTTCACCTGACGGCATCATTACTTCTGTGGGCCTGCTGGAAACTAAGTGCCGCACGCGCGACCCGCATGAATCAATCAGCCATCAATTTATGGCGCAGATACAGGGACAACTTGCTTGCACACAAATGGAGCAGTGCCATTTTCAATCTTGGTCACCAACAAGACAAAGAGTCTGGGAAGTGAAAAGAAGCGATGAATATTGGGATTGGATATTCCCATTTCTGACATTATTTTGGAGTCACATTACCAGTGACGTTGAACCCCAACGATCTCCCAGAAAGGAGTTTGAAGGAACCATTGACGCAAAAATAATTTATGAAACTTAACTCATGCAAAAGATGCTCTTATTTTAGTCGAGGACGTTTTAATGGCAAAGGCACACTAACTTTTCCGCTATACATTTATGGCGGTAAGACGGTGATTGGTTCTTGCGCAAAGCATAAAAGCGATCTCTTTATCACAACACCCTGCGGATCATTCACGGAGAAAAAATAAATGTCAGATTTCGAACACAACCCCGGAAACTTTTCCCTTTTTAGGAACCGTAATCCAAAATCAGAAAAAGCACCAAGCCATACCGGCAGTGCGAAAATAGCCTTGCCAGATGGGGGCGAAATGAAACTCGAATTGGCCGCTTGGCTGAAAGAGAAAAACGGCAAAAAATATTTCAGTGGAACGATCAAGGAACCAGAAGAAAAGTGGGAAGGCTCATATCAAGAGCAACAAGCCACTGTGGACGAAGACGAAGACGTGCCATTCTGATGAGCGTCTTGATGAGTCCCGCTGATTCCCAGAGGTACCTCGGTGTCAAAAGGTACCAATTTGATAATCTTATCAGGCCAAATATTCCAGAGGTTAGGATAGGTCGAAGAGTTTTCTTTTCGCGTGAAGACTTGGACTCATTCGTTAAGAAGCGAAAAGATGTAAAAAAGATGTCTAAAAAACGCGGTAAATATGCGCCCAGTTCACAGCCGATTAGCGCATCCTTCAAAGTGCTTCGCGGGATGCTGAACATGACTTAAAGGGGTTAGAATATGTGTGATGGAACAGTAGCAGATGGTCCCAATAGCTGGCTAAGTGAGCCACGTTTCAATCTCGCAGTTGTCGTGGCCAGCCATCTGCTATCTCTCATGGGACCGTCTCGCGGCTTCACTAAACAATGCAGGAAGTGCGGTAGGTGCCTGCACATCTCAAGATTCCCCAAAACTGGCGAAAACAAATCAGTCTGCTACACCTGCTCTCAAAATGAGTAGGCAACTGGAGTGCGAAATTGGTGAAGAACTCAAGGGAGAAATTAGAAGATGTCAAGAGCATATTCAAAACCTTTACAGCCGCATTATTTTTTTGGCGGGGAGGGCGCGGCATGAAGATACAGGAAACGAGTCTGGCCGCTTACAGGAGCATAAATCGAAAGACGCTAGTCCACCAGATTGTTGACTGCCTAAGAGAAACAAACGGGCTTACCTGCGATGAACTTGAACTTGAACTTGCCCGATCACATCAATCTGTGTCATCCGCAATTAGGGGTGGGGTAAAGCAGGGGTTGATTTCTGATGGCGGTTTGCGCCGCAAAACTAGGAGTGGCCGTCAGGCCATGGTGTGGGAGGCGATTGACTCTCCAAGTTCTTGGGTTCATCCTTTCGGGGAGTCGGAAAGCAAATCATCGTTTGAATATCGCTAACATCTCCTTATTGCTTATCAACTGGTGCATGCTGACATTTATACATGAGGTCCAAAACTTCGTACCATTACTGGGGTCTGTTTCCCCAGCATCCCATTTTGTTCCTACCTTATCTAAAGTTTGTAAATCTATACCCCCTAAAATAAATGCTTCCCTAAAACGCCTTATGTCTGTTTCTTCGAATTCACGGTCTCTTAGTAGAGAGACAAAATAATAATAGTCTGGGCGTTGGTGCCCATGATTATAGAGCGGAACAGAATTATCAAAATGTAATTCTGGTTTCACCGTTCTATCCTTGGTCTTTACATCTAATTTATGTTTCTTGTTGATGACGTAATCATGCGTGGTTTTGACTCTGTCATCCAAAAAAGCGACACCATTTTCTTCGAGATATTTCTCAATTACTATTTCGCCTAAAAACCCGACTTGGTTTGCATCCGAACCCCTATGCGAATGCGCATATATTGGGGAACTAGCTACTCTATCTAGCGTTTTTTCCCAATAACTTTCATTCAAGATTCTTCTTTTGTAGGTGCTGGTCAGAGGTTTTACACCGACTCTCAAGTTTTGAATTGGAAACTGTCACCGCAACCGCACTCGTTAGTATTAGGTACAGCTACTTTGAACTTCGGGTTAAACGGATCATCAACCCACTCCAACACGCCGTCTGCGAGAAGGGCTAATGATAACTTGTCAGAAATAACGTTATGAGAAAGCCAGATATCTCCCTCTGGGGCTGCACATGGCAACAGCCTGCAACTTTTTTTGAACCCCACCATAAACCCAGAACACCCGCCGCCGTCCACAGACACCCTCAGATATTCAGTCCACCTAAGAGTTTCATCAAGGCGCCCTTGAGCAACCCCGCTAATTTTCACGAAGCCTTTCCAGTAATCACATCCCACTCGATGCTGGACACTCTGTCTGTTTGATCGCTGACTTCCACCTCTTGTTTTATTTCCTTCGGCATCATAGCAAAAGCAACCCGCACATAAGTTGAAGGGTCTTTCTCTCGGACACGCTCGATGGCGGATACACCATGAACCATCCAATCCGCCAAGAACGCATCAACCAAGGCTTCACTCATTTTATCCCTAGACCCTTTTGGTCGGCCCTTTCTGTTTATGCGGGGATCATTTTTAATGAATGGTCTGCCAGAACCGCGCTTAATCTTAAAGTCATCCATCCATTAATTCCTCTGGAAGATGTTTCATTATCTTAAATCTGTACTTGTGAAGATCAAGTGGTGCGTCACTGAAAACGCCATGCTCAGACAATTTAGTAAAACATATTGCCAGTTTCCGTTCCATTGTTTCCGCCGACAAGATGTTCTTTTGGAACTGGGAACTGCTCATTGTCCTTACAGGTGCGACTTTCATTTCATGTCCCTTCTTGATTAACATAGTGTTCTCAAAAAACTCACTCATGGCAGGTACTCCGATAGTTCCTGTTTTTCGTACTTCCTACACAAGTACTTCAGAGAGAGTTCCATCATATCATAGTCTCCATCCTCGACATCATTAAGGATTATTATCCCGCGCCATGACTCGCGGGCTTGTGGGCCTAGAAATTCCTCCGTATGCAAATAGCATGATCCAGCAATCAGCGCCCGTTGAACCTTCCCGTTCGGGAGTGATCTGGCCGCAATATCTTTTCCTTGCCTATGCCCTTGTATCATGGACAGACCAACATTCTTTAGAACAGAATGTGCTGTCCCGCCGTAGGCGCGAGAAGTAAATTGATTGTAAAAATAATGCGTAATCCAGACGTTCTCTATATCAAAAACGGTTCTGAAGGGGTGCGTTATCCAGCCCTCTGTGTCTAGGCTTTCCATCCCCAGAACACCTTCAAGAATTACGTTATCTCCGAGATATCTTTCCAAACGGTTTTCGTGATTTCCAAAAACAAAATGGAATTCACACTCGTGTCTTAGCCCTTTAAGTGTTTTCCAAAAAAGTTCCATCGCTGCATTGCCCGCAGCAATATCTTGTATTACTCTCTTCCCTTCAATTTCTTTACGAGAAGAATAACTACTGAGGCTGGGGAAGTCCCAGTGGTCCCCCAAATGGACTACATGCGTTGGCTTATAGTCCTTAACCGCCTTCGCAATCCAACGAAAGTGGTCGATTTCTACTCCCGGTTTTACTTGCGTGTCAGGTATAACTAGAACTCGCGTCATACTCTTCTCCGCACTGTACACCCTTGAGGATTGTTTTCACTGACACAATCATCCCTTTCGGGATTCGGTTTAGCCCACCCCAAGAATTCGTATCCGGTAGGTGGGAATTGGCGAGCACCATGAAATCTGTTTTTCTTTTTGGTAATTCAACAAGGTACCCAATTGTATGAATAACCCAAGAAGGTTTCTTTTTATATTCATTCCACCCTGACTCCTCTTCGGCATCGATCCAAGAAACTTGTACGACCCGATGCAGGCATCTCTTCACTTATCACTTCCCTATAGCGCTCATTTAATTAGGAAATACCATACCAACGTGACGACCACAGTCACATCCAAGCATACTGAATACATCAAATATGCGCGGATAGCCCATGGTCTTGCGCTCCGGAGGTACTTCACGCGGCCGTCCTCGTTCTGTCACTTACCTATCCTTGCCTTTGAACTTAACTGGACCCGGAAGAAGCCACGAAAAAACCATGGGTATCAGGATCACCAATATTATCCCGTATCCTGAAACGGCTATCAAATCCCCTAATGCTGTCCAGAAATTATCTGGTGCACAACTAGCTGCTATAGGCATGCTGTCTCCTTTCGATGGACTCATCGCGTCCACAACCACACTTGTCACAGAGGCACCTCCCGCTGCCGCCAGTAACACAGGAGCAGTCCCCGAGGTCGCAATCGATGCAATCACACCCGCTCCTAGAGATCCCGTCCCTATCAGGGCTGCCTTCTTTAGGCTGGTACACCCCGCCATCGTTAGTGTTGCCATCAGTATCGGCCATTTACTTGTAAGCCTCCTTAAAAGCGGCGTAATATTTTTTATCGTCTCTTGATACATCTCCCTTATTCCCCTTACCGTATCTCCACTGGTTGATAAACTCATCCGTATCGTTACCAGATTGCTCTAGGACAAGTTGTATCAATTTCCTACCAACACTTTCGTATAACGCTTTATCTTCATCGGAAGTTAAGTCGCCACTACCACCGTAATCGTACCTTGGGTGATACCCTTCCTTGTCCGGTTCATTCCCATACTTGAGGAACAAGCGAGCCTGCTCCTTGAACCGAACAACATAATCAGACTCCTTATCAGTCAAATCTAATTGGGCGCCCCCACTCGCCATAAGGCTCAGAGTTATTTGCAGTGGCCCATAAGCGGTGGACCCCTTCGCTGGGGCGTGCCTCGTTCTTATGAACTTGCTTCCCAATGAATCGCGAGCACCTCTGAATTCTGCTGACATAACAGAGTTGTATAGATTGCCGACAACTCCCTCCCCAGCTAATCGGGGATATGCGGACAAATCACCAGTTTGTATGGCTTTCTGGAGCGCTTGAACATCGTAGTCTGTTTCTACGTCTTCGCCTGAGTCTGCTTTAGCTGAACTTATTACGGAGAAAGAAGACTGCTTGCCTCTCCTTTTCT
>Ga0310124_10003500_pt1 | contig 10538 bp, 7 predicted proteins | sample CB11b_AW_Bot5_MG_FD_203507 | JGI IMG/M metagenome (GOLD analysis project Ga0310124, IMG submission 203507) | Marine microbial communities from Western Arctic Ocean, Canada - CB11b_AW_Bot5 | ecosystem: Environmental > Aquatic > Marine > Oceanic | place: Canada: Western Arctic Ocean | collected...
CAGCTTCTCTGGATCTACTTGGACGTCCCGCTCCCAGCGGACGGGGAGATTTTCGGTGGTCACGTTCAGCATGTCAGGCAGCCTTGCCTGCGGGGGCGTTGAGGAAGTTTGCAAGCAACTCTTTCCCCCGCTCGGTCATGATGGATTCGGGGTGGAACTGGATGCCCTCCACGGGAAGGGTTCGGTGGCGCACGCCCATGATGATCCCATTGTCAGTCGTGGCTGTCACTTCAAGATCGCCCGGAACGGTGTCGGGGAGGATAGCCAGGGAGTGGTAGCGGATGCCCTCCACCGGCGAGGGCATTCCGGCGAAGACGCCTTTGCCGTCGTGATGGATCGCGCTGGTCTTTCCATGCCTGATCTCGCCCGCCGCGCCGACGGAGGCGCCGTACGCGGCACCGATGCACTGGTGCCCAAGACACACGCCGAGCACGGGTGTGCCTCGCTCCCCGAAATGACGGACCACCTCGGTGGAGACGCCCGCATCCGCCGGCGTGCGTGGGCCCGGGGAGAGGACGATCCGCTTGGGCGCCATCGCCTCGAGCTCCTCGATCGTCGCGGCGTCGTTGCGCACGACGCGCACGTCCGCCCCCAGCTCGCACAGGAACTGATAGAGGTTGTAGGTGAAACTGTCGTAGTTGTCGATCAACAGAACCATGCCGCTGTGCCTTTCCTGGACCCGCGGGTATTGTACCCACTGCTTTCGCCGCTAGCGCGCCTGCTCCGCCTCCGCGATTGCCCGCAGCAGTGCACCCGCCTTCTGCAGCGACTCGAGGCGCTCCGATTCCGGCACGCTGTCGAACACCACGCCGCCACCGGCTTGGACGTAGGCCACACCGTCCTTGACGGCCATGGTCCGGATGGCGATGGCCGTATCCATGTTGCCCGAGAAGCTGAAGTACCCGACCGCGCCAGCATAGGTGCCGCGGCGCTCGCCCTCCAGCTCGGCGATGATCTCCATGGCACGAATCTTGGGCGCGCCGGAGACGGTGCCGGCCGGGAAGCATGCCCGCAGCGCGTCGTAGCTGGTCAGCCCCTCGCGCAGGCGTCCCGTGACGTGCGAGACCAGGTGCATGACGTGGGAGTAGCGCTCCACCTCCAGCATCTGCGTCACTTCGACGGTTCCCGGCTCGCTGACACGGCCGATGTCGTTGCGGCCGAGGTCGAGCAGCATGATGTGCTCGGCGCGCTCCTTCTCGTCAGTCACCAGCTCCTGCTCCTGCTCCAGGTCCTCCGCGGCATCGGCGCCCCGGCGGCGCGTGCCGGCGATAGGGTGCGTGTCCACGGCGCCTTCCTCGACCCGCACGAGCATCTCGGGAGAGGCGCCGACGATGTCGAAGTCGTCGCCGTGCACGAAGTACATGTACGGCGACGGGTTCACGGCGCGCAGGGCACGGTAGATGTCGAACGGTGCGGAGCGCACGGGGATGCGCAGGCGTTGGGAAGGCACGACCTGGATGATGTCCCCGGCGACGATGAGCTCCTTCGCAGCCTCCACCATCTCGTGGTACTGCACCACGGTCTTGTTGGACTGGGGCTCGGCGGGCGCGCCGGTGTACTCGCCGCTGGCAGCCATCCGGTGTCGGTGCGGAAGCGGCTCCGCGAGGCGAGCCGCCAGCTCGTCGATCTTCTCGACCGCGCGTGCGTAGGCGGCGTCGGGCGTCGGGCCGGCGTCGAGCCTGCCGTGGGCGACGATCTGGATGCGGTGCGTCACGTGGTCGAAGACAAGCAGCGCATCGGTGAACATGAACAATGCCTCTGGGAGCCCGTGGGGGTCCGCGCTCGGCACGGGGATGCGCGGCTCGAAGTAGTGCGCGCACTCGTAGGCCAGGAAGCCGACGGCGCCGCCCAGGAACCGGGGGAGGCCGTCGACCTGCACGGGGTCGAAGCGGTCGAGCTCGGCCTGGATCTCGATCAGCGGGTCGCCGTCGCCGTCCGGCTGGCCCGGACCCTTGCGCAGGACGCGGTAGGGCTCCGTGCCGATGAAGCTGTACCGAGCGAGCCGCTCGCCGCCCTCCACGCTCTCCAGGAGGAACGAGTACGGCTCGCGGGCGATCTTCAAGTACGCGGAGACGGGCGTCTCGAGATCGGCGACCACCTCCCGGTACACAGGGATGAGGTTGCGGCCCTGGCTCGCCAGCTCACGGAACCGTTCTATGTTGGGGTAGTACTGCGCCATTCCTTCGCTCGCTGCTCGTCGGCTCCAACTCGGAGACAACAAAAACCCCGCTCCCAAAGGGGCGGGGCAATTCCACGGTGCCACCCTTCTTCTCCCTCCGTCACCCGTGCGGTGTTCGGCCCGCGCTGTGTGCGAAAGGACTCCATACGTCTGTATCGGGACGTACCCGGCGGCGCCTACTTGCTCTCGCCGTAGCCTACTGGCTCTCGAGAATGCTTTCGGACCGCGGCTCAGGGGGCCATTCGACCATCGCGCAGGCGCCGGTTCTCACCTTCTCCGGCTCTCTGTAACCCCGCCTGACGGCGTACTCTTCCCCGTCGCAGCCACGTATCCAAGCCATTATCCGGCTGACGCGGCGAGCGTGTCAACGCGCCTGGCGGCTACTCGCCGCGCTTGAGCGCAGCGCGCTTGGCCTGCTGGAACATGCCCTCGACCTCGTCGATGAAGCCGTACGGGCCCGTGTCGTAGTAGCTGAAGGCGTCGTCACGATAGTCGGCGAACCCGCCGTACTCCTCAGTCGGCAGCGTGAGGTACTGGTTCTGCTCGGGATCGCGGAATACATTGATGGGGTCGCCGCCGTCCTGCACCACATCGATCTGCTCCTGGAGCATCCGGCGGAACATGATGACGCCTTCGTCGGACTTGCCCAGCATCTCCTGGGTCCGATCGGCGATGACGCCCTGCTCGTGCCACGCCACGAAATCCTGCCCCAGGATGTAGTCGGGCATCTCCATGAGGGGCACGTCGAACATGGGCACGACGTCCTGGGGCGGGACCACCACGTCGTCGCCGGGGTCGATCATCTCGTAGTGCAGGTGCCAGGTGTGCGTGTCGTCGATGGGGACGCGCATCTGGAACGCAAGCCAGCCCTTCTTGCCGATGCGCACGTAGTTCGGGAACACCATGGGATGGCCGATTTTCCACCCGTAGGCGTCGTCGCTCTCGTTCACACGCCGCCGGCGCTTCATCATGCCATTGGGGTGCGGCTCGTAGGCGTGCTTGAGGTCCGGGTCGAGAAACATGGCGACCGACCTGCGCATGTGGTCGGTGATGGGCAAGCCGCGCTCCTCTCGGCGCTCGAGGATGTAGCGCGCGTACCAGCCGTGGGTGAAGTGGGCGTGCCACGAGTCGGCCGAGTTCTCCTGGCACTGTAGCCAATTCGCCGGAATCACGGTGGCACCCACCTGGCGGAACACGCCCTCCTTCGCGAACAGGTCCCAGCGCGGCAGCAGCGATGCCGGGGACGGGCCGAGGTAGGCCCACACGAGGCCTCCCAGCACCTCGACGGGGTAGGCCTTCACGCGCACCTTGTCCATGAACGTGCTTCCCGCAGGCTCCGCGGGCTGCTCGATGCAGCGGCCGGAGGCGTCGTATTTCCAGCCGTGGTACATGCAACGCAGGCCGTCCTCTTCGGGTATGCCGGTCGCGAGGTTGACGAGCCGATGGGGGCATCGCTCCGCGATCAGGCCGTAGCCTCCCCGCTTGTCCTTGAACAGCGTGAGTGACTCGCCTAGGATGCGGACGCGCTTCGTGGCATGCTCGACCAGTTCCGTCTCGATGGCCACAGGGTGCCAATAGCGCCGCATGAGCTCCCCCATGGGTGTTCCGGGCCCCACCCGGGTCAGGCGCTCGTTCTGCTCCTGCGTCAGCATTCTTCCTCCTGAGGACCACGTACGCCCGAGTCGCTGGCACGCGGGACAACATGCGACGGAACGGATGCTAACCCGGCGGGCGCCTAAGATCCATCCACAATCCGGTTCATCGAACTGGCCGCTGGCCGATCGCCGCCTATAATCTGCCCCGCGAGCACGCTGGAGGAGCAACACATGGCAGGCAACGGATTGCGGGTAGGTGTGATCGGGGTAGGGTTTGGCACGCGGGTCCACGTGCCCGCCTTCCAGTCGGAGGATTGGGAGGTCGCCGCGATCTGTAGCAGAACGCAAGCGAACGTCGCCAAGGCGGCCGAAGAGCATGGCATCCCGCACGTTTTCACGGACTACCGCGAGCTGATCGCCAGCCCGGACGTGGACGCGGTGGCCGTGGTGACGCCGCCTGTCTCCCACGAAGAGATCACGCTCGCGGCGCTGGCGGCCGGGAAGCACGTGCTGTGCGAGAAGCCGATGGCCATGAGCGGCGGCGAAGCGGTGCGCATGCGGGACGGGGCGAATCAGCGCGGACTCACGGCGATGATCGCGCACGAGTTTCGCTTCACACCGCAGCGGGCCCACGTGAAGATGCTGATCGACGAGGGGTACCTGGGCGACGTCGAGACCGTAAGCGTCACCGCTTCGCTGGGGCATGCCCGCGGTGCGAGCCCCGGTGCGCTGCGGTGGCAGTCGGAAGCCGGCATGGGCGGCGGACAGCTCGCGGGGATCGGGTCGCACTACATCGACTCGCTGCGCTACTGGCTCGGCGACGTCATCAGCGTCTCCGGCACACTCGGCAGTTTGAATCCTGAGCGCACCGACGCGTCCGGCGCCATCGTCGTGGCGGACACGGACGACTCGTTCTCGATCCGTCTGCGGTTCGCCCGTGGCACCGAGTGCACCTTCTCCTACACATCCAACGCGCCGGTGAGCCTCGGCGTGAGCACGCACATCCATGGCAACGAAGCCACGCTGAGCGCCCCGCAGGCCGGACTGAACCCCGACCCGGAATCGGTGGTGCTTGGCGGCAAGAAGGGCGATCAGGAGCTCCGGGCGATCCCCCTGCCGGAGGTGCTGGCGCCGTTCAAGGACGCTCGCGACGGACGCCTGATGCCGTTCCGGCTGCTAATCCGCGAGTTCGAGCGCGGGATCCGCGAGGGCACCTCGCCGGGCCCAAGCTTCGCCGACGGCGTGGCGTGCCAGCAGATCATGGACGCCCTGCACGAGTCGTCGCGCACGGGCGCCACGATGGATCTGGGGCAGGTGTAGGGGCCGGAGAATCGGCCTGTGTGGGCTTACAGGATCGGCAAATAGCGGTTGAGTTCGTAGTCGGTGACCGCGGCGCGGTAGCGGTCCCACTCGATGCGCTTGTTCTGCAGCAGCGTGTTGAACGTGTGCTCGCCGAGCGCCTTGCGCAGGACGGCGCTGTCCTCAGCGAGCCGCAGTGCCTCGAACAGGCTCCCGGGCAGGCTCTGGATGCCCCTCTCGGCCCGCTGTTCGTCCGTCATGCTCGCTACGTCGGACTCGGCGGCCGGCACAGGCGCGTATTCGCCATCGATGCCTTCGAGGCCCGCCATGAGGATCGCCGCGAACGCCAGGTAGGGGTTGCACGCGGGGTCGGGCTGGCGCAGCTCTATGCGCACCGAAGCCTCGCGGCCCGGGCGGTACGACGGCACGCGGACCAAGTCCGCGCGGTTCACCGCCGCCCACGTGGTGTAGGCGGGAGCCTCGAATCCCTGCACCAGGCGCTTGTAGGAGTTCACCCACTGATTGCAGACGCAGGCGATCTCGGGGGCGTGGCGCAGCAGGCCAGCGATGAACCGGTGCGCCGTCGCCGATAGCTTGTATTCGTCATCGGGGTCGTAGAACACATTCTCCTCGCCTTTGGAGAGCGACATGTGCACGTGCATCCCACTGCCATTCTGATCCTGCAGGGGTTTGGGCATGAAGGTGGCGTAGACGCCGTGGCTCATGGCGACCTCCTTCACGACCTGGCGGTAGGTCATGACGGTGTCGGCCATGGTGAGCGCGTCGGTGTGCCGCAGGTCAATCTCGTGCTGGGAGCTGGCGACCTCGTGGTGGCTGTACTCGACGGGGATGCCCATCTCCTCTAGCGCCAGCACCGTCTCGCGGCGCAGGTCCGACGCCTTGTCCAGCGGCGTCGTGAGGTCGAAGTACCCACCCACGTCCAGCGGCTCGGGGGAGTCGGAGCTGGTGAAGTAGAAGTGCTCCATCTCCGGGCCGACTTGGAAGGTATAGCCGCGCGCGCTCGCGTGCTCCAGCGCCTGCTTCAGCACGTAGCGCGGGTCGCCCTCGAAGGGCTCGCCGCTGGGCCGAACCACATCGCAGAACATGCGCGCGACGGCGTTCTGGCGGGGGCGCCATGGGAGGATGGAGAAGGTGGTGGGGTCGGGCATGGCGACCATGTCGCTCTCGTCCCTGCGCGCGAAACCCTCCACGCTGGAACCATCGAAGGCCATGCCATACTCGAGCGCGCCTTCGAGCTCCGCCTCGGTGATGGCGAATCCTTTCAGACTGCCGAGTATGTCGGTGAACCACAGCCGAATGAATTTGACGTCATTCTCTTTGGCCGTGCGAAGCACGTATTGCCGGGCGTCGTCCTGTCGGGCCATGGTCTCCGGCTCCTGGGTTACCCGTTCGCGGTGAGCTGGCCCAGCGCGCTCTGCGCCGCGGCGAGGCGCGCCACGGGGACGCGGTACGGGGACGCGCTCACGTAGTTGAGCCCGATCTCGTGACAGAAGGCAACCGACTTCGGATCGCCGCCGTGCTCGCCGCAGATGCCGATCGGCAAGCCCGGCTTCACGGCGCGTCCCTCATCCACTGCGAGGCGCATGAGGCGGCCGACGCCTCCGATGTCGAGGCTGTTGAACGGGTTCCATGGCAGGATCTCGTTCTCCATGTAATGGCCGAGGAACTTGGTTTCGGCGTCGTCCCTGCTGTAGGCGAATGTCATCTGCGTCAGGTCGTTGGAGCCGAAGCTGAAGAACTCGGTGTTCTCCGCGATCTCACCTGCCGTGAGCGCGGCGCGCGGCACCTCAATCATCGTGCCGAACTTGTACGTCATCTCGACGCCCAGCGCCTCGCGGGTCGCGCTGGCGATCTTCCGCAGGCGTGGCCTGAGCCACTTAAGCTCGTTCACGTGGGACACGATGGGAATCATGATCTCGGGGAAGACCGTGTGCCCCTCCTGAGTCAGCAGGCAAGCGGCCGTTACGATCGAGCGCACCTGCATCTCGTAGACCTCCGGCATGGTGATGCCGACGCGGCAGCCGCGGTTGCCGAGCATGGGGTTGGACTCACGGAGCGACTCCACCAGGTCGAGCGTCTGCTGCTGCTCGCGCAGCTCCTCCTCGCGGCCGTGCAGCCGGAGCTCGGTCACCTGGGTCAGCAGAACGTCGTAATGCGGCAGGAACTCGTGCAGCGGTGCGTCGAGGAGCCGGATCACCACGGGACAGCCGTGCATCGCCTTCATCATCCCGTAGAAGTCCTGGGTCTGGAACTGCTCGAGCTTGGCGAGCTCCGCATGGAACTCGAGCACGTCCGGCGCCTTGGCGACCTCTTGGCCGGCCTCTTCGAGCTGCTGCTTGAGTGACTCACGCTCCGAAGCCGGAGCCTGGGCCAGCGCGGCTTGGAGGTCCTGCTCACGCTGAATCAGCCGCGATGCTTGCGGGCCGATCTCCAACAGCCTCCTTATGTGGAGCAGGCGCTCCTCCGCGAAGAACATGTGCTCCGTGCGGCACAGGCCGATCCCCTCGGCACCGTTCAGGCGGGCGCGCTCCGCGTCGGCGGGCGTGTCGGCGTTGGCCCACACCTGGAGCTGGCGCGCCTCGTCGGCCCAGCCCAGCAGCGTGTTCAGCTCGTCCAGCTCATCGGCTCGCGGCGGAGACGACGACACCTCCCCCAAGAGCACCTCGCCGGTGCCCCCGTCGATGCTGATGACGTCGCCCTCTCTGATCGTCTTGCCCCTGGCGCTGGCGGTGCGTGCCGCCATGTCGACGTGCAGCTCCTCGCAGCCCACGACGCACGGCTTGCCGAGGCCGCGAGTCACGACGGCGGCGTGGCTCGTCATGCCTCCGCGGCTGGTCAGGACGCCGACGGAGCGGATGATGCCGTGCACGTCGTCGGGAGAGGTCTCCTGCCTCACGAGGAGCACCTTCTGGCCGGTGGCCGCCATCTCGACCGCACGGTCAGGGTCCATGACCACCACCCCGGACGCGGCGCCGGGTGAGCCCCCGACGCCCTCGGCCAGCAGCCGGTCGCTGCCCAACGCCTCCTGCATCGCGTCCGCGTCGAACCGTGGCATCAGCACCTGGCCGATGTCAGTCGCCGGGATCCGCCCGATGGCCTCGTGCGGAGTGAGCACTCCCTCTTCCACGAAATCGACCGCGATGCGGACCGCCGCGGGAATCGTGCGCTTGGCGGTGCGGGTTTGGAGGATGTAGAGCTTGCCGCGCTCGACGGTGAACTCGATGTCCTGCACCTCGCGATAGTGCGCCTCTAGCTCGCGGGCGGTCGCCTCGATCTGCTCGTAGATCGCCGGCATCTCGACGCTCAGCGCGCTGATGCGCGACGGTGTGCGCACGCCGGCCACGACGTCCTCACCTTGCGCGTTGGCGAGGAACTCACCGTACAGCATCTTCTCGCCGGTGGCGGGACTGCGGGTGAAAAGCACGCCGGTGCCGCTGTCGGGCCCGAGGTTGCCGAAGACCATAGCCATGATCACGCAGCCGGTGCCCAGATTGTGAGAGATGCCCTCGAAATCACGATACGTGATGGCACGGGGGTTGTTCCAGGAGTCGAAGACCGCCTCCACCGCTTGGTACAGCAGCTCCCAGGGATCCTCGGAGAGCGGCTTACCCGTCACCTCCGCGATGACCTGCTTGAAGCGGCCTATGAGCGCACGGAGGTCGTCCTGCGCGAGCTCGTAGTCGAAACGGACGCCGCGGTCCCGCTTGGCGTCCTCCAACGGCGTCTCGAAGCGGTCCCTGTCGATGCCGAGCACGACGCTCGCGAACCCTTGCACCAGCCGTCGCTGCGCGTCGAGGGCAGGGCGGTGGTCGTGCATCATGCGGGCGACGCCATCGATGGTCGTGTCGGTGACACCCATGTTGAGAATCGTGTCCATCATGCCGGGCATGGAGACCGCCGAGCCGGAGCGGACGGAGACGACCAGGGGGTTCTCAGGTGAGCCGAAGATGCGCCCGGTCTCGACCTCGAGCGCATGCACGTTCTCGACGATCGAGTCCCACAGCCCTTCGGGGAACCGGCGGCCCAAGCGGTAGTAATCGAGGGAGGCTTCGGTGGTGATGACGAAGCCGGGGGGCACGGGGATACCGATGCGAGCCATCTCACTGGCGTGAGCGCCCTTGGAACCCAACAGGTTCACCATGTCGGCGTTGCCCTCGGCAAAGCGATAAATCATCTTGCCGCCGGCCTGGGTCGCCATCCAATCCCCTCCTAGCAGGGCGCGCAGCAGCCGCTGTTCGCGGGGGCTGGCTCTCAGGTGCATCCCCGTGGGTCAACTCGCGCCGATTGAGGATGCTAGCACAGGCCCTTTTTCCGGTCTACCGTGTGCTGGAGGGCCTAGCTATCAGGCGGACCCGCCGTTGGGCCGAGCCCGTATACGCCACGATACTCGGGCGGTAGCAGAGCGGCGATCTTGCGCATGATCGTGTCTGTGGCCTGCTCCATGGCGGCGCGCTCGATCCGGCCGTCGGGTCGCGGCAGGGTGATCGGCTCGCCTATCACCACGCGCAATCGCTTGAAGTGCACCGCGATCCGGAACATGTTGGTGATCTTCTCGGTCCCCGTGATCGCGACCGGGAGCACCGGCGCACCGCCGCGGAGCGCGATGTAGGCGAGGCCATCCGACGCCTGAGACAGCGCACCGGGGCTGCGGGTGCCCTGCGGGAACAGCAGCAACGCCTTGCCCTCGGCGAGGGTCGCCTGGGCCCAACGCAGCGCGTTCGTATCGCGTCCGTTCCGCTCGACCGGGTACACGTGCACGCTGCGGAAGAGGTACGACACGAGCGGGCCCGCGAACAGGGCCCGCTTCGCCATGAACCAGATCGGCCGGTCGATGGCGTACACCAGGACCGGCGGATCCGAGTTGCTCTGATGGTTCGCGGCGATGATCAGCGGGCCGGTGCGCGGAAGGTTCTCCCGGCCCACCACCTCGATCCGGCCCATGGTCGGGATGAATATCCTGGCGAGCAGCCGCCCGAGGCGATACCAGAAGTCGATTCTTGGCATGGGCTTAGGTGGTCAGCTCGGTGATCCGGTCGACCACGCCCGCGACATCAAGGCCTTCCGTGTCGATCACGATGGCATCGTCTGCGACCCGCAGCGGGTTCGCCGCGCGCGCTGAATCGAGGCGGTCGCGGAGCTCCAGGTTCTCTCGAACGGCATCCGCCGTCACCGCCGCGCCCTTCGCTTGCGCCTCGGCGAACCGGCGGATCGTGCGGACCCCCGGGGAGGCCTCCAGGTATACCTTGGTAGCGCCCGGCAGGACGTTGGTGCCGATGTCCCGGCCCACCATCACCACGTGGCCACTGGCCGCCATGCGCTGCTGCTGAGCCACCATCGCACTGCGCACGCCGGGGACCTCGGCGACCGTGGACACGATGCCTTCGACCTCCGGAGACCGCAGCTGGCTCGTGATGTTCTTCCCATCCGCGCACACGCTGTCCGAT
>Ga0310124_10003502_pt1 | contig 10530 bp, 7 predicted proteins | sample CB11b_AW_Bot5_MG_FD_203507 | JGI IMG/M metagenome (GOLD analysis project Ga0310124, IMG submission 203507) | Marine microbial communities from Western Arctic Ocean, Canada - CB11b_AW_Bot5 | ecosystem: Environmental > Aquatic > Marine > Oceanic | place: Canada: Western Arctic Ocean | collected...
AAAGAACGAGGGTGATCAACACGCTACATCACCAGACCGATTCAGCAAGAACGGCCGCCGGTGGAGGCTGTTTCCAACGGTGATTGTGTCAAGGGAGGTAATTTTTCTTCTAAAATACCTTGTGCACGTGGCCAGATCAACACTGCTTCAACGACCATCCATATCTGCAATCCCAGCACGGCAAGGCCTACCGCGAACAATAAGTAATTGGCAGTGTTCCACCAACCACTTTCCGCATTAAACATTTGCCATGATAGGGCCCACACAGGCATCACGATCATCACCAGCATGGGAATCAAGGCAAACCAAATCGGTTTTCCCCGTCGCCAGAGGTAAAAGACAGTGACCATGAAGGCCAGCCCGGCCAACAATTGATTGGTAGCTCCAAAAAGGGGCCATAGAATCAAGCCACCGGTTCCCGGTTTGCCACTGGGGTCAGGAAATGTCGCCATTGCTCCCCCTAACAACAAAGCAAACGCGGTAGCTGAAAACTTGTTGGTGAGAGGCATTAGCCCAAACCCGGCTGCCAGTTCTTGAACGACGTATCGCTGAAGTCGTGTTGCCGTATCCAGTGTTGTTGCGGCAAAACTGGCCACGAGAACGGCAATGATGGCAATGCTCAACTTGATCGGGATTCCTATCGTACTTAAAAGATTGGCACCACCTTCAACAAACGCTCCAATTTTTTGTGGTAATTTGTGGCTGCCCCATCCTCCGACTGTTTTGATGGATCCATCGGCTGACGTGACGTCGCGCGTAACTGGATAGTAGGAACTCCAAGCCGCCGTGCCAGTGAGCCGCTCTGAATTTTGATCGGAACTTACCTTTGCGTAAGTGTACTGACCCCTTGCATCGCGCTCTAACTTCCCCATTCCTACGCCCGCGCAACAGGCGATAATGACGATCACAGCCAAAGCTCCTTCTAACAACATTGCTCCATAGCCAACGTATTGAGCATCGCCTTCACTGGCCAATTGTTTGCTGGAGGTACCACTGCTTACCAAACAATGGAATCCGCTGATCGCCCCGCAGGCGATCGTGATAAACAAAAATGGCCAGATGGGGGGTGCGTCTGCTGGAATCGACTCTGCAACCTTGGGTGCACTGTTGATGTCGGCTTGACCTGTCACGGTGGCCACTAAAATTCCCAGCACCAGCAATCCCAGCGCGACGGTGAGTTGGTGGCTATTGATGAAATCGCGAGGCTGCAACAGCGTCCAAACTGGTAACACCGAAGCAAAGAAGCAATACACCAGAAGAATTCCTGTCCAGACGATAACTGGGTTGGCCACCGGTAGAGAAATCGGCCAATAGTACGCGCCCAGATAAACTCCGCCGTACATGATTGCCAGGGCGATTAAGGACGGCCAAAGTAAATTTCCACCACGACGATAGATCCAGAACCCAACGGCAATTGCCAGTGGAATTTCAAGCCAGACGGACAAGACTGATTCCGGGTACTTAGCAAAGATCACAGCGATAACCAGGCCAAAAATTGCCAGGACCACGGTGAGCGCAAAAAACAGAATCAGCAAAAAGAGATACTTGGCTCGAGGTGCAATCATCCGGCCGGCAATTTCACCGACAGTTTGTCCGCGATTGCGCAGCGACACGACAAGTGCGCCAAAATCGTGAACAGCTCCAATGAAAATCGAACCCAGCACTACCCACAACAGGGCGGGAAGCCAGCCCCAAAACACTGCGATCGCTGGTCCTACAATGGGACCTGTGCCAGCGATGCTTGTGAAATGATGACCAAAGACAACCTCTTTTTTGGTCGGTACGTAATCAATGTTGTCACGCAATTGTTGGCTGGGAACCACGGCACTGGGATCGAGTTCAAAGATTCGCCTTGCTAACCACCGCCCGTAGGTATGATAAGCAATGATGAACCCGATGAAGGATCCGATAGCGATCAACAGCGTGGTCATGCTGGTCTCCACAGTGCTAAGTCTTGAATGGAGTCATTGAGGAATTGGCTTGAGGCTGTTTATCTTAGCGTTGAGTGGCTCAAAACGCCACTAAAACCTGGCAAACCGGCCGCCGGCCAATGCCCCGTATCACGCTAATTCTAAAATTGGGCGCTGAGATATTCAGTTGGTGGTGAGTGCAATGATTTTACTCGCTTGCTCACATAGCTGTTTTGCCTCGATATCAGCGGGTGCTTCGGCAATCAATCGTACGATCGGTTCAGTATTGCTGGCGCGGACTAACAGCCATTTATCAGGCCAATCCATGCGCAGGCCATCCAGTCGGCTGATTTGGGCGTCGGCAAAATGGTTGGCCAGAGCCGTAAGTGCCTTGTCAATTTGTTCGCGATCCAATTCCACTTTCGTTTTGAAGATCGCATAGCCTGGCAATTCCTTTACAATCCGACTGATGGACTGCTGGCGGTCCGCCATCGCATCCAGAATGAGTGCCATGCCGACAAAGCTGTCACGAACGTAGCCCACTCGCGGATCGATTGGACCGCCACTTCCTTCACCACCAAACACTGCTTGTCGTTGGATCATGCCATCGGTCACGTTGGCTTCGCCAACAGCTGTGCGAATCATCTGGCAGCCATATTTTTCGGCGAGGTCTTGCGACATCCGGCTGGTCGAACAATTGGTCACAACGTTGCCGGGATGCTTTCGTAAAACATGGTCCAGGCACAGTACCAACGTATATTCTTCACCAATGTATCGTCCCTGTTCATCGATCACTGCCAACCGGTCGGCATCTGGGTCCTGGCAAAAACCAATGTCGACTTCCGTTTCAGCAACACGCTGTGCGGTTGACGAAAGATTGGTTTCAGTTGGTTCAGGTAGGTGTGCAAAAAGGCCTGTCGGTTCACTTCCAACCAACTCTACCTGGCATCCCAATTCATCCAGTAAACGTCTCCCCAATAGACCACCAGATCCGTGATTCGAGTCCAGCAAAACGTGGAAATGACAATCGCGGATTTGTTCAGCGTTGATTGTGTCTAACACCAGTTGCAAGTGTTGATCGGTTGTGTTGTCCAGGCGCCGGGCATGACCAAGTGAATCCGGTTGTGTCGATGGAGGATCCGCATGTCGGTAGATCTCGCTTACCTTTTCTCCCAGGCTTGCCGAGAGGATGCGACCGTCATTGCCAAACAGCTTCATGCCGTTGTATTCGGGTGGATTATGACTGGCAGTAATTTGAATGCCGCCGGCGCACTGGTGATGCCGCACCAGGACGCCGGTTGTTGGAGTTGCTGCTATGTCCCCATCGAGTACGTCGCGACCAAGGCCTACCAGGCAATTCACAATGGTATCGGCAAGCATGCGACCGGTGGTTCGTCCATCGCGAGTCACCACGATTTGTCCTGCGGGGAGCGTTGTTGCGTAGGCAGCAGTGTAGCGCACGGCAATTTCAGGGGTCAGGGTATGGCCAATGATTCCGCGCAACCCAGATACACTGATAATCGGTTCGTTCAAGATTTTATCCTTTCTGAAAATTCGGTTCCTATTGACGTTAGCTATCCTGTTGGAACCGAAGTTCTCAGCGACCCCTTGGTTGCAATACGCGCTTGTCGAGATAAATGGATCCTTGTGAGAATTTTTAAAAGAGAAGTGGTGTTTGTCATTGGATTTCGTTTTAATTGTTCGCCAGAGGGATCTCCCTGGCACATGGCTGTCACGGTCGACAACCACCAATTACCGATGGTCCTACGTGTTGATTGGTAACGCTGAATCAAAAAATAGTCAACGTCGAACGGCATAAATCGAGTTGTCTTGGGCCGTTGAGGCTTGGTTTGGAGTCTGGCTTTGCGACCTTCTTCCCAGTGGCATCTCTAACGGGACACCTACGCGCGAAGTGGAATAGATCGTAGAATTCAGCAAGTCAAGGGTTTTCAAAGGCCATGGGTTGACCGGGATCTGCGGTCTGTGGTCAAAAAGGAGAGTTCTGCTTCATGTCCTCCACGCAATCTTTTCCCAGTGGATTGAATGCAGATCTGGATTCATTACGCGCTTTGATTCACGAGGCAGCGTCGAAGCAACAGTTAACCCATGATGCGCCGCAGAACATTCTCGCGTGGCTCACCGATCCATGCTATGTGATGTATCGGGATGATGTGGTGGCCCACATTCGCGATGGTCGCTGGGCCGAGCTCAATGAGGCCTTTTGGAAGGTGTTAGAGTTCGGAACGGGTGGTCGGCGTGGGCGAATGTATCCGATTGGATGCAATGTGATCAACGAGCGAACCATTGGCGAAAGTGCAGCTGGATTAGCAAAATACGTTCGCGAACAAGATCAGGGAACAGTTCCGTTGGCCTGTGCGCTGGCCTACGACACCCGCCATAACTCGCCAGAGTTCGCACAGCTCTGTGCTCGAATCATGGTTGCCCAAGGTTTTATTGTCTACTATTTGGATGACTATCGAAGCACGCCCGAGCTTTCCTTTTTGGTTCGGCAGAAGAACTGCGCTTGTGGGATCATGGTCACCGCCAGTCACAATCCTCCAAGTGATAACGCGGTCAAGGCTTACTGGTCGACAGGTGGACAATTGGTGCCGCCGCATGATCATGCTGTGATTGAGCAGGTCCGAAAAGTCAAAGAAATTGACAAGGGTAAATCCTTTAAGGAAGGAGTTCGGTCGGGCCAGATCATTCTCTGCACAGCAGAGACCGACGCAGCTTTTGTCAGTGCCGTGGTTTCCCAATCGCATCCTGGGCCGCGTGAGTTGAAGATCATCTATACGCCCCTGCATGGTGTGGGGAGCTCGGCCGTTTGTCCAGTGTTGGAAGCGAATCAATTCACGGATGTTGAAGTGTTTGCTCCCCATGCGAATCCCGATGGGGCATTTCCAAATGTACCGGATCATGTTTCCAATCCTGAGAACACGGCCGTTTTTACCGGTCCTATCCAACGTGCCATCGAAGTTGGTGCCGACCTGGTCATTGGCACCGATCCCGACTGTGACCGACTCGGATGTGCGTCACCGCTCAGTTTGATACAGTCCACCGAGTGGACCACTTTTTCCGGTAACCAGATCGCGGCGCTGCTGGCGGATTACGTCATGGAGCAGAGACGAGGATCTTTAACCGACAAGAGTTTTGTTGTTACAACGCTCGTTACGACTGAAATGGTCCGCCGGATTGCAGATTCCTATGGCGTTCGCACGGAGAATGATCTGCTGGTCGGATTCAAATGGATTGCCGAACGAATCGATCAGATGGGTCCGGAGTTTTATTTATTGGGCACTGAGGAATCTCATGGATACATGGTAGGCCAGCATGTTCGCGACAAAGACGGAGCGGTTGCGGCCATGTTGCTGTCAGAGCTGGCTGCCAAGTTGAAGAGTGAAGGACAAACACTGTACGAGAAACTCGAAGCGCTATTCTGGCAACATGGATATCATGCCGAACAATTGCTGAACCAGCAAATGGAAGGTGCTGCTGGTATGGACCGGATGGAGGCGCTGATGCAGCAGTTTCGCGCAGGCGGATTGGAATCGTTGGGCGGGCTTCAGGTCCTGCGCACCAGAGATTACCTGCAAGGCCAATCACGTGATACTGGTGGAAAAGTTGAACCGTTGGAAGGTCCCTGTGGGGATCTTGTCATGATCGACTTGTCCGCCACGGGAAATTATGTGGCGGTCCGACCCTCAGGGACCGAATCGAAGGTGAAATTTTACATGTTCACCTACGTGGCACCTGAGCAACTCGCAGATTTGGAGATGACAGCCGACCAAATGCAGCAACGGATGGACGCCATACAAGAGGATCTGGTTGCGTTTGCCCGCCAAGTGTGATCTAAAAAGTATAGGGCATCAGAAACCGCAGAGACATCAGCGACAGGAGTGCTCTTTGGATATCCTTTTTCACGCTTTTTTCAAATCCACGCTATGCCGCTGATGGGCTACAATTGTTTAGTCCTATGACAAGTGATTCTCACGAGTTTGATTTTCAACGCGCCGCGGCCAAGGTGCGCGAATTTCCACAAACGCCTGGCGTTTATTTGATGAAAGATGCCGCCGGTCGCGTGATTTATGTGGGAAAAGCCAAGAATCTGCGTGCGCGAGCCAGTAGTTACTTTCTTAAGGCAGCCTCCCAGGAACAGCGCACGGCCACGTGGGTCAAGGAGATCTGCGATGCAGATTTTCTCGAATGTGATAGTGAAGTGGACGCGCTTTTGGCCGAGGCTCGTTTGATCAAGGATGTGCAACCCAAACACAATAAGGAATTGAAGGACGACAAGAGTTTTCCGTATTTGATGATTACGACACGGGAAGATTTTCCGCGAGTTGAAGTAACGCGTGAACCACGCAAGAGCGGCACCCGTCTGTACGGTCCATTTGCCAATGCTGGTGCGCTGAGAGGTGCGTTGCAAGTCTTACAGCGAATCTTTAAGTTTCGTACCTGCAGCCTTGATATTGAAGATCAGGATGCTCGTTGGCAATGGTTTCGACCCTGCTTACTGGCCAGTATCGACCAGTGCACAGCTCCCTGCAACTTGAGGATCTCCAGGGAAGAATACCGCCAGGACATCAAGCGACTGCAAATGTTTTTGGATGGGAATAAAAAGAAGTTACTTGGCGAAATGCGTAAGCAGATGGCCGAGGCATCCAAAGAGCTGAAATTTGAACAGGCGGCAAGACTTCGTGACGAGATCCAGATGTTGGAAACTTTGGACCAGCGCGGAGAACTTGATACACACGTCCAGCCAGAGGTCTTTTACATCGATCCCAAAAAGGGGCTCGCTGGCCTCCGCAAAGTTCTCAAACTTGACGAAATACCTCGGACCATTGAAGGGGTCGACATTGCACACTTGGGTGGAGGTGAAACAGTGGCTAGCTTGGTGCAGTTTATCGATGGATTGCCATTCAAGCCTGGATACCGTCGTTATCGAATTCAAAACGTTGAGGGGATCGACGATTTTCGTAGTATTCACGAGGTGGTCGCTAGACGGTTTCAACGGCTCGATGAACAAGGGGAAGTCTTTCCAGATCTGTTGCTGATTGACGGAGGTAAAGGACAATTGAATGCTGCTATGGCCGCATTCGAGGATTTGCAGATTACCCCCCCTACCGTGATCTCGCTGGCCAAGCGCGAAGAAGAAATCTTTATTCCTGGGGTTCCCCAACCGCTGCGGTTGAGCCGACACGCTTTTGGACTAAGGCTTTTGCAATATGTCCGCGACGAATCCCATCGCTTTGCACAGCATTACCACCACATTTTGAGGCGTAAATCAACCCTGGGAGAAGAATGATGTTGTTTCTTAAAACGACTCCCCTGGAAAATGGCCAGCGGGCCTGTGGAACTTGCTGAACACCAGGGTTCAGGAGTGCAAAACTCTTGTGAGACACTCAAGGACAAAAACCCCAGTGAGCAACCTCTTTTGATCGGCGGATCGTCCCCAAGATGTCCTCTTAGGGACCTATTGAGACGACGGTTGGACTGGGTCGACTGAAATTGTCCCTGGGCAACCAGCAGAAAGCATCGGGAAGCGAATCAAGTTTGGTCAAATGGGAATACTAAGGTGAATGGCAAGAAAAGTTTCTGTCTTAGGTGGTTGCAGCCCACTGAGAGTCTGATAAACTAATACCTGTGGGTTTACTACCCAATTAGTGAAAAATAAGAAATAAACAGTGGGTTTATGACCCACTATGAGTGTTTGGTATGAATCTCAGCCGGCAAGATGGAGCGGCGGCGGCGCAACAGTATGCCTGTCCAATAGGGGTACAGCGTGTCCACAGAACCGTTTCTTCTTGGCGAGTTTCATCGGACGCTGGACGACCGTTACCGTTTGAACATTCCTGGCGAATTGGCCGATCCGCTTCTGGCGGGTGGCTCGAATTTTATTCTGGCCAAGGAACGACCTGGTGCGTTGAGCCTCTGGAACGCAACGATCTGGCAGGAAAAGCTGGATTCGGGAGTCGAGTTGGTCAAGAGCAAGATTCGTGCGGGCAGGCTCGAAGGTCGTGTCGAGGACGTACAGCGTTTGGGACGCATGCTTTCCACCCGGCACACGTCGGTGGAGATGGACGGTCGTGCGCGAATGTTGATACCGGAAGGTTTTCGAGAATTTTTGGCCGTCGAGCCAGGGGCCGATGTGGTTATCGTGGGTGCGGCCGTATGTGTCGAAATTTGGAGGCCAGCGGCCTGGATCCATTATCTGTCAGAGCAGATTCCAGAATTCCGTCAGCTTTTCAACGAACTGGCGGGTTAACCAGATTCTAGTACCCATGCCCGGTGGGGAGGAGAAATTCCGTTACACTAGCCCTTACCGTGACCCCAGTAGGGATGCAAGTCACCATGGAAAGGATATGTTGGCACGGATGCTTTTTACCTCGCCGGGCATTGTTTTAGTCCAGGGACGTGTTATTAAGACGAGGCTTTTTAGCTCAAAGGTACAACGTTTTTTTCCACCTCAAGGTACAGTAATCGCAATTGGTGGAGCATATTTTCCGACATAGACGCTTCCTCAGTGGTTAGGTTCCCCTCTGTTTTTTCTTTCAGCATGACCATTGTGTCGATGATATGTTTGGCTTGATCCAAAGCGACCTCGACCTTGCCATCTTTGGGTTCGCCAAACTGTCCCAGAGCGGCCATCGTCTGAGTTCCCAGCGACAGCATGAGATTACTGAATGACGCGGGAGGAAGTTCGTCTTTAGGATCGGTCTTTTCAGTAGGTTGTTTTTTGAGCTGCTCCTTTTCCTTTTGTACTTGTTCCTTCCAATCTCCGTCTACAATGATTTTGGATTTTTCGTCAGGCGTGTCATTCATGAATGGGACCCTTTGCTTTGTCGAACACTTCAGGAGGGGTGTATTTCGCTGGCTCTTTCACCCCGCGCAACCCGCCTTTCGATAGCCGCTTTAACGAATCCGGCAAAAAGTGGATGCGCTGCAGTCGGCTTCGATTTGAATTCTGGATGGAACTGTACGGCAACGTACCAGGGATGACTTGGTAATTCGACAATCTCGACAAGGTCGCCGTCGGGGCTTGTGCCGGCGAACAGCATGCCATGGGCGGTAAACTGCTGGCGATAGGCATTATTGAATTCGTAACGATGTCGATGACGTTCGACAATAGATTCACGTTCGTAGCTGGCAAAAGAGTGGCTGTCAGGTTCCAGCCGGGCCGGTTGGGCTCCCAGACGCATGGTGCCACCTTTGTTGGTGATCGTCCGTTGTTCGTCCAACAAGCAGATGACAGCATGAGCTGCATCTTTTACGAACTCAGTAGAATGTGCCCCTTCAAGGCCGGCCACATTCCGGGCAAATTCGATGACCGCACATTGCATGCCCAGACAGATGCCGAAGAAAGGGATTCCTCGCTCACGTACAAATTGTATGGCCTCAACTTTACCCTCAATACCACGTTCCCCAAAACCACCGGGTAACAACACGGCATCGTATCCCGAGAGGAGTCGTTCCGGACCTTCTCGCTCGATTTCCTCGCTGTGAATCCGCCCAATGCGAATCTGAGTTTGATGGTGCATGCCAGCGTGGTCCAGCGCCTCGTAAATCGACTTGTAAGCATCCAGATGTTCTGCGTATTTGCCGACCACCGCAATGCTGATTTCATGCTGGGGATTTCGAAGTCGGTGCAGTAAGTCGCGCCAGTTTTCTAAATCTAATGTTTCAGCTGGCAGCTGCAATTTACGCACGATCAATTGATCCAATTCATTTTCAACGAGGCTTAAAGGCACCTCATAGATTGAAAAATCTTTGTCTTTTTCCTCGATCACCGCATCGATAGCCACATTGCAGAACAGGGCAATCTTTTGTCGGTCCGCATAACTGATCGAACGCTCCGTCCGGCAGATGAGTACGTCAGGTTGAATACCGATTTCACGAAGTTGTCCGACTGAATGTTGGGTTGGCTTGGTTTTTAACTCACCGGCTGCCTTCAAATACGGTACCAATGTTAAATGAATATAAAGGCAGTTTTCTTTGCCGACATCCAACGCGTATTGTCGAATGGCTTCAAGAAAGGGCAGGCTCTCGATATCACCCACCGTGCCCCCAATTTCTGTGATCACCACGTCCACATCGTCGTCACCCATTTTTTTGATAACGCTTTTGATTTCATCGGTGATATGGGGAATTACCTGGACGGTTTTTCCAAGAAACTCACCTCGACGTTCTTTGTTGATGACCGACTGGTAAATCTGGCCAGTCGTATAGTTGGAATCCCTTGTCAACGGACTGTTAGTGAACCTCTCGTAATGCCCTAAATCCAAATCGGTTTCACTGCCATCGTCCAGCACGTATACCTCACCGTGCTGATAGGGGCTCATCGTACCAGGATCCACATTGATATACGGATCCAACTTCTGCATGCGGACTCGAAGGCCACACTGTTCCAACAGCATTCCGATTGAGGCGCTGGTGAGCCCTTTGCCCAGCGAGCTTACTACGCCACCGGTCACGAAAATATTTTTGGTCATCGATGAACTTTCCTTTTGATGTTGCCATCCCCCTCCGGGAGATGGGCCCGGGCTATCCAAGAGCGTCAGGCCGTCTTCAATCGCAACAGTCTAACCCGGCTAATTCGCACAACCGATGAAGGGGACTT